>Ga0209573_1000950_pt1 | contig 50850 bp, 30 predicted proteins | sample TNRBio252014_DNA_FD_185870 | JGI IMG/M metagenome (GOLD analysis project Ga0209573, IMG submission 185870) | Wastewater treatment Type I Accumulibacter community from EBPR Bioreactor in Madison, WI, USA - TNR Reactor_6/25/2014_ DNA (SPAdes)... | ecosystem: Engineered > Bioreactor > EBPR >... | reverse complement strand
GATGGTTACTTGTTATTTGTTATTGGTTATTGGTGCTGTTTTGGCATCGGGGGATGGTTACTTGTTATTTGTTATTGGTTATTGGTGCTGTTTTGGCATCGGGGGATGATTACTTGTTACCGGTTACTTGTTATTGGTTATTGGTGCTGTTTTGTCGCCGGTTGATGGTTACTGATTATTTTATTGAGAGGAGGCAAAAGATCGGGATTCCATTACTTCAAACATCCCGGACTCCACCAATAACCAATAACCAATAACCAATAACCAATAACTACCCACCTTACTCCAATACAAAATTCACCCGCCTGTTCTTCTGCCGGCCTTCTTCGGTTTTGTTGGTCGCCACGGGGCGTCCTTCGCCTTTCGATTCGATCCGGATTTTATTGGCAACGCCCAGTTCCTGAAAGTACTTGCGGGCACTTTCGGCGCGGCGCAGGCCTAAGTTCGTGTTGAATTTATTGGTGCCAATATTGTCGGTATGCCCGATGATGGTCATTTTTTTGTCGGTGTGCAAACTGAGGTAGGTTTTCACCGAATCCGCATACAGCACAAAAGGTTCGCCGGGGCGGAATTCGTCCGATCCAAAAGCAAAGTTGGCATCCGAAAAAGTCATGTTGGTGAACGTGAATTGTACTTTTTCAAAATCCTCCGGGCGACCTTCATCCCGGTACAAGTCGAAACGCAGCGGTTCCAACAGGTTTTCATCGCGCGCAGCAGCGTTGTCCAATGTGATGCGCCCTTCCCGGATCCCGCGTTGCACCAGCAATCTTCTCACCGCGTCGGCGCGTGCATTGCCAATATTCTCAAAAAAACCAGGTTTGGTGTCTTTTTCAGAAGGGCGATACAGGCCGGTGATCGTCAGCATCTGGTTGGTATCTGCTTTGAGAATGGCCGCTAAAGTATCTAAAAAGGCCATGTTGTTGTCGTTCAGCAAAGGCAGGACGCTGGCCGAGTCAAAAGCAAAATGATCGTAGTCGCGCAGCAGAACCGAGTCGCCCTGGGTCAGCCGCAGGGTCTTCAGGCGCACGTCGGGCGTACTGTCCACAACAGGGGCAGCAGGCGGAGGATCGCACTTATGGCGAACCTGACACACAAAATACCACCGCGCCACAAGGGCATAGACGCAGAAAAACAAAAAAACAATCAGAGCCAGGTTTCTCATGTAAAGCACAATTGATGCGGCCTAAAGTACACTTTTTTTGGAATTTGCGGAATAATTTATGTCAATCCTGCAAATTTTAAATGGGTCTTGCCCCTCAACAAGATTCTGTTATACAACAGCGTTAAATTTTTTATCTATCCAAATGGTGTCTTTTTGCCGCATTCTACGTTCTTTAAGCTGTTGGGTAAAAGATATTGCATTTGTCAGGTTCCATTGCCCAAATGCTGTGATAGTTTTTTTAATATTGCATCGAAAAAAGTTTAAAGTTTAGACTATGAAGTGTAATCTCCTCCTGTTGAGCTGTCTCATTAGCCTTTTCTCTTTTGTAAAAGGCCACAGCCAAAACGCATCCAACTTCTATGATCCAAAGGCTATTCAGGATATAAAGATCACCTTTGCGCAGCAAAACTGGCGCTATGTGCTGGACTCTTTGCGCTATAATGGCGATGAACTGCTGACCTGTGGCGTAGAAATCAACGGCGCTAAAATCAAAGACGCCGGCCTGCGCTACCGCGATGCCCGTGCCTTCACGCCCGGCGGTCGCCGCAACGGCCTGTTTATCAAGCTCGATCATAGTGCCCCTTCTCAGAATTACTCCGGCTATACGCACCTCGATTTGTCGAGTGCACTGCGCGACCCCAGTATGGTGCGCGAAGTGGTCGGCTACGAAATCGCCCGCCAATACATGCCTGCTCCCGCGGCCAACTACGCCAAAGTGACCATCAATGGCGAATACTATGGCTTGTTTGTGAATGTGGAAGTCGTTGACAAGGCGTTTTTGGAAAAACATTTCGGCAGTAGCGACGGCAGCCTGTATTACAGCGATCCCAATACGGTGGAAAAAGCTGGCGAAGGCTGCAAAGCGAACGTATTTGCGTCGCTGCAATTGGACAACAACGCCAATTGTCTCAAAACGCACTTCAAAAACATGCAAAAAGGCAACTGGACTGATTTGCATGAGTTGACAGCAGCCTTGAGAAACACGCCGGATAAAATCGAACAGGCATTAGACGTAGACCGCGCCTTGTGGATGCTTGCTTTCAATAGCGTAACGGCTAATTTACACAGCTATACCGGCCAGCATAGCCCGGATTTTTACCTCTATCGGGATCAGAGCGGGCGGTTTGTGCCCATCCTTGGCGGACTGAACTTAGCCTTTGGCAGTTTCAAAAACACGGGAATTGGCTCTGATCTGGAACCCGCTGCAGTTGTTGCGCTCGATCCCATGCTGCACCTCAACGACGCGACCAAACCGTTGATCAACCTGCTGCTGAGCAATGAATTATACCGCAAGCAGTACGTATCCCACATGCGCGCTATTTTGCGCGAAGCGATCAAAGACGGCAAATTGGACAAACGCACCAAAGAGCTGCAGGAACTGATCAAAGCGCCGCTGACTTCCGATTTGAATAAATACTACCCGGTATCCGATTTTTCTAAAAGCCTGATGGAAACCATCGGTACGCGCAGTAAAATTCCGGGGCTGGTGGACTTTATGAACAAACGGGCTACTTATCTTTCCAGCCAGCCTGATTTCACCGTGCTGCCGCCGGCTGTGGATGAAGTGGTGGTGTCGCGCCGGGAAAAATTTTCAAGCGAAAAAGTAGCCAGCTTCAAGGTGCAGGCGAAAGTTGAAAAATTTGCCAAAAAAGTGCGGGTGTATTATCGTTTTGGCAACAGCCAGCCTTTCCGCGAAATCGTGATGGCAGATGATGGCAAAAACAATGACGGCGAAGCAGGAGACGGCCTTTATGGTGTTGATATTCAACCCGATGGCGGCGCCGACAAAATTGAATACTACATCATGGCGGAGAACGCGAAGGCCGTAAGCTATAGCCCTGCACGCTATATGTATGAAAGGCATACCGCTGCTTTGGCTGATTTGAATAAATAGTTGTGAAACACGAGCCATCCCAAATTTTGTGGTTGAGGTGCATCGCACTGTAAATATTTGTAGAACTAGGGGAATAATGGGTAGCGAAGCCTGCCCCGCGCGTAGCGGGGGTGCAGCGCACCGTAATTTTGACATGCCATGGCACCCGTTGTTTCGGTGCGCTGCACCTGAATCAACATTTCTATTTGACGACTACAGAGATTCGGGTGCGCTGCACCTAGTTTGATTCAAAAATGTGCGAAAAATTGCATGATTCGGTCAAAATTTGGGATGTTTCATGTTGCCACTTACCCTCGGATACAACCCCGGCTCCTCCCGCCACACACGAAGGAGCCGGGGTTTATCGTTTTAAAACGCTGTAAAAATCTAAACGCAAGATCAAACACGAAAAAATAATGCGTAATCTGGTTCTATGTACACTCCTGCTCACCCTTTCATGGACGGGCGCGCGCGCTCAAAACAAAGACAAAGACGTTTTCCAGGCTAATGCCATTTTGGAAATCAAACTCACGTTAAAAGAGGCTGAATGGGATAAACTGTTAGACACCTACAAACAAGCCGGGAATGATGATCGGCTGGTTGGGGATGCCGTCATTAATGGCGTTGCCTATAAACAGGTGGGCGTTCGCTACAAGGGCAACAGCTCCTACTTCCGGGTGCGCGATCTGGATGCCAAAAAGCTCCCGTTCAACATCAAAGTCAACGAAACGACCAAATCACAGAAGCTGCCCGGCGGGGTTACAACGCTGAAATTGGCCAACGCTTTCCTCGATCCCAGCTTCGTTCGCGAAGTGTTGGCTTATGAAATCGCCGGCAAATACATGCCTTCCCCCCGCGCCAATTTTGCCAAGGTGTTCGTCAACGGCCAATACCTCGGTCTCTACAATTGCACGGAATCCATAGACGACCTGTTCATTGAAAAACACTACGGCACCCGGAAAGGCGCTTTGGTGAAATGCGACCCGAACTGGCATGTGAAACCCAAGTCGAATTGCAAAAGCAGCGACAATGCCTCGCTGGCTTATGTAGGCGAAGATTCTGTGTGTTATATGAGCGTGTATGAGTTGCAGGATGGCGCAGACTGGAAAGATGTGATGCGGCTGGCCCGGATTTTGGAAAAAGAACCGCAGAAATTAGAAGCCACCTTGGATATTGACCAAACGCTGTGGATGCTGGCATTCAACAATGTACTCGTCAATTTGGACAGCTACACCGGCCAGCTTTGCCACAATTACTACCTCTACGTGGATACGACGGGCGTTTACCATACCTTAGTCTGGGATATGAACCTGAGCTTTGGGGGGTTCCGGCTCACCGGTGTTGGCCCTTCTTTATCGGAAGCCGGGATGCAAACCATGAGTCCTTTATTGCACTTCAAAGAAAGCGGCAATTTTCCACCGGTTCAGCGACCGCTTATTACCAAGTTGCTGGCCAACGAGTTATACCAAAAAATATACATCGCGCATATCCGAACCATCCTGGAGGAAAATTTCTCGAATGGCCTCTACCTCAAGCGCGCCAAAGAAATCCAGCAGTTTGTGGACAAACACGTGAAGGAAGACGCGAACAAGCTCTATGATTACGCCCTTTTTCAGAAAAACATTGACACCACAGTGGTGGTGGATGAAAAACGCATCATCGGCATCAAAGAATTGATGAGCAAACGCACGGAATACCTGAAGGCGCACCCCATGCTGCAACGCACGCCGCCGGTTATTTCCGAAGCGAAGCATGTAGTGGAGGGCGAAAAAATCAATATTTCTGCAACCGTGGAGGGAAGCCCCGTGAAGGTTTGGCTTTGTTACCGCTACGGCGGAACCGGCGCTTTCCAGCGCGTGGAAATGAGCGGCGAAGCGCCTGCTTACCTTTTCGCAATCGAAAATAAACCAGACGCGCAGTATTATCTGATTGCAGAAAATGCCCAGGCTGCATCGCTTTCCCCGGCGCGGGCAGCGAAAGAATTTTATCAAGTGAAGTAACCGCGCCAATGCCTGTTCTACCTCATTCTACGTACCCCGGACCTCCGGTTTTTCAATTTAATGGCCACCTGGAAACGATGGCGCCCATGTTGCGCCGCGTGGATGTCCCTTACGAACGCGAACGCCTGGAATTGGCCGACGGCGATTTTGTGGACTTAGACTGGGTAGACCGCGGCAGCCGCAAGTTGGTTTTGCTGACGCACGGCCTGGAAGGCGGTTCCGATCGCCCCTATATGAAAGGCATGGCGCGCTATTTTGCCGACCGCGGCTGGGATGCGCTGGCCTGGAATTGCCGCTCGTGCAGCGGTGAAATGAACCGCCTGCTCCGCCTTTACCACCACGGTGAAATTGGCGACATCGGCGAAGTGATCGCCCACGCGCTGCGTACCAAAGATTATACCCACATCGCCATGATCGGCTTCAGCATGGGCGGCAACATTACCGCCAAATACCTCGGCGTACACGGCAAAGAAGCGCCGGAAGCCATCCGCTCAGCCGTCGTTTTTTCCACGCCCTGCGACTTAGAGGCGAGTATTTTGTCCATCGAAAAGCCGCTCAACCGCTTCTATTCCCAATATTTTCACAAACAACTGAAAGTAAAAATCGAAGCCAAAGCGGTACAGTTTCCCGACCAGATTGACCTCCGCCATTTCAAAACCATCAAGTGCTGGCGCGATTTTGACACGCACTACTCAACCGTACTGACCGGCGCCCGCGACGCCGATGCGTTTTACCACCAGGCTTCTTCCAAAAACTTCATGGCCGGATCGAAAGTCCCCATCCTGATCGTAAACGCCCTGAACGACCCCATGCTCGACGGCGAGTGCTACCCAACCGCCCTTTGCGAAAAACACCCGAATCTTTTTCTGGAAATGCCGCGCAAAGGCGGCCATGTGGGGTTTTTATTGCCCAATGCAAAACATGCGTGGTCGGAGTGGCGGGCGTGGCAGTTTGTGGGGGAGTGGGGGGAACCAAACCTATAAGGTTTTTGGAAATCTTATAGGTTTTAATCAAAAAAAAAGCCGCCCAATTGGGCGGCTTAGTGGAGATAATGAGATTCGAACTCATGACCTTCCCGCCAGTTTGGCGGGACGCTCTAGCCAGTTGAGCTATACCTGCTTTAAATCAGGGTTGAAGCTTGCAACCAATGATTCTATATAGGCTCTTTTTTTTCTTTTTTTAATCTCCAGTTCACGTTGTACAGCAAGTGCGCGTGTCTCAAAGGATTCATAGAAGACCAACGACCAGGGAACACCGGCTTTAGTAGATTTACTCCGTCCTCCATTGTGTCTGGACAAACGATCTTGTATATCGCCACTGGATCCAACATAGTAACGATCGAGACTATTAGAATAGAGGATGTAAACATAGTAAATCATAAAACAAAAAAAGCCGCCCAATTGGGCGGCTTAGTGGAGATAATGAGATTCGAACTCATGACCTCTTGCATGCCATGCAAGCGCTCTAGCCAGCTGAGCTATACCCCCTTTATTTCAAAAAACAGTAGTAGAGATAATAAGATTCGAGCTGTGACCTTCCCGCTTCTGTAAGCGGGACGCTCTAGCCAGCTGAGCTATACCCCCTTTATTTCAAAAAACAGTAGTAGAGATAATAAGATTCGAGCTGTGACCTTCCCGCTTCTGTAAGCGGGACGCTCTAGCCAGCTGAGCTATACCCCCTTTATTTCAAAAAACAGTAGTAGAGATAATAAGATTCGAGCTGTGACCTTCCCGCTTCTGTAAGCGGGACGCTCTAGCCAGCTGAGCTATACCCCCTTCAATTCTAAATTTCAGCACGTCTTGTCGCGCTTGATAATTTAGCGACGCGAAAATAACATTTTTCTCAATAAGTCAATCCAACTTTTTGAAAAATATATTAACTCACCACCGTACACGTAGTCAGTTCCCCCTCGCTGGCGCGAGGCTCCGGCCTCGCGTCTACTATTTAAAAGGCTCCAGCCTTTTCTCCAGAGCGACCCCGACGGCCACCCTTACTCGCTTCGCAAACTTTTCACCGGATTACTCAACGCTGCACGAATGCTTTGAAAACTCACCGTCAAAAACGCAATGGCTACGGCAACGACGCCGGCCAGCGCGAACATCCACCAGCGGATTTCGATGCGATAAGCAAAATCGGACAACCATTTTTGCATCAGCCACCACGCCAACGGGCTGGCAATGACGATGGCCACGACCACCAATTTCAGGAAATCTTTGGCCAACAAGCTGGTAATGCCCGACACACTCGCGCCCAGCACCTTGCGGATGCCGATTTCTTTGGTGCGTTGTTCCGTGGTGAACGAAGCCAATCCAAATAGTCCAAGGCAGGATACGAAGATGGCCAACACCCCAAAAATGCCCGCAATTTTTCCGATCCGCTGCTCCGATTCGTACATGCGCGCAAACGCATCGTCTAAGAAGCGGTAACTGAAAGCCTGATCGGGCGACATGGCCTTCCATTGTTTTTCCAAAGCAGCAATCATGGCGCCGGTCTCTGCACCTTTATAGCGGAACGAAATCAGCCCCGTTGAACGGCCCAATTGCAGGCACAAAGCGCCGATGTTGTCGCGCAGGCTCGACCAGTGGAAGTCTTTAACCACCCCGATAATGGTGAGTTCTGAAAAGTCCTCCGGTTTGGGCGTGCCTTCAAAATTGCGGTTGGGCACGTACATTTTTTGGCCGATCGGGTCAGCAAAGCCCATTTGACGCGCCGCCGTTTCATTGATGATGATCCCGGTGCTGTCCGTGACGCGGGCAGGGTCGAAATTGCGTCCCTGCACAATTTCTAAGCCCAGGGTGGCGGTATAGTCATTGTCTACCCGCCAGCGCTGCATACTCACGGAGTTATCTTTGTCAATGGCTTGCGTTTTAGAAAAAGTTTGGTCGTTCCGGCTCGACGGCACAGGCAGGAATCCCGAAACCGTCGCGCTTTCGATGGCCGGATGCCGCAGCATTTCTTCCTTGAATGTGTAAACCTTATTCTCTAATCCGTAAGCGTCGTCTATAATGATGACCTGACTTTTTTCAAAGCCTAATTTCTTGTTTTGAATATAATTCAACTGATTGAATACCAGCATCGTGGCAATAATCAGCGCGACCGCAACGGAAAACTGAAAAACGACCAAAACACTGCGGAGATTCCCGCCCCGGCCCATGCCGGAAACCTGCCCTTTCAACACCCGGATAGAATCGAATGCCGATAAAAAGAAAGCCGGATAACTGCCTGCCAGCAACCCCACGAGTACCGTGCCGCTGGTGAGGGCAGCCCAAAAGACCGGCGAATTCCAGGGCATGGCCAATGCCTCCCGCCCCGTTAATTCCCGATACCAGGGCATGGCCAATGCGGCAACCAGCGTAGCCAGCAACACGGCCATTGCTGAAATGGCGAGCGATTCGCTCAAGAACTGCCCAATCAAAGCCGATCTGGCGCCACCGAGCACTTTGCGCATCCCCACTTCTTTGGCCCGCCCCGCTGAGCGCGCCGTGGCCAAATTCATGAAATTGATGCAGGCAATGAGCAGGATGAAGGCGGCAATGGCACTGAAAATCCAGACATATCGAATGCTTCCGTTTGGAGCAAGCTCTACGGTAAGGTCGGAATGCAGGTGGATGTCTTTCAGATTTTGAAGGTAATAACGGGCATACTGGCCTGTTTTTGCCATGTCTTCCACCGTCGTTCCCAATACCTGTTGCACCGTAATGGCGACTTTTTCGGTAGACAATTGATCGAATTTTCGGTTGAAAGCAGCGAGGTCGGTTCCTTTGCGCAGTAAAAGGTAGGTATGGAAATTATTGTTGGTTGCCCAAAACGGCGGGGCGTTTTTTACTTCATCATTGCCATTCATGGCTAAGAGCAAATCTGCTCTGAAATGGGAGTTCCCAGGCATATCTTCATACACGGCGGTCACTTGCCAACGCTCCTCATTTTCCAGCACCAAAGTCTGGCCCATCGCCATCTGCGGCGAAGCGAAATATTTTTCAGCGCGGCTCCTCGAAATTGCCACCGTATTTGGCTGCGCCAGACAACGCGCCGGGTCGCCTTCTATGATTTTCAGCGGAAACAATTCAAAAAAACTGCTGTCCACCGTCAATACGGCTTCTTCCCGAAAGTTTTGCTGGACAGCGCCGTCGCGTTTCACCAAATAAGAACCGTATTCTCTGAAGCGGCACCAGGCCTGAATTTCGGGCAATTCGCTTGCCGCATCCGGGCCGAGAAAAGAACCCACCACCGCCATCTGGTAGTGGTTGCCCCCAAACTGAATATCGGCTACCGGACGCACAATCCGATCCGACTGCGGATTCCAGCGGTCATAACTCAACTCGTATGCCACGTACAAGACAATGAGCAGGCAGGCCGCTACGCCAATGGCCAATCCGGCAATATTCAGCCCGGTATAAAGTGGCTTTTTGCGCAGTTGGCGCAGGGCGATGGTGATGTAGTTGGATAGCATAGTCAGGTGGTTGTTTGATTTGAGTATTTGAAGATTTGAGTATTTGAGTATTTGAGGGGGTCGAATCCTCAAATACTCAAATCTTCAAATCCTCATTTTATATTCTACTCCTCCGCTGGCGCGAGGTCGGTAGCTGAGCGAAGTCGAAGCTCCGGCCTCGTGTCTATTATTTAAAAGGCTCCAGCCTTTTGCCTCTGGGCGGCCGCGAGGGTCGCCCCTACTCGCTCCGTAAATTTTTCGCCGGATTTGCCGATGCAGCCCGCATGGTTTGCAATCCTACCGTTACTAAGCCGAGCGCAACCAAAGCGCCGGCGCATCCCAGCAGCAACCCGGCGCCAATTTCGATGCGATAGGCAAACGTCTGCAATAGCAGGTTCGCCACGAAATACGCAATCGGCAAAGCAAGGGCAATCGCGATGCCCAGCAAAATGAAAAAGTTGCGGGACAACAACAGTGTCAGACCAGCCGCCGATGCACCAATCACTTTGCGGATGCTGATTTCCTTAGACCGGGTTTCCACCGTAAAGGTTACAATCCCCAGCAAACCCAGGCAGGCGACGGAGATGGCAATGATGGCAAAAAACAGCAATAAGCCGGCGGTTTGGCGCATGCCTTCGTAGCAATCGCTCAGCTTTTGGTCTACAAAATCGTATTCCATCGGGTGAAGCGCGTCGAATTTTTTCCAAACGCCTTCCATCGAAGCAAGGACGCCGGCAGGATCGCCAGGCACTAAGCGCACATCCAATTGGTAGAAATTTTGGGGTGAATACAGCAACGCCAATGGCCCGATGGCATACGTAAAAGGGCGGAAGTGGTAATCCTGAAGCACGCCTTTTACGGCAACTTCCGTTGAATCGTTGAGCCAGAGGGTTTTTCCAAGGGCTTCCTGCGGGGTGCCGAGTGCAAAAAAATCGAGCCCTTTTTGGTTCAAAATAACGTATTGCTCGCGTTCCGGGTTGGCATCGGCAGGGAAATTTTCCCCAGCCAGCATGGTCAGGCCATGATTGGACACGTAGTTTTGATCTACATAAAAGCAACGTAACTCAACAGGTTCAGCGTCGCGGGTTTTTCGGACATCCACGGAGTAGTCTTCCCAGGTGCCGATGGTATGCGACGAAGCCGAAACTTTGACCACTCGCGAATCCCTGCTGATTTCGTCGGCTAAAGCCCGGTGATCCACTTCCCTGAGCCGGATATTGACGATGTTTTCTTTGTCGAAACCGTAGTTGGCCTGCGTGGCGAAATTCAGTTGCTTCCACATGGCGGCAATGACAATCAGGAAAATCAGCGACAGCGAAAACTGGGTCACAATCAGGGCTTTGCGCAAATTAACCCTCGAAAAAAGCCGGATTCCCGACAAATTGCGCAGGGCAGCGTCGGGTCGGAGACGCGCCAAATAGGTAGCAGGCAACCACCCGGAAGCCAACCCTACCACTAAAGCAAATCCGACAAAAAGAAGGTACGTTTTCCAGTCTTCTGAGAGGGGGTTGTACAACTCAGAATCGGTTGCGGGCATCAACCCTTGCATTAAGCCAACGAGCGGAAGGCGTAAAAACCACGCCACCACCATAGACAGCCCGGCAACCAGTACTGCTTCCGTTAGAAACTGGCGAATCAATTCGTGGCGCCTGGCGCCCATTACCTTGCGCACGCCGACTTCTTTGGCTCGAACGAGTGAGCGGGCGATGGTCAGGTTGGCGTAGTTGAGGCAGGGGAAAAGCATCAATAGCACAACAAAACCTGTTAGCCCCCAGATCACAAACATCGGCATTGCGCTTTCCATCGTTTGGCTCAGCATCTCGCTGGCCGGCGTGATGCCCGACAGATGTTGGGGATGAAACCGATATCCGGCATCCCGGCTTTCCAAAACAAGTCCGTTGTAGCGCGTGTCAGCTACTTCTTTCAAAACTGTGGCGAGGTCATCCGCTGTTTTGCCCGGACGCAGAAGCGCGAAGGTGTACGTGTGGTAATAATTTTGCCAGTCGGGCGACACGGCGTACCTGGCTTCGTCAGGCGGTAACGCTTTTTCCAAAGAAAACATGGTCGCCACAGAAGCCAGCCCTTCAAACCGCAGGTGGGTTTTTTGGGTTGTTTTTTTCAGCACGCCGGTGATCGTAAACTTGCCAAAGTTCCGGACATCCAGTATTTTGTTCATGGCCTGGTCAGAGCCTCCAAAAAACTTGACCGCCGCTTCGTGGGTCAGGATCATGGAAAAAGGCTCGGACAACGCGCTTGTTTCGTCGCCGGCCTCCAGATCAAATCCAAATACTTTAAAAAATGCAGGATCTGCATATAAACCATTTAGCGGCAGGGTGTTTCCACTTGCGGTAGCGTCTCCGGATGGCCCGAAACACAAGCGGGTAATCGCCTCAGCCACCGCGTAATCGTCGCGCAGCGCAGTGCCCACCGGAAACGGAGTAGATGCATATTTTTCAGAACCGCCATCCTTCCGTATCGCCTCCGTAATGATCCGGTAGGTTCGCTCCGGCGCTGGATGAAACTGGTCGTAGCCAAACTGGTTGCGGATCAGGGTAATGATAAGCAGCGCAGCACTCATGCTCAGGGCCAGCCCTACGACATTAATCGCAGAAAAAAACTTGTATTTGGCTAAATTCCGCCAGGCAATTTTGATGTCGGTTTTTAACATGGTTGCTTTTTTGTCGGAAATGAAAGAAGTGCTTAAGATATACGGCGCAATTTGCGTACCATGTGTTTAAGTGTTTAATAGTGAATGCTTTGTGCTTTTAATATTTTTGACAAAGTGTTCGATTTCGGACAAGATGCGTGCGTAGGCGAACAGGTTTTTTGGAAACAGGTATTTACTTTTAATTCTTATTTTTCTTTCGGCGCGTTTCTTTATTATATTGCTCTCCTGATTCATGTATACGGGAATAAATCAGCCGCGCCCTTCTATTGCCTAATCCTTTTGTTTGCAACACATTAGGTTCAAATTCAATACATTTTCTAACAAAACAATCGAAAATGAAACAGTCACTCTATTTTTGGAACTTGTTGTGCCTGATCGCAACGCCGCTTCTTGCTATTGCCCAAACAGGAACCAACAACCGACTCCTGTTTACAACCGACCTCAACGGGGGACAGGAAGTCCCTGCTGTACAGACTGATGCGCGCGGAATTGCAACGATCCTGATTTCGGAAGACCGAACGACGATGAGCGTACATGCGGTGTTCAGCGGCTTGAGCGGCCCGGTTACCGGATGTCATATTCATACGGGGGGCGAGGGCGTGGCGGGTCCTGTTTTTGTCAATTTCAGCAATAATGTCACCGGAAACAGGTTGCGTGCGGAGATGCCCATCCCCGCCGATTTCATGCGTAAAGCGCTGAAAAATGAGCTGTACCTGAATGTGCATACCGCGCTGAACCCGGGGGGCGAAATCCGCGGCCAACTCGGCTTGAAAACTGAAAACGTTTATGCCATTGTGCTTTCAGGCGCGAATGAAACGCCGCCTGTGACTTCTACCGCTTCCGGAGTAGGCTATCTGGCTCATTCCTCCGGCAATTTTTTTATGCGGTATGCCATAGAATACAATGGCCTGAGCGGGCCTGTTACGGCTGCGCATTTTCACAGCGGCGCGGCTGGCGTGGCAGGGCCTGTCGTTGTGGGTTTATCCGCTGGCGTAACCAATACCTTAGTCGGGACATTAGAGCTGACCTCGCTTCCGATAGATTTTTTGCAAAAATTGGATAACGGCACGCTCTATGCAAACATTCATACCGCCGCCAATCCGGGCGGGGAAATTCGCGGGCAATTGATTCCGCTTGGCCCCGTTGCTTTTGCCGCCACCCTGAATGGCGACCAGGAAACGCCGCCGGTGACCACTTCGGCCAACGGCATCGCCATTGCAAGTTTGAATGCAACCCTCGATTCGGTGCTTTACTACGTTGGCGCGAATGGGCTGACGCCAACGGCCGCACATTTTCATACAGGCACCGGAGGGATTGCCGGCCCGGTGTTGTTTGGTTTGCAAACGACTTCGATGCCTAATTTTTATACCGGAAAAACTGCATTAACAGATGCAGCCGTTACCAACTGGCTCAATGGCCGCATCTACGCCAATATCCATACTGCCGCCAATCCCGGGGGTGAAATTCGCGGGCAAATGGAGCCTTACCTGCGCCGCGTTTATGCGTTCGACCTTTGTGCAGAACAGGAAACTCCACCCAATGCCTCTGTCGCGCAGGGCGCCGCCTACATCACCACAGATTTGCTCAATACCCACTTAGAATACCGTTATATTGTTGATGGCTTGAGCGGCCCGGCTACGGCAGCGCATATTCACGATGGCGCATTCGGCACGGCCGGCCCGGTTTACCTGCCGGTTTTCACCCCATCGCCGGTAGGCAGTGGTCAATTCCCGATTACCGGCAATGACGTTGTTAAATTGGAATCGGGCGATACTTATCTGAACATCCATACTGCTGCCAATCCGGGAGGTGAAATTCGCGGGCAGGTTCGGCGCCAATTGGCTTGCTCGGTCAATGTTTCTGTTCGGGAACCCGCAGCGGAAATTTTGTCTGTATTTCCGAATCCTGTAACCGAACGCGCTGAAATTCAATTGTATGTAAAAGAAGCTTTTGAAGGGCAGTTGCTTTTGCTGGAACCCGGTGGAAAAACCGTGTTGACCAAAAACTACAACCTGGAGTCCGGCCCGCAACAAATGTCCCTGGATTTAACCAACCTGCCAACTGGCTTGTATTTTGCACAAATCCGATCCGATCAGCACGGTTTGGTGCGGGTTTTTAAATTGGTGAAGTCGTAAGGAGCTGGTTACTGGTTACTGGTTATTGGTTATTGGTTATTGGTAGAGCGGGGTGACTGGAACGAAATTGTTATCCGATCCCCTCTGCTGGCGCGAGGCTCCACCTCATCCTGTTCCATAAAATTCCCGAAGGGAAGACAAGATTATAGAAATGACAGCAATTGCGTGTTTAAAACCCCGAAGGTGTGAAATTATGCCACCCCTTCGGGGTTGTGACCGAACATTTCATGCCTTTTTTCTATAATCATAGTACCCCTTCGGGGTTTTATCGAACATTTCATGCTCCTGCTGGCGCGAGGCTCCGCCTCGTGTCTATTATTTAAGAGGCTCCGCCTCCTGGGCGACCGCGAGGGTCGCCCCTACTCGCTTCGTAAACTCTTCACCGGGTCACTCAACGCCGCCCTTACACTCTGAAAACTCACGGTCAAAAATGCAATGACCAAAGCCGCCAGGCCCGCGAGCGCAAACATCCACCATTGCATTTCGATGCGGTAAGCAAAATCGGCCAACCATTTTTGCATCAGCCACCAGGCTAAGGGGCAGGCAATAACGATGGCGATGAGCACCAACTTGAGGAAGTCTTTGGTCAACAGCCCGGTGATCCCCGCTACGCTGGCGCCGAGTACTTTCCGAATGCCGATTTCTTTGGTGCGTTGTTCGGCGGCAAAAGCGGCTAATCCAAACAATCCAAGGCAGGAAATGAAGATGGCAATGGTTGTAAAACTGCCAATCAGGGTGGCCATTTGGCGATCTTCTTTGTAGGTTTTTTGAAAATCTTCATCGAGAAAGGCGTACTCGAACGGCTCTCCCGGGACGTTGCGGTGCCAGACCTGTTCCATCGCGCGCAGCAATTCCGGTAAGTTTTGACCTGCGGCTCTTGCCATCAGGTATTGGTGCCCGGCAGCATCCCCGTTGAGCAAAAATCCATAAGGCTCGATAGACTGGTGCAGGTTTTCAAAATGAAAATCTTTCACCACGCCAATGATATGGTAGCTGTAAGTCGTATCCCGCCAGTTAAAATAGACCTTTTGGTCAATGGATTCCTGTGGGGACGAAAAACCGATTTTTCGCACCGCCGTTTCGTTCAGGATGATGCGAAGAAGGGTATCAGTAGGGAATTCGGCAGAAAATTGGCGCCCGGCGACCACCTCTACACCCAGCGTGGGCAAAAAGCCGTAGTCCACCCAATTCGTCCTCGTCATGACGCTTTCGTTCACCGTCTGGCCGTCCTTAAAAATACTCATGTCGGACAGGTTGACAATACCCGGGTAAAACAGCGAAGCGCCAACCGATGCAATGCGGCTGTCGCGGCTGAATTCATTCCGCATCGGTTCATAAGCCGCTGCGGCCGCCCGGCTTTGCAGGGGCAGGATGATTTGTTGTTCTTTTTGAAAACCAAGGTCTTTAGATTGCAAATAATCCATTTGGCGCTGAATCACCAGCGAAGCCAAAATCAATCCGGCAGAAATCACGAACTGGAACACGACTAATCCTTTGCGCAGCGACGCCACAGAAAGGCTGTTGACAAACCGGCCCTTCAGCACTTCAACGGGTCGAAAAGAGGATAGGTAAAAAGCGGGATAAACGCCCGCAAGCAGACCGGTGAGCAAGGCTAAGGCAAAAAAGCCCCCGATCAGCGCCGGTTGGGCAAGGGTCAGATCCCGTTCTGCCAGGGTGTTGAACGCAGGCAGGGTAGCGTACGCCAATGCCAGGGCCATTACAAAAGAAACCAGCGAAAGCAGCAGGGATTCTCCGAGAAACTGCCCAATCAGGTTAGATTTAGCAGCGCCAACGGCTTTGCGGATGCCTACCTCACTAGCTCGTTTGGAAGAGCGCGCAGTGGCTAAATTCATAAAATTGACGCAGGCGATCAGCAGCGTAAACAGCGCCACTGAGCCAAGAATGTACAAGTAAGTCACACTGCCACCGGAGCCATTGGCATCGGAAAGGTGGACATCCGGCACGGCGGTCAGGAATTGTTTTTTCCTGAACCCCTTGCTTTCCAGGTCTTTGGCTATGTATTTTTCTACAAAGGCCGGAAGTTTGGCCTCCAGTTCCTGCGCATTGGCCTTGGGAGACAGCAACAGGTAAGTTTCAAACATGTTATTGGAGGCTAAATCGTTGTTTCTTTTCAAAAACTCCCCGAGGTCCCCGGAATACAGCGACATGAAGTAGCGGCCATCTAAATGGCTCGGTGCTTTGGGCTGCCTGAACACGCCGGTGACCCGAAAATCGAGGTCGCCCGCTTCAAACCAACTGCTGCTGATGCGCAAGGAACGCCCGTAGGCAGGTCTGTCTCCAAAAAATTTGCGCGCCAGCTCTTCAGAAATTACCACAGTTTGTGGTTCATTCAACGCTTTTAAAGGATTGCCTTCTACGAATTCGTAGTCGAACAGTTCAAAGTAAGTGGAGTCGGCGAAATAGCCTTTTTTTTCATAAAAAGCCTTCTGGATGGCGCCGTTTTCGAGCGAACGAACCAGGGTTTTGTTCTGATCAAATCCCGAGACTAAGCGGGTCGTTTTTTCGATGGCAGCAAATTCCTGTTGCAGGGCTGCGGCTAAAGGCGCCGGGGTATTGTGGGTTTTGGCTTCTTTATCATCGCCAACACCTTTCATGGAGACGAAGGTCGTACCCACTGCGAACAAATCGCCTGCCCTTTTGTGATGGCGATCGTAATGCGTTTCTTCATAAATGAAAAGGGCAACCAACATGCAGCAGGCCAGCCCAACGGACAGTCCCATCATGTTGATAGCTGCCATACCTTTGGATTTCCACAAGCTGCGCAAAGCGATTTTGAGATAGTTTCGGTACATACCTGAATGATTTGGACGGGAATTGCTTTCGAGTGCTTTTAAGTAGTAGCGCAATCTGTGTGCCATAAATTCAAAATGCTGACTTTCAAATTTTTACATTATTTTTTGAAATAAAAAACGTCCGATTTCGAACAGGACTTGTGCGCAGACGAACAAGGTTTTTTAGCAGATTGCAAACGAAGCAGAACATCAGGCCCTTTTTTTAATAGACTTGTTGCGATGGGATCATCTTGGGTTAAAAACGGCTCGCAAAACACTGCTGACGCATTCCTTCACTTGAATGCCCACAGGGCATTCACCCTTCGGGATCGCTCAGTCACTCTTCACCTTTTTTTCGTTACAGAACAGGGCTATGCTCCTCAAAAAAGGCTATGATTGGAAGAAAAATAGCTCGTTTTTCCCACCAAGCTGACCCATCGCAACAAGTCTAATTTTTTATTTTACAAAAAGTTTAAAAACATTTTGATAGTTTGTATTTTTGCATTGAAATAGAATTTTTTATTACAAAATCAATTAAAAATAAAATTTTATACAATATGTAAGCGCTCCCCAATGTTAGCATTATTGCCATCTGAAAAACAAAAACCATGGAAACCACTCCCGCACAACTATTTGCCTTGCTGGCAGCATTATTTGCTGTTTGCGTCTTCGTCTTTTACTTATTCAATCGCTTTCGGCGCGCGGCGCGCAATCGCCAGCGGCAATGCCTCGCGCAAGACCTCCACGACGAAATCGGGGCTTCACTCAGCAATATCAGCCTGCTGTCTGCCTTAGCGGAGAGAGGAATTCCTGCCGACGAATCCAATCAGAACACCTTTTATTTGCACCGCATTTCTGAAGAAGCCAATAAAGTCCACGATACCATCAGCGATACCATCAAAATGCTCGACCCGGAATACCGGCAGCTTGAGGGCCTGACTGCTTTGCTCACGCACCACGCCCAGGAGGTTTTTCGCTACCAGCCGCTTGATTTTTCCATCAACTTAGCGGAGCAAATCAGACACATCAGGATAAAAACCGGCTACCGTCGGGATTTCTATTTAATCCTAAAAGAAAGCCTGCACAACATTGCCCGGCACGCCCAGGCTACGGAAGCTGAAATCGAATTCAGAGAAGAAAATGGCGAACTGCATTGCCGGATCCGCGACAACGGCTGTGGCTTCGACCCGGCTGTCGCCGCAGGCAGTAACGGCCTTCGCAATATGGCGCGCCGTGCCAGACGTATCGGAGGGCGCCTCATTATGGATACCAGACCGGGTAAAGGCACGCAGGTTCATTTGATGCTTCCGTTATCAGCCGCGCTGCATTTGAAACTAAAGGTCTTGCGGGGCATCAACAGGATTGGCCATATCGGGGCCACCGCACACCGATCGGATCCAATGCCGGAATTTACCTCCGGCACGTCGTAAGAATTACGCCAAAGTGTAGCGCCCTGTATGCTTGTTTCGTTGTAAATTTATCCGCTTACAAACAAGAAACCAAAGAACATGCCGCCAATTAAAATCCTGCTTTGCGAAGACGACACTGAAAAAAGAAATTACCTGCATTTGCTCATGCGGGGATACGACGCATTTGAAGTGGTCGGCGTTTTCGACCGGGGTGAATCCGCGATTGAGCAGGTGGGGGTGCTTGCGCCCGACGTGGTCATTATGGACATTGAATTGCCCGGTATATCAGGCATTGAAAGCACCCGCCTGATCAAAGAAACATTGCCGGAGGCACACATCGTCATGTACACCATCTACGAAGATGAAGATAAATTATTCGATTCCCTTTGCGCCGGAGCCAGCGGTTACCTGTTGAAAAAAACGCCCCCGCATTACTTGGTTGAAGCCATCCGGGAAGTCATGGACGGTGGTTCGCCCATGTCGCCGGGAATTGCGCGCAAGGTCATCCGGTATTTTCATCAACGCCCGGGCAAGCTGCGGTATCCGCTTTCCGACCGGGAATTAGAAGTCTTGAAATTCTTAGTGAAAGGGTTGTCCATCAAGGCCATTGCCGGTAAAGTTTTTCTGTCTATAGACGGTGTAAAAAAGAACCTGAAGAATATCTACCTCAAGTTGCACGTAAGTTGCGGCAGGGAGGCGGTGATCAAAGCCATCCACGAACGAATTGTGTGATTACACTTTAGTGTAAATGTGTGTGTGGTGGGTTTTTCTGAAGTAGAATTTTATTTATATTTGGTCATTCATACGATTGGTTTTGTTTTTGCATTACTGCAATTTTTCTGACCCATAGGAATTGGGACTCAGAGATGGCGAAGCCGTTTTTATTACTTCCAAAAACAGGTAAATTCCCCTAAACCCAGATACCATGAAATCAGCACCAGAAACCGTAAAATGGCATGTCCTGCAAGTGAAGCCAAGATCAGAAAAAAAAGTAGGACAACACTTAGCCGGATTGGGCTTTGAAGTCTGCGTACCCACCCAAAAACAACTAAGGCGCTGGAGCGACCGAAAAAAGCTGGTGGAAGTCGTGTTGTTCACCAACTACGTTTTTGTGGCCACTGACGATAAACGCCGAAACGAAGTCTTCAAGGTCGGACACATCTTCAAATACATCCACTTTGCAGGTGAAATTGCTACCCTGTCTGACAAAGAGATCGCCATGGTCAAACAAATCGGCCAGCTCAGGGAAACCGTCCAGATCAGTTACGAAGGTTTTAAAATCGGGGAAGAAGTAGAAATCCTGACCGGAAGTTTAGCCGGATTTTACGGCAAAGTGACGGCGGTGAACGGCACATCGAAACTGCAATTAGCCCTGCCAAGTTTGCATTGTTTTGCGAATGTGGAGTTGATGCAGACGGGGGTACGGAAATTGAACGATATCTGTCATTGACCTGCGGTAAAAACCAAAATCAAACTTATTATGCCTTGCTCAGTCCTGATTGCCGATAGCTACCCCTTAATGGCTGCGAGCGGGGAAGCTGTTTTTTCCAGATTACCCGACGTTTTCATAACCGGGGTCTGTTTTGACTACAAGCAATTAGCGGCTTTGCTCAAAGTGTCTGCAACACCTGATGTTATTATTTTGGATGCGCTGTTGAGGCAATCGGATAGCGTTGAACTTTGCAAAAATATCCGGGGCTTATCGCCCCAATCAAAAATTATCCTCTTTGGTACGGAAGAAGACCCGGTGGTTATTAAAAAATGTTTTCAACAAGGTATTCACGGGTATTTATTGCGAAAAGCGACCCCTGCCGAACTGTTATTAGCGGTCACCACGGTGCAGAGCGGCGGGATTTTTTTTGATGACTCCCTGCGCAAATCTTTATCGGATTATGCCTTGGGCATGACGCCTAAAAAAAGGTACAATATTCAACTGACCCGGCGGGAGCGGGAAATCCTGCAATTGATTGTTGAAGAACACACGACCAAAGAAATTGCAAACACTTTGTATATCGAGTTGTGTACGGTGGAAACCCACCGCCAGAATATTATGCAGAAATTAGGCGCTAAAAATACCGCCGGGTTAGTCCGGGTTGCCATACAGCAACAATTGTACAAGGTGGCTATGCCCTGATTTTCTCCGGGTTTTCTACCATGTTTCTCATATCCCTGTTTCTCAGGATGAGTGGTACCCTGTTTATTTGGAACTTTGGAGTTGCCTGTGAAATACAATTTAAAACTCCAAGAACTAATTTTCATGATCTCCGAAGCGGTTGCTTTTTTAAGGGAAGAGTTGAGTCGGTATATCGTCGCTAACCAACGGGATGCTGATTCGCCAAGTACCAGCTTAAGGCCAGAAGATATTATGATTGGCAATGTAGCTGCTTTGGACAACGATCAGGAGGGAAAATTGAAAAACAAGGTACTCATTAGTTTAGTCAATGTAGAAGAAGAAAGTACCTTGAAAAACGGCAAGTATTACATCAAAAATCCTTTAAATAACGGCATAGAATACCTTCATTCGCCTGTTTTCCTGAATTTATACCTGCTCTTTTCAGCCACGTTGCCCGATGCTGCTTCAAGCGATAATTATGAACGGGCTTTACAGCGACTTTCCCTGATTATTCAATTTTTTCAATCGAAAAAATCATTCACGATAAAAAATTCACACGAGTCGTCTTTTGCAAGGGCTATAGATAATGGTTTTTTGGGAGAGCTGCGATTATTGCCGGAATTATACACGCTGACTTTTGAGCAGATCAACCACTTGTGGGGATCATTGGGCGGCAAACAGGTGCCTTTTGTGATGTATAAAGTTCGCTTGGTGAAAATTGAAGACCCAATTGCACGGGAAGCGCCGGTCATCGAAGAAATCAGGGAAAACGACGAAGTATTAGCGAAGCCATCATGAGAACAACCATCTATAAACGGCTTTTTGAAGTAAGAATCTTCCACGATTATTTTTTATCGAAGGCAGATGGAACCCCTTTTTCTGCAATGAAGGATCCGGAACAAAAAGCTTTTCTGGAGGGAATGCTGGCACGCCGGCGCTACGAGGTGCAGCGCTTCCTGAAGATCGAACCAAGCCCGGAAATGAAAATTATGCTCAACAATTACCGGATGCGGATGGTGCCTACGCCTTTGGGGTTTTTCATCGGGCTTGAGGTCAGGCAATCGCAAAACGCCGGCACGCTGTACGAGCCTTTTATTGCGCTGAATGACAAGGTATCCATGACCTTTCTGTTGGAACCCGGCGACGAACTGTTCTATAACTATTCCAACCTGACTTTGCAGGACGTTTTTCCGGCGCGCTGGTATTTTACGAATCAGTTTGTGGAAGGGGAGAAGGCGCCCGATTTAAACGTGCTGTCTGCGCTCGTTCCTGCAAAGGACGCTGAAGCAAACTACGAAATGGGGGAGCTGATTAAAGAAGGGGATCAAATGCTGGAAGCTTACCTCACGCTGAATGAAACGCCCGCTTTCCTCAAGGTAAAGGGCGATGGCTATGTAACCAGGAGAGACCGATTTTTACTGCCCAAGCGCTTCGATTACGACCTTGGCAGTGCCGAAACAGAAGCAGTGGTTTTTAGCCTCATTAAAGAAGGCGCGGAGGTGAAAACGGTCCAAAAAGCAGCAGAAAAACCCGCCCGGTTTGTTCACCTCAATTTTGAAAAACAGGACGACGAAGCCAAAACGCCCATCCCGGACGGTGCTTATACCCTTCGGGTGAGCGGGCGGGCCGATCGAAAAGTGATGCTCCGCAACGGGCTTTATGACAAAGACGGCTTTGGCGCCATAGAAATCTTTCCGTTTGCCGACAAGCCTGGTTTCAACCTGTTAGACGACAATGGCAAGTTGCTGACCCGAATAGACGAGCAAGGCAATAAGCAACCGCACCCGGTATTCGAACTGCGGTTTACCAGCCGGAAAGCTTACTGGCGTTATCGCTCCAAAGAAGCAATAGACGAAGCGATCATTGAGAAATACAAAGGTTTTTTGCGGAAAGCAGGCGACAGCAAAATGGTGCTGGTGACGAAAAAGCCCAAAGCTTTTTCTCATACGCTGAGTCACTTCGCCCCTGCACTGATTCCGCCCCAGCCTTCGCCTTATTTACTGCGAAAAGAGGCCGGGCGGTATTTTACCGATATTCAGTTGTCGCGGGTGTCACAATTCCAACAGGATTGAAAAGGAATAACAACCTGTTTTTAACGGATCATTCATTATTTAAAACATAAAATCTGCATCATGGCAAATTCGGCTTTAATACCAAGACTTAAGACGCCGGGCGTCTATATCGAAGAAATCTCACAGTTTCCGCCTTCTGTAGCACAGGTGCCTACGGCGATTCCGGTTTTTATCGGATATACGCAAAAGGCTAAGAATGAACGTGATGAAGATTTGACGATGAAGCCGGTCAGAATTTCTTCCATGCTTGAATATCGAAACCTTTTTGGAGGGCCTGATCCTGAAAAAGGAATAACTGTAGAAGTTACGGCAGACCCTTTAAAAGACGGCAGCAAAAAATATACTATAAAAAGGGCATCAAATCCAAGTCCCTCCAAATTTAAAATGTTTTATTCTTTGCAATGGTTCTTTATTAATGGAGGCGGAGATTGCTGGATTGTATCGGTAGGCAATTACGCCGCTACTTTAAGCGATACAACCTTGTTATCAGGACTTGAAGAGACCGATAAAGTGGATGAGATAACGCTAATTCTTTTTCCAGATGCTCAAGGTCTTACCAGTAATTATTATGGCTTATATAACGAAGCTTTGGGCACATGTGCCAGATTGGGAGACCGGTTTACGATTATGGACATTCAGCCAAGCGAAGAAGGCCTTACAGCAGATGTAGAAACGATGCGTAATAATATAACGAGTGAAATCAGCACCGCAAAATATGGTGCGGCCTACTGCCCGAATATTAATACAAACCTGGATTACTATTTCTACGATAAAATGGTGGATGATGGAAATGGAGATGCCAATGTTACCCTTGTCCTTACTCCAGATACTGACCCGCTTGAAGGAAAGACATTAGCCGACATTAAACCTGTAGTCCCTCCTATTGACACGACCAATTCCGCGCTTTATGCCCAGGTGAAAGCTGCTATCCGTGATATGCCCCTTGAGCTTCCACCTTCTTCGGCTATAGCCGGTATTTATGCGAGAGTTGACTCTACAAGAGGGGTATGGAAAGCGCCTGCAAATGTCGGATTAGACTTTGTGGTTGAGCCCACCGTAAATATCACAGATAAGACTCAGGAAAACCTGAATATTGATGTGACCTCTGGAAAGTCAGTAAACGCAATACGCTCCTTCACGGGTAAAGGTAAAGGCATCGTATGGGGCGCCCGCACGCTCGCTGGCAACGACAACGAATGGCGCTACATCTCCGTGCGCCGCTTTTTCAATATGGTGGAAGAATCCGTAAAAAAAGCTACGGTACAGTTCGTCTTCGAGCCCAACGACAAAAACACCTGGGTTCGCGTAAAGGGCATGATTGACAACTTCCTGACGCTCCAGTGGCGGGCAGGTGCACTCCAGGGCGCAGTGCCGGAGCATGCATTCTATGTGAAAGTCGGCTTGGGAGAAACGATGACCGCCCTCGACATTCTGGAAGGCAGGTTGATTGTAGAAATCGGCATGGCTGTCGTTAGGCCTGCAGAATTTATCATCCTCCAGTTTATGCACAAACTACCGGAGTCCTGATGTATTGGATGCCTAAATATATGTGCCTGAATAGCAGGTTGTTGCTATTCAGGTATATATTGGTTTTTCAATCAAATTATGATAATAGGTTGTTGATGACTGGGTTTTCATGAGTGGGAAAGAAGCATCACAATCATGGTATCTCTTTAAATTTAAAAACATTTGCTATGGCTAATACTGAAAATAACCCGGTAGTTGATACTTCAACCGGTGAGACAGAGACTTCAACACCTCCAGCCGCTGTAGTGGAAGTCGGGATACCCGAACCGGCTAAATCGTTTATCACGGATTATATGAAGGGCCTAAAAAAGACGGCCAAAGAATATAAAGACGCTGCCGATGTAGCAAAGACAACTTCTGAACGAAACCTTGCAGGTAAAGAAAGGCATTTTAATAAGGCAGAAGATTCTGTTGATGTATATGAAAATATACTAAATATGAGTGTAAACCTGCTCGCCAAAACCATGGAGAAAGTTGCTTTGGAGATTGATGGAAACGTCGCTAAAGCCGCCGAAATTACCAAGTTGCTTGCTACAGCTAATGCAGCGATTCAGGCTTCGAAAGACAAGCTTGCAGCGGCTGATGTTGCAGCCGAAAACCTATGTGATATCGTGAGAAGAGATTTGTCCTCCGACCCTAATGTTATAAAGCTCCGTGAAAAAATGGCGGAAAATGGACTCAATTTCGATACCGTCGTTAAAGATTACGCCGTGAAAATTCAGGATGCGTCTGATTCAATGAATAAAGCTCTTGTTGTGATTAAAGAAATTAAAGGGACAATTTCAGCCGACAAATTGAAGCAACTGGCGCAATCAACTAAAGCTAAAACTGATGCTTATAAAACAGATATTATCGCAAACCTTGAATTTTCAAAAGAAAAGCTCAAGAAAACTCATGCCGATTTTATTGCGGCTTCGGCGGCAGCAGGTGAGGCTCAATACAATGTGGATGCCGGTGATAACGGTGAGAAGGCTTTGGTAGAATTAGAAAAACTCATAGTCGGTACTTAGAGGGTAAACCAGCCGACATAAGCAGGGAAAAGTGTAACCTGCTTTTGGTTCACCCTTTCTCTTTCACCTTTTAAATTTAAATAAAATGGCGACTTGCAATGAACTTATAGAAAAGTTAACCAACGAACAAACAAAATTAAAGGATTTAGACAAAACGCTTGCCGAGATGAACACGGAAAAGCTTTGGTATGAAGCAATTGAGGCTTATTGGGAAAAAATTGAAAAAGCTTTTCTAAGCCCCGATGCTATCAAACATTCACTCGACAGTGGTACCCCTGACACCCCTAACCCTGACTGTTTAAAGACGGAGGCATTAGCAGTGTCCAAATTGGCTGATGGCTTTGTCACGAAAATTAACATTTATTTACAGCATGTTATTCAAGCCCACAATGAAACGGCCGCAGCCGCAGCCGCATTAAAAATGGAAGAAGTTAAAGCAAGTATAGATAGCAAGGACGAAGATTTTAAGAAGAGCGAAATCAACAAAACATTGGAAGCCATTTTTAAAAGCATCGAGGAGATACAGGCCAAATCTGCTGAAACTCTTAGCGCGGCGCTTAACCATCTCAAAGTCACTTTTGCTCTGAAAGATTTTACAAGCGACAATGGCCGCCTTATTAAACAAATCATCGCCATGAATAAGTATGCCGACGAAAGTAAGCTATCTACCGATCCGACTAAAGATTCTTATTACAAGGAAACAGAAAAAGAATGGAAGGCAGCTAAAGATGATAAAAAGGAACCGGACAGCATTATTGCAGACCGAAATCTTGCTGCCACGCTCGTAGATGCTTACACAGCCGCCAAAAAAGCTATGAACTGCTCGGATTGAAAGCGCTAAACGAAACAAACTCTTAGAAGATTCATCATAAAACTAAAAAATTCAAATCATGGATTATCCACTTCCTAAGTTTCATTTTCAAGTTGATTGGGGCACGGGCGAAGCCAATTTCGGGTTCACGGAATGCTCAGGGCTGGACTTCGAAACCACGCCCATTGAGTACCGGCACGGCGCCAGCAAAAAGTACAACAAAACCAAGCAACCGGGGCTGACCAAATACGCGGACATCACCCTGAAGCGCGGCACTTTCCAGGCGAACAATGAATTTTTCAACTTGTGGAAAGAAACCTACTTTTTCCAGGAGGGCAACAGCACCGGCTCCAAATACCGCCGAACCGTCACCATTTCACTGCTTGGCGAAAACCATGAACCGCTCATCGTTTGGAAATTAGAAAATGCCTGGCCCACCAAAATCCAGTCCGACAGCCTCAAAGCGGATGACAACAACGTTGCCATCGAGACCATGGTACTGGTTCACGAAGGGCTAACGGTTGAACATGTCTAAATATGGAGGGTTACTATCCGCCCGTCAGTTTTCACTTCAATGTGAAATTCGAGGGGTTTAATAGAGATACCGATTTCAATTTTCAATCCGTGACGGGCTTGGACGTGAGCATCACGATGGAGACCAAACGGGAGGCTGGAGAAAATCGCTTCGTACATCATGTTCCCAAAGAAGTCACTTATACTGATTTGGTGCTGAAACGAGGCGTTTTTCGACCTTCCGAGTCCGACATCACGGATTGGTTTAACAAGGCCATTCGGGAGTTTCGGTTTTCCCCCAGGAATATCCAGATCAGCTTGCTCGACGAAAACCACGAGGCACTTATGGTTTGGAATGTCGTCCATGCCCTGCCCAAAACCTGGAAAATGTCGGAACTCAATGCCGAAAAAGGCGAAGTCTTGATTGAATCAATGACCCTTGCTTACAGTTATTTCACTTTTAGCAAACCTTAATATGCCCATTGAAATCAGAGAGTTGGTGATTAAAGCCACGATTGGAGAGGAAAGCACAAACACGGGCAATAACGGCAACGGATCGGGCGGAGGTGGCGAGGTTGCCAACCAGGATGCCATTGTAAAAGCTTGTGTAGAACGGGTGCTGGAAATTATGAAGCAAAAACAAGAACGATAATGTACACGCGGGGCAGAGCCGCCGCGCGAGCGAGGTTTATACTGGAAATCATGAAGCAAAAACAAGAACGATAATGGATTTGTCCAATACTTCCAAGCTGATGATTTTGTCTTTTAAAGACAAAAAGTATTCCCAGGAGATCAACGAAAAGAATCCGTACACGTTGCCGGTCAACCCGGAGCAGATGCAACAAACCCTGAAAATACGGTACGATACCAGCCAGGGGCAAGGCACGCAGGGAACCAACCCGCATTACAGTGGGACCTCGGCGCCCGACTTTCGCATCGAGTTCATTATGGACTCAACGGGCGCCCTCTACGGGAACACCGCCGACGACCAACCGGTCACAAGTCAGGTGAAACACTTTCTGGAGACCGTTTATTTCATGGAGGGCAATATCCACCAGCCCCGCTACCTGAAATTAGTCTGGGGCGCCAATTTTACCTTTGACTGCGTCTTGACCAACCTTGATATTCAATACACCCTTTATGACTTTAACGGGGCGCCGCTAAGGGCAAAGCTCAACGCTACGTTTGTTCACTTTGTCGAGAATGAAGTAAGGGTAAGAAAAGAAAAAAAGCAATCGCCTGATTTGACCCATTACCGGCAGGTTAATCCCGCTGAAGACCTCCCTTTAATGACGTATTCCGTGTACGGCAACAAGCTACTCTACCTCCAGGTGGCAAAAGCAAACGGGTTAACGAGTTTCCGAAAATTGTCTACGAAAAAAAACATCGTCTTCCCACCCATTGATAAAACGAAAGCCAATGTCAAAGGAAAGACTGATACCCAATAATTCAGTAGTTGACGTAGTCACCTTCGATATTTTATCGAATGGCCAGGCCGTCAGTCCGAATTATCACGTATTGGCGCTTACCGTTTTTAAAGAAGCCAACCGGATTCCTGTTGCGAAGATCGTGCTTCGGGATGGTTCGGCTTCCGAAGAAACATTCCCCTTGAGTGAAAGCGAAGACTTCGTGCCGGGCGCCGAAATCGAAATCAAAGTTGGGTATGACGGTACAAACAGCACCCTGTTCAAAGGCATCGTCGTTAAGCACGGGATCAGGATACAGGAAAACGGCGTCACGACCCTCAGTCTGGAGTGCAAAGACAAGTGCGTAAAAATGACCATAGGCCGGAAAAGCAAATACTACGAAGACCTCAAAGACAAAGAAATTATCGAGCAAATCATTGGCGCTTCAGGTTTGGAAGCAGACGTGGAAAGCACCGATTTAAAGCATAAAGAAATCGTACAGCACGATGTGACGGACTGGGATTTTATTAACCTGCGGGCAGAATTAAACGGCAAATTAGTGCTTGCAGACGATGGCAAAGTGAGCGTAAAAGCACCCGATACCAATGGCGATGCGGCCTTGCAATTGGTCTTTGGCTCCACGATTTACGAGTTTGAAGCAGAAATGGATTCCCGAAACCAGCTCAAAGCCGTGAAGGCGCAAGCCTGGGACTACGCTTCGCAGGCGTTGTTCGAAGCCACGGCCGCTGCGCCTGACTTTGCAGAGCCAGGCAACCTTCAGGGCACTGCATTAGCGGATGTAATCGGGTTAGAGGAATACTACCTGCGCCATAGCGGCCACGTGCTCGTAGAAGAATTAAAAGCCTGGGCGGATGCCTGCCTCCTGAGAAGCAGGCTCTCCAAAATAATTGGCAGGGCGAAATTCCAAGGCTTTCCTGACATCAAACCTGGCGTTCTGTTGGAAGTGAACGGGGTAGGGGATCGGTTCAACGGCAAGGTCTTCATCACCGCCGCCCGGCATGAAATTATAGACGGAACCTGGTTCACCCATGCGCAATTTGGCTTGTCGCCGGAATGGTTCAGCGCTAAGCAGGATGTTTCAGCGCCCGCCGCAGGAGGATTATTGCCTTCCATTCAGGGGTTGCAAATAGGCAAAGTCGTTGCGCTGGAAGGAGATCCCGACAGCGAAGACCGAATCCAGGTCAGGCTGCCGCTCATTGACAACGCAGCGAAAGGCACCTGGTCAAGGCTCGCTACGCTCGATGCGGGGAATAAAAGAGGATGGGTTGTCCGCCCCGAAATTGACGATGAGGTGATCGTCGGGTTCATCAATGGCGACCCGCGCGACGCGGTCGTATTGGGGCAATTGCACAGCAGCAACAAGCCTGCGCCCATCCCCGGCGCCGACGACAACCACCACAAGGGCTACCACAGCCGCAGCGAAATGAAGGTACTGTTCGACGATGAAAACAAAGTCATCACCATTTCCACCCCCGGAGGGAACAGCATCGTCATCACAGAAAAAGACAAAGGCATTATCGTCACCGACCAGAACAACAACCTGCTGGAAATGAAACCCGGCGGCATCATGATAAAAAGCCCGAAAGACATCAAAATTGAAGCCACCGGCAAAATTGACATCAAAGCGACGCAAGACCTCTCCATGGAAGGGTTAAACGTGAAAGGAAAAGCCAATGCACAATTAACGATGGAAGGGACTGCGGGCGCAAAGCTCTCTACCTCCGCCATTGCCGTGGTGAAAGGAAGTTTGGTACAAATTAATTGAATTGAAATGCCACCAGCCGCAAGACTTACAGACATGCACGTTTGCCCGCTTGTCACGGGCGTGGTGCCACACGTAGGAGGCCCGATTACCGGCCCCGGAGTTCCCACCGTCCTCATCGGAGGAATGCCAGCCGCTGTTATGGGGGACATGCTCGTCTGTGTCGGGCCGCCCGACACCATCGCAAAAGGCAGTGCTACGGTGCTGATTGGGGGTAAACCAGCCGCCCGGGTTGGCGATATAACCGCGCACGGTGGCAACATTGTTTTAGGCTGTTTTACCGTCTTGATTGGCGGTTAATTTTAAAGTTAACCACTTTTTAAACCCGCGAAAAAGCAATGTTGAATTTTCCGGAGAAATCGTTTCTTGGCAGGGGATGGGCATTCCCACCGGCTTTTGGCTTAGACAACTCGGTGGAGATGGTTGCTAACGTAGAAGACATTCGCCAAAGCCTGACCATTCTTTTCAACACGCAGTTGGGCGAGCGAATTTTGCAACCTGAGTACGGGTGCGCTTTACACAAATTCCAGTTCGAACCAATTACCCCCGCACTGCGCGGCTACCTGCATGACCTCATTGAACGAGCCATCCTATACCACGAGCCGCGCATTGATTTAGAAAACGTGAGCATTTCGGAAGCCTATAATCAGGATGCATTTGAAGGCAGGCTCTTCATTGAAGTATCGTTCTTCATCCGCCAGACAAACTCCCGTTTCAATTTTGTTTATGATTTTTATTTGAAAGAAGGCGCCTCCCAAAGCGCGCAGGGCATCGTTCAGCCGGTAACGGGGCAGGGTGATTTTTTTAGTTCGTAGACCGGTTTAAAATAAATAATTAAGTGGCAAATATCCCCGACATACCTCATCCGCTTCAACGGGACGGCAGAAGCCAGACCGAGCGGGTGGTGAAGGCATTGGCGCCGCCTGCCAGTGCAGAAGAAGCATTGAGGAATGGCGCTGCCATGGTGGATGAACACGCGCTGGCGGATACGCTTGACTTCATCCTGCGCTTTGCCCGACAGGTGAGGTTTCAGCCTTTTAATCCGGGAACAGCCAACCGGCAAACAAAGCTGGGGAGCAATGGAATCCCCAACGGGCTGGCGGGGCATTCAAATGGATCGGAAACAGAAGCATTGCCCATTCCATCAGATTGGGCGGCGCTGTTTCGCCAAAGCCCGCTGTTCATCATTGCCGCCATCAGTAAAACCGATACGCAGGCAATCCGGGGCCAATTTGACGAACATGCCGCCGACGCAGGGCGCTTCGAGCAATTCGAGGGCGTCCATTTGCTATTCGATTTGTGCATCTCGTTGCTGTTTCAAATTCATCAATGGGGGAGTACGCTCAAGCAGGAATCCGAAGCGTTCAGTGAAGAATCGGCTGGCGCGCTTAACGGGAATACATCCGAACAAAAAAATGCCCCTTTTCGCCCATTTGGCGATAGCATCCGGGACATCATCAGCACGAATCTGGCGAGTACCGCCAAACGACTCCTCGGTTATGCCTGGGCGGCACAAGATGTATGGAGCTATCACCCCTACCGCACCTTTTCGGATCTGAAGAACTTCAAAGCCTGGGACATCACAGACAAGAATATATTCCAAAGAAACACGGCATTGACGATCGTAAAGGGCAGTCAACGCACCAAAATCAAGCACGCTGTTCAAGAATTGAGCCTGATTTTTAGCGAGTTATTTGGAGGCATGAAGGAGATCGTGAGCCGGGCCGAAGCCGCGCTGCACGAAACCATTCAAAGCAAAAACGCCCACCCGCCGCACCTTGGCCTGCTGATTGCTTTTATCCGATTGCTGGAAAAAGCCCGCACTAACCCTGGCGACACCACCCGTTCTTACCTCAACGCCGCTACACAGAAACACCTCGATTTTTTTTATAAGCAGGTGCTGCAATTAAAAACCAAAGAGGCTGAACCAGACTGCGCGCACCTCGTTTTTGAGCCGGCCAAGCAGTTGGATGCAGTCAAATTGGATAAGGACACGGCTTTCCTCGGCGGGAAAGACCAAAACGGGATTCCCATTGTATTTAAACTCGACGACGAGGTGGTGGTGACTAAAGCGCAGGTAACTGATATTCGGACGCTTTATTTGAAAAAAGAATACCGTCAATTGCCCATCGGCACTCCTTCCCACGATATCGTACAAGACGTTTATTTCGCTCCTGTTGCCAATTCTGCCGATGGCCTGGGCGAGGCGTTTCCAAAAGACACCTTAGCAGCCTGGAAAACTTTGGGTTGGGATAAGGGCAAATTGCCAGTAGTGGGAGCGGACAATTTGCTGAGGAAACAATTCCAGCCCAATGCCAAAGCCCGGCTGGGGTTGATGGTTGCAAGTAAAGCGCTGCACCTGGAAGGCGGGCAACGAACCATTACTTTTACGATGGACTGCAAGATGCCGATTGATGCCCCGGAGGATGTAAAAACGGATTTTACTGCGTGTTATGAAGCTTTTAAAAAAGCACTCACCACCGAATTTGAAATTACAGAAGACATCGTAAAGGAAATTAAGAAAGAGGGCATGGTAGACCTCGCAGATTATTTAACAGAATTGACTTTGCCAAATCCATTTACGGATTTGAATGATTTGTTGAACAATCCGGATAACCCCTTACCTCACAACAATCAAAGTGAAATCGAAACATACAAGCTCATCCTTACCCGCTTGGTCAAGCGCCATCACGGTTTCGACGTCATGCTGAGCGGGGAAAAAGAGTGGTTGCGGCCTTATGATGTGACAATTACAGCGTCTGAAGAAATTATCCAATCCGAATTCAAGATTACCATAAAAATAGAACTTGAGCCTGATTTTCCCGCCATCACCTGGTACGACCCGGAAATATTAGGCGAAAAAATTGACGCCAGGGTTCCAGCGATTCGGCTCGAACTCCGGCAGGATCAGAAGGAGACGGATGACATCTCACTCTACCATTTTTTCAGGTATTTGCGCAGTACAAACGTAGCTATTACTACGAATGTCACCGGTTTTCAAGCCTTCCTTTTACAAACCGACGAAGGTCTCCAGGATCCAAGCAAACCCTTCCTGCCCTTCGGTACGCTACCCAAAAAAGGCTCCGGTTTTTACCTCGGCAGCCATGAAATTTTCAGAAAACGCTGGAAAAACCTCGAGCTAACGATTAACTGGAAGGACAAACCAGATTCCTTCAAAAGTCATTATTTAAATTATGACAAGGAGAAAAAAGACGGGTTAAGCAATGCGAATTTTAAAGTAAAAGCATCGGCGCTCGTTGGAAAAAAATGGAAAGCCCTCCATCCGGATTCTTTGGAAATGTTCAGTTTACTTCCTGCAACTTCATCACCAGACCCTGAAAAGACCAGCCCTCAATCCGTTTGGTTAGTGAATAGCTTTTTTCCCAACCAGCCTAACGAAGACCCGACACCGTTGGAGCCGTTTAATCAATTTACCAATGAAGGCTTCATTCGGTTCGATTTATCCGGGGAAACGTTTCAGCACAGTATTTTCCCGCAGGCATTCGCCCGTCAGATACAGGCTCAGGCGATGTTAGCGAGTAACAAGCCGGTAGGAGGCGCCATCTACAAAGTCGGTACAGAATACAAGGTTTTTCCAGATAGCAATGAGGTGGATTTTACGCCTACCCACAATACTGCAATCGTCGAATTACCTTTAGAGCCTTACACCCCGGCTATCGAATCCATCAGTATAGACTACACGGCAACTGCCTCGAAAGAAGACATTACCGTATTCCACCTTCATCCTTTTGAAGGAACTTTTGAAAAGAAAAACCTGCTCGATCCCAAAAGCCCCGTCTCCATCCTCCCTCTCTTCGAAGATGAAGGTTCCCTTTTCCTTGGCGTCAGCGACCTCACACCCGGCGAGAACCTCGACCTCCTTTTTCAGGTTGCCGAAAGCACCGCCGACCCAGACCTGCAACCCGCAGATGTGCAGTGGTTTTACCTGAGCAAAAATGAATGGAAGGTCTTGGAAAAAGATACCGACATCCTGTCGGACGAAACCGAAGGCTTCCTCCGCTCCGGCGTTATAAAAATAGCCGTGCCACCCGATATCAACCGGGAGAACACCATCCTGCCCACCCACCTGCATTGGCTCAAAGCCAGCGCTCATCAACGGGCGGGGGCGGTCAGCGAAACCATTGGCGTACACGCGCAGGCCGCCCGGGCTACTTTTGCTCCGGAAAAAGAAAGTTTTACCGGCAGGCTCGCAACGCCGCTACCCGCCGGAACGATCTCTAAACCGCTGGTGGAAAACGCCGGCATCAAAAAAATCAATCAGTCTTACCCTACTTTCGGCGGACTGCCAACAGAGCCGGAACCCGATTTTTACCGCCGGGTAAGCGAACACCTGCGCCACAAAGGGCGCGCCATTACCCTGTTCGACTACGAACGGTTGGTGCTGGAATATTTCCCCGAAGTGTTCAAAGTAAAATGCATTAACCACGCACTGGGTTTGCCGGAGGAAGCGCGGGATTTCCATATAGCGCCGGGACATGTCATCATTGCCGTTATTCCCGACCTGGGCAAACTGGAGTTTTCTGACCGTTTTCTCCCTAAAGCGACCCGCAGCCTGCTGGATAAAATCGAGGATTTTTTAAAACAAAGAACCTCTCCTTTTGCCAGGATCAGGGCGCTCAATCCGCGCTACCAGCCCTTCCGGGTGACAGGCAACGTGCGATTTGTGCAGGGAAAAAGTGCAGATTTTTACATAAAGGAATTGCAAAAAGACCTCGATCGCTTCCTTGCGCCCTGGGCTTTCGGAGAGAAGGATAAAATTGATTTTGGCGGGGTCGTTTATAAATCCGTCATCCTGAAATACATCGAAAGCCTGGAGTATGTGGACTACGTCACCGATTTTTTATTGCTGCGCAAAAAAGAAACGGTCATCCCGGAATCTGTCGCTCCCCAAACGGAAAATCAGCGCGGTGGGTCGCCGAATTTGAAAAAAGATGGCATCATCAGCAAGGTGCTTAATCCGGTGATTACCGGGCGGATCAAAATTAGCGGACTTTCCTTTTCTGCGCTCGAAATTGATTCAATTTTCAACAGGTCGTCTTCTACGCAGTTGATTGCGTCGGCAAAAATTTTGGTGGAGGATTACGTTCCGGTGGACGAAATTCCTGCCGATACCGCACGAAGCATCCTCGTAGCAGAAGAGCATGTATTCGCAGCATTACCCGATGAATGTTGCAAACCTGATGGCAATGCCCGGAATGACGACTGCATGAAAGGATTGGGATTTGAAACCATCAAAGAAGGGAAGCCGTGTCCCGAAAAGGCAAACCTGCCTGCGTCCCCTCATTCATAAACTTCTAAAAAACTGCGATACCATGGCAATCAGAACAAGGCAAGAGTTGGAACTCTGTTTTAAAAACGGAACCCTGCCTTCAGAAAAGAATTTCCAGGACTTGATTCACTCCATGCTCAACCGAAAGGACGATAAGTTTTTCGGCAAATGGAAAGCCGGGATGCGATACTGCCCGGGCGATGTGGTGTTTTGCAAAAAATCTTTTTACATAGCCTTAGGCACGGAAAAAGAACTGGATTGCAATTCTGTGAATGAACCAATAAATGATGACGAATCAGCCTGTTTTTGCTCAACGGATTCGCCTGATCAGGATAAGAACCGCTGGGGCCCCTTAGAGCTGGAGGTGAGCGACGAAGACTGGGTCGTACTTAAAGGTAAAGATGTGCAAGGTAGAGATGATGTGATGTACGCCGGCATTTGGGGCAAAATCGGTATAGAAACGAGTGATCCGGGAATCACCGATCAGGAAAATGTACAGCCTTTTCGCGGCAAAATCGGTATGGGAACGAGTGATCCTAAAGCCCGCTTGGACATTACGGTGAAAGACAAAGGTTCCTTTCTGTTCGATCCCGGGGATGAAAATACCCCCGAATTCGTCATCCGGGACGCCACCTGCAAAGAGATAGCCCCGGAGGTTCGGCAGTCCGTTAATGAAAAAGAAGCATACTGGTACATCAACGTGCCGGGTTATGCTTTTAAAAAATTGCCCGAACCCAATGATGGCGACGAAAGCCCGATTCATCCCGATTTATTGATGTTTATCACCACCGATGAGCGGGAAATGCCAGCCGTGGGCATTGGCACAAACTCTCCCGATGCCGCCCTCGATGCCAAAGAATCAGGCAAAGGGCAAATCCTGCTGCGACCCGGAGGCAGCCGCAATCCGGAGGTCATTGTCGTGAATTTAAAAGGAGGAAAGGATTTTGACAACTACACCGAGTTGTCAGGTGCGCGCCTTCATGAGTATGTAGATAGTTTTTTTAAAATTTCAGTCGGGAAAAACGCAACGGTTTTCAGAAACCCTTATGAAAAAAAATTCCTCTTTACCCGGATGAAGCAGCACGCAGGGCCGCTTGACGAGTTTGACCGTCATGCACTTTTGTCCAACGACGAACAATTGGATGTGGATGAAACTAAGAAGAAAGAGGAAGTGCTGATGGCCATCACGCAGCACGAAGACGACGAAGGCAACCTGGAAACAATGGTCGGCATCGGTACGGAAAAACCCCGTGCGCACCTCGAAGTAACCGACGGCGAGAGCGGGAGCATCCTGCTGAGTTTAAACAAAACCAACCCGGCGCTTGCCATATTGAACATGCGCCCCCGGTTCAACCAGGCGAATTATATGACCCTTGGGGTCAACAACAAGAGAGGCGTTTTTGTCACGGATTCTCCCAACGGTTTTGAATTCAGGCAAGGCAATCCCTGCGGGGACAATGACAATGAATTAGATATTGACCAGCACGGAAGAATATTGTTGAGTATTAGTAGCGATGCCAAAGTTGGCGTCGGCAAGCGCCCCTCTGATTCGTTTGAATTAGACTTGGAAGGCGAAATCAAATCCTTTGGCTATTACCTTGAAACGCATCGGGACAGCATAGAAAATACCGAGCGCCTGAACGGCAAAGAGATGCTCGATAAGCTGAGGAAAATCCATCCTGTCAGCTTCAACTGGAAAGACAGCGCCTGGAAAGGGCCTGGGAGCAAAGCCCGCCAAATTGGGGTATTGGGACACGAGGTAGGAGAAGTATTTGAGGAATTGGTCAAAAACCTCGATGATGGCAACCACGCGGTGGCGTACCAAAACATGGTTGCCGTGCTGATTGCTGCGGTCAACGAATTAAACAGAGAAGTAAAAGACCTGAAGGAAAAATTAGACCGGAGAGACTAATCATTCAGTTATCCCAAGCCAGTGTCAAAAGCATTAACCATACTCACCAAAGACCCGTCCATTGCAGAATGGATGAACTTCGACCTGCTCAGGAGCGAAGGGATTCGCCACATCTCCAGCCTTTCGGGCGACTTATGGACTGACCATAACCTGCACGACCCCGGCATCACAATCCTCGAAGTGTTGTGTTATGCCCTGACCGATCTGGGTTACCGCAACAGCCTGCCGGTGGAAGACCTGCTGGCGAAAGACCCCGATTCGCCTACCCGCTTCCTGCCGGACGACAACTTCTTCACCGCAGCCGAATTGTTGACCTGCAACCCCCTGACCATCCTCGATTATCGCAAAATGCTGATGAACATCGGGGGCGTCAGAAACGCCTGGCTCGAATTGGCCACAGGAGAAGAGGTTTTGTTGAAAACATACCCCGAAGGCACGCCGGAATGCGAAAAAGTCCGGCTCAAAGGATTATACAAAGTGATCCTGGAATTAGATGCTTTTGCAGAAGGCAAAACCCTGATGGAGCAAGAGGGGAAAGTAGACGGGATACTCAGGCAGGCAACCGCTTTGCTGCATCAGCACCGCAACCTCTGCGAAGATTTTCTGGATATTTTCGTCCTCGGCGACGAAGAAATTGGCATCCTGGCCGACCTCGAAATCAGTCCCGACGCCAGCCCCGACGACGTCATGGTGGAAGCGATGGTCGCCTTGCAGGAGTTCCTTTCCCCGAAAGTCCCATACTACACCCTCAAAGAGATGATTGCGAAGGGCAAAAGTATGGAAGAGATTTTCCGCGGGCGGGCTTTTGATGCCACAGAGCCGCCGTCCCTCAACGGGCTGGCTCAGCAGGAAAACTTCGGGTTCATAGATACTGAAGAGCTGGAGCAAATTGAGCGCAAAACCGAACTGCACGCCTCCGATTTTTACCGGATCATTATGGACGTGAAAGGCGTCAATGCCGTGCGCAGCCTCAAGCTGTTTAATTTTATGGGTGGCTTGAAACAAACGTCCGGGGAAGACTGGTGCCTGCGGCTCACCGCGCGTCATCGCGCTGTCATGTCACCGTGGCTTTCGGAGGTTCATTGTTTTAAAAACGGGTTGAAGTTTTCGCCAGATAAAATAAAAGTGACCAAGCGCTTCAAGGACAGGATTTCAGGGCTTGTCGCCAAAACTTTGAAGCCAGCCGCCGACCTCGACGCTGCCCTCCCGCAAGGCAATTTCAGAAAAGACCTCGGCGAGTATTATTCCATCCAGCACGAGTTTCCGTTATTGTATCGCATCGGTATAGATGAATTGCCGGATAGCGCTCCTGCGGAACTTCATGCAAAAAAACAGCAGTTGAAGGGTTACCTGCTGTTTTTCGACCAATTGCTGGCAAATTACTTAGCACAGCTTGCCCACCTGCGCAACCTTTTTGTCCTGCGCCCCCATAGAAATGAGCACCCCGATGGCTCGCTGAAAACCATTTTTTCACAAAAACTGGACAGCGTACCAGAGTTGGACACGCTGCTTCGCTACGCTAACCAAGAAGCTGCGCTTTCTAAAACAGGCGAAGTCCTTCTAGAGCCACTTCCTGGTTACCTCCAGTTTTCCACCCAGGAACAACGGGAACTGGCTATCCGGCGGTTCATCAGCGAGTTTGAAGCCGGCGGAATGAAGGTGTCTCACCGGGAAACAGCAAAAGGAACATTTCAATATGTGTTAGAATCTTTGGGAGAAGTGGTGATGGCCAGTTCCCGGGAATACCCTTCCGCCAATGCGGCGCTGGCAGCCGGTGAAGCCCTTCATTTTCTTGGCGCCATCCGGGATTGCTATGCGCTGGGAGCTCCTGAAAAAACAGGAAAATTCAGCTACACCTACAGCTTTAAGTTAGTTTTAAATCCACTACCGTACGAAGCATACCTTAGTCAAATCAGCGAAAAACCCGATCAAGCCGAGGATCGCCGCACGCGCTTTCTAAACCACCTGCTGGCGCGATTTGCGGAAGAATTTACCGACTATACCCTGTTAATGTACGGCCTCGAAGGCAAAAAGCGGAGCGAGGAGCAAATCATCAAAGACAAAGAAATATTCCTGTCGGATTACCCGCGCATCAGCCGAGACAGGGGCCGCGGATTCAATTACCAGCAACCTAAAGCCGGAAATGTCAGCGGGTTGGAGCGTCGGGTGGAAAGCCTGATGGGCATTACCAACAGGGAGCGCAACGGCGGAAATTCTCTCTCCAACATAGAGCTTGCTGCCTGGGAGCCGCTCCACTTTCCAGAAATCCGCAATACCCGGGGCGATGTGGTGTTTCGGGGGGTCAACGGGTTTCCTACGGCTGAAGAAGCCAAACCAGAAGCATTGAAAATCATGGCGTTGGCGAAAGAATTGAAGTGTTATTCGCTACAACATTGCGCCTCGAAAAATGTCTTTAGTTTCCAATTGGAGGATGAAAATGGCAACCTCATCGCCCGGCATCCGCTGAATTACGAATCCAAAAAAAAGGCAGAAAAGAAAAGATCTTGCCTCCTAAAAATGGCGGCGACAAAAGGAAACTGTTTTGTCAAGGTCATCGAAAACAAAGCGAGCGGTTATTTTACCTTGTTTGATGGTAAAAAGAAACACCCTGGCGTTTTGTTCGAAAGCACGAAAGCCTGCGCTGACGTGGCAGAAGCCCGCGAGCGTTGGTTAGATTTTGTAAAAGCCCTCGACCATCCGGCGCCTTTTGTCAAAGTAGAAAATGAACAGGGCGGCAATTTTAGTTTTATCGTCGCCAATGAACAGGGAGAACCCATCGCCCGACACCCGAAATGGTATTGCACTTCAAAAGGCAGAATGGCGGCAATGCAAAAATGGGAGGCGTACCTCCGGGAAAAAAAACTGAGACCCCGCATTGAAACAAAACCCGTTTTTTATCGCTGGCAATTGTTTGGAACCGGCAAGCGGTTGCCTTTGCTGGAAAGCCTTCCCCGGTTTGAGTCGGAAGCACAGGCAGTGGCCAATTACGAATGGTTCCTCAACATTGCGATTGAGCGGTCCAACTGGGAAATGCGCCATGAGGAAGAAAGTGACCGGTATGGTTTTGTTATTAAGGAAAAGGGCGGTTATGAAGCCGCTCGTTCCCAGTGGTACCATTCAAAAAAGGAATGCGAGGAAGCGCTGGCTCATGCCCAAAAACTTCTTGCCGAAGAAGCGGGGTGGGAAGGCGATTTTCGCAAACAACAGGGCTTCAGGTATGCCTTAAAAAACAAGGGTAAAACGCTTTTGCAAAGCCTCCGGATTTACCGCAGCCCCGAAGATGCCCGGATTGGCTGGGAGGAAATGTGGGGATGTGCAAGCGACCCCGCATTGTTTAGTATTGAACAAGCCTTGGACGACGCCTGTACTTTGCAGTTATTCAACCGCCACCGCGATTTAATTGCGCAGGCAGATTTTTCAACTTGCGAAGACGCAACACAGGCAATCAAAGAAATCGGGCGTCTTGCAAAGCGGCGGCCAAAATTTGAAACAACAAAAGCTGACGCTTTCTGGGGATTCGACTGGAAAGTAAAGAAAACAAAATCGGCGAAGGGTAAAGCTGGCAAATTAGAGAGCGCTTTCCTCTATGAATCCAGAACCGAAGCCCTGGAAGTTTGGCAACAAGCCCTGCGGTTGCTCCGGGCGGCTGATCCTCCTTCGCTCACTAAGCCCAAAATCGGCGATTATTTCAGCCTGTTGAATGAACAGAAGGATGAAGTGATTCGGTTTGAACCAGCATCGCCGCTCAAAGACCCACCGGTTGAATTGCTCATCGCCTGGGCTAAAGCCCTTCCACTTCCTTTCCTGGAAACAAAACGCTCAGAATGCCTCCATGTCACAGAATTCCCAGAGCAATATACGTTCATCCTGGTGGGAGAAAACGGCGCCGCCGCAATGGTTGGCGGGCAATTATACGACAGCATTGAAGCCGCAGAATGGGCATTTTATCAGTTTACGGAAAAGGCAGCCAAGCCTAAAAATTACGTATTGGAACGGGAAGAAGGCAGTTGCCGGTTTACGTTTGCCATTCCAACGCCTTACTGCGGGTACGAGGCCACGCACCCGGTATGGTATCCCAACAAAGCATTGGCAAAAAAGGCCATGTACGACCTCGCAGCATTTGTTGAAGCCAACAGGTTGCATTTCAAAGTGGATTTCGCCCCCGTTTCATGGCGTCCTGAACTTCATTGGGAAAACACAGAAGGGGCGTGCGTCCCCGTCCTGATTGGAGAAAACCGGCGAAAAAAAGGGGAAGCTGAGGACGAGGCAGGAAATTGGGCAGACATCATCAGTGAAAAAGCAGAAGCGCTGCGTGCTACCTGCAAAAAAGGCTGTTTCAGCTTTAGGCTACGGCCGGAAAAGGAAGGCGCTATACTTGCCCGGCACCCTGTCTTTTATTCGAGTGCAGCAGGCAGAGACAAAATGCTGAAAAGCGCAAGAGGCCTTCGTATTGAATCTTCCGGATGGCGTCATACGACCGTCGTTGAATGGACAAAACCGTCCACAGAACAAGGCAACTTTGGTTTCAGGATGGTGAAAAGTGGAGGAAGTCTTGCTTCGCACCCGCAGACCTATTCAAAAGCTAAAAAGCGGGACGCTATTTTTGACGAATTGATTGTGCTGGGAAAAGCAGGCGCCCTGGTAGTTTCCGAAATATCGGCTACCGAAAAAAGTGCCTTCTTCCTGGGCAAAAACAAGTGGACCTTCGTCATTCGGGGCAAAAGAACCGACCGCAGTTTTTGTCCGGGCAGCAATGAGGACAAGGGCGGTGGCAAAGTTTGGTGGCAAAGCGTCAAAGGTTTTTATTCAGAAACTGAAGCGAAAAAGGCATTCGATAAAGACTTTTTGGATATCCTTCGCCTCGCATCCAATGCTGCAAATTATAAAATATGCAGCTTAGCCAACTGCAAGTGGGAGGTCGTTCTGTTGGGCGACGATACTTCGGCGGTTGCTAAAATCCCGGAGTTGTTCACGTCAGAAAAAGCGGCTCGCCGCGCTGTGGAGGAGCGGGTTGTGAATGCTAAAACTTACCCCTTTTTCCGGGAATGCGATCAATGGCGCTTTCGCATCCTGAGCATCGGAGCTGAAGAGGATACGGTGCTTTGGGAGAGTGGGGGCAATTTTTCGACCATAGCCGATGCGGCCAAAGAACTTTACCGGTTCCTGCACGCAGCCACTTACCCGGGCAACTATTTCAGAAAAGACAATGCTTCCGCCGGGCGTTTCGGGATAGAAATGCGCGAAGTGCAACTCGAAAGCAGCTTCAAATCTGCCACCCGGGAAAATGCCTGGTTGCAAGCCGACGAATTTTCCCTGTTGGCCGACGAAGAAGGCGCCTTTTATCCTTTTGTTGCTCCTGACGATGTCTGTCGCTATGGCCTCCGGGTGGTGCGACAAAATTATGTGCTTGCCCGCCACATCCGGCGGTATCACTCGGCTGATTTACAGGAGGCGGCCTTACACGGGTTGCACGCCGAAGCCCGCAACAGGTTGGTTGGGGCCAGTAGGTTGTCTACCGGATTTTGCAGAAAAGGCGAAGAAATTTACCTCAACATCACAGACAACGACGCCGGCGCAGTAATTTGGCGCAGCGCTTCCGGATTTCCGCCCGGCGCTGTGAATGCAGCAGAACACGCCACACGCCATTACCTCGGCAGCACAGACCAGCCGGAAGCATACCGGAATTTCTACCTTACTCTGTACGAATACGCCCGCCACGCTGATTTTTACCAGATTATGCAGGAAGCCGGGCAGAAATTCAGACTGGCCCTGTTTAATCCCGATGGCAGGATCGAGTTGCTGACTACAAAAACTTTCCCAACAAAAGAGGAATGCGAAGCAGAGGCGAACAGGTTGATCCGGCTTTTTCGTCGTTATCCGGTGCTGAAAGAAGAAGAACAATACTATTTCCAATACTATTCTTTCGATGAAGCCTGGGCGCTCAGCGAAGAGGAACCGCAGTCCGGTATTTTCGATACCGGCAAAATTATTTGGGAAAGCAGCCTGGCTTATGCCTCGGCAACCGAAGCATCGGAGGCTTTTGAACGATTTACCATTTTGCTTGCTGACAAATCGAACTACCAACGCATTTCTGAAAAAGGAAACCGCTATTTTTCCATTGAACTAACCGACCCGGAGGCGATCTTAGCCGTGCATCCGCTCACCTATTGTACCAAAGAGGAGGTACAAAACCTCGCCGGCGATATTCGCGCAACCCTTGACGGGGAAGGGCTGCACCTGTTGGAACATATCTTGTTTCGCCCCAAAAACAAAGGCGCGTTTACCGGGAATTACCTGATTAAAACCTGTGCTAAAGAGCAGCCCGATATCCATTTCAGCAGCCCGGTATTGGAGGTAAACCGTTGCGGGAAAATGGTGGAAAAACTGGCGGAATCTTGTTTTCGACCCTATGCCGACCCGTACTCCTTTTGGATGACGGTGGTGCTGCCTTACTGGCCGAAGCGCTTTCAAAACCTCGATTTCCGGAAGTTTTTTGAAAACACCTTGCGGCGGGAAACTCCTGCTCATATCGCACTGAAAATCGTGTGGGTAGGCCCCGAGCAAATGCACTTATTCGAAACGAAGTACCATGCCTGGTTAGCCGCGCTTGGTTTGGAAGGAGATTGCCTGAGAGGCAGCGCACAGGATGATTTTATGGAGTTCCTGTTTGAAGAAATACAGCAAGGCAACCCACCGATTTTGCTCGATACCACGGATAAAAGCCAGCAAATTATTTTAGATGAATCGCGATTAACCCTTTAATTTCATAAACATGGCAACCACTGAATTTTTCTCATATCCAGTTTTTACAAAGGGGCAACAGTTAAAAAGCAGTGACCTTAACAACATTGTCGCATACATAGAGCTTGAAGATCGCCTGACAAGGACTCAATTCATCGGCTCAGGTATCATGAACGGGCTGGATGTAAGTTGGGTCGAGGACAATGATGGGAAAAGATTAGTAATCGGAAAAGGGGCGGGCATCAGTTCAGCAGGGTATTTGCTGTATCAGGCGGAAGCTATTGCCTTTACAAAATATGAAAAAACGGAACTGTCGCTGGGCAAAATTCTGGAAAACAATTCATTGGATAAATTCCCGGCATGGAAGCTGACCAATGCAGAAGATGAAAATTTGGATACTGTTTTCCCGATAACGGATGATTGCGGGGATGAAACCTGCAATAAATGCGTGTTGGCATTAAGGGAAATGAAGACGTCGAGCACAAACGGAGGCTGCTTCAATGGCTTAGAAACCGCATCGAAAAAAGCCAACTTTGAAATTGTGTATTATTTAGTAGATCACAATTTAATTGGTAGCCTACCGGCGCTTCCACTCGCGGGGGAATACAAAATCTCATTCAAAGACCTTCCTGCTCCTGGTTTTCCGCGACTCGGATTTGAATCGGCAGGACTCGATCTTTCCAAAATCGAAGACCTGGCAAAATTTAAAGCGGCTTTTACGACGGTATGCAAACAGGGAATTGATTCCTTGAATGAAGCTTTTAAGGAATTAGAGACCAAATTCGGCGCCGCTCCGAACCCGGAGGAAAATATCAAATTCGATACATTTCAAGAGGATTTGGAAGCCGTACTTGCCAAATGCGCAGAAGGCAATGGGTACAAACTGCCTTATTTTTATGAATTTCTTGAAGATTTGTTGAAGGCGTACCAGGAATTGGTGGGTATGGGAGAGGTGTCCATCGTCCACCCAACGGTTAATGTGGAAGAGGATTGGTTTCCCCACCATTTGTTACTTGGCTGTTCCGGGAATCTCAAACCAAAAGGCAGAACGCCAAAATACTGCGCAGGCAACTGCAATCCCCCACCCACCGGGAATGGCGATAAAGCCCGTTTTCTCTATCGCCGGCTCTATGAATTGACCCAAAACACAAGCTTTGACGAACTGGCAACGACGCCGGGAATCGTACCGGGAAAAAGTTACGACCATCCCCTGAGCAACCGGGCCATTCCTTTTTATTACAAACCTGCGGTGCGCCCTTCCTGGAATTATGAGCTAACCCAACAAGACAAGGCGCACCTTATCCCTTCTTATTTTCCCCTTCCCGATTCAGACAATGCGCTTTTTGCCGATCCCCTTTTATACGAACTTAAGTCCTGGGGTTTTTTCAGGGTGGAAGGGCACGCTAATTTACCATTAGAAGACGCCATCGCCAAAATTGAAGCGGAGCGAAAACGACTGAATATTGCATTCGATATCATATCTGTGCCCCTCGAAGAGAAAACCCAAAAGTTCCATCCGGCAACCATTTTTGAAGATTTGGAATGCGCTTTTCACCAGTTGCGGCTCGAATGGATTTTAGACCTTCAAACAAATAAAGAAACCGTTGAAAAAGCAGATAAATTATTGAAGTTCCTGCAGGATATGGAAGGCCGGAAGCTGCACGAGTTGGATATAAAAGCCTTATCCGACGCAGTAGACACGACGGAAGAAGCAGAAGATTGTTGCAAATACGATGTGGTCGTCCACCTGCACGAAACCTACTTAGCCCGGACAACCGCGCCGGTTTTTCACCAGTTTGCAGAAAGCCACCCCGGATTGGAGCACCTCGGCGGAGTCCAACCCGGCGGCACGCTTGTTTTGGTGTACGACAATTCTTTAACACCCGATCAGCCGGAGGAAGGTGCAGCAAGCGATATAACTCAGGTTGTAGTCGCCGATTTTTGTCTGCCTTACTTGTGCTGCTCCAAACAGCAAGTGGGTATCCCTCCGGCAATTTTTGGTTTTTTTCCGTCAAAAAAGCTATGTTTCAACGATCTTCCTCAGGAAATTTTCACCTGGCCATCCGGAGGTAGGGTTTTAGTCAGGTCGGAGGGTAATAAATACTTCCGTGATGCGGCCGCTATTTCACCTTTATCGGGCAAGTGGACTTTTTCGCCAGCAGGATTGCCTGACGAAGCATTCAACGAGCGGGGCGAAGCTACGGTAAAGCTTAGCTTCATGCATCTGGGCAAACAAATAGAGATCGCCGAAATGGTATTCGTGAGCCGGGTAACGCCTCGCTTTAAAGCATCGGCATTTTGGGGAATTGAAAAAAGTGTCGTCCACGTTCGGGTTGAAGATATCCAACTAAAAAACGCTGTATCAAGTCAATGGACTTCAACACTTCTGATGGATAAATTACCTTTAAAGGGGCAAGAAAAGCCAATTACAGGATCAATGCCTCCTTCGGAAATAAAAAGAACCTCCCGTGAATTCCCTACTCATGTGCTGATCACCCTCGAAGCTACGGGGATGCATTCTTGTAAAACTCCCTTTACCTTTAAATCAAAGGTGTTCATTGCCCCTCCCCCCGACCAGGAATCGCGCAGCATTGAAAAAACCAACCCCCCGGAAAAGTCCGACGACTCAACGAAGAAGGGCAACGACGAATCTGGCGGGCAGGCCGAACGATCAGGAGAGCCTCCGGACAATCACCGGCAAATCGGCGACAACTCTGAGCAGTTGGAACTGGAAGCGATGGTAGATAAGCGGTTGAAAGCATATCAATCGCGCTATGAAGCATTGCTGAAAAAGGAGAAGGAAGCCGATAATACTTCGGAGATTAATTACAAGTTCTTTGTACATAATCAGCCTGGCAGCAAAATGACAGATTTTCGCTTCCGCAATATTTCTGAAAGTTTGATGGAAAATTTTGCTTCACTCCATCCCTCAGATCGCGAGCGACGAAAGGAAATGATTGAAGTTTTGGCCCATTGTTTTTTAGACAGGCTTTATTTCAACAGGCCCCGTCTTTTGGACGCAACTGTATTTCCAAATCGGGAATCCCTGGAACGTAATGGCATCAATACAAGAGCATTGTTGGGAAGTTGGCGGGTAGACGAACTCCTAACCGGCGGCGCCCAGGGCATGGCCAGCCGGTAATCAAACAAAGAGATGGAAGTGCAAAACCGACATATCATAGGCAAACAAGTCGTCCTGCTGCAGCTTTCCGGCGTCGCCCACGCCTTCGAGTTGCAACAGCAGGTGAGCCGGCTTTTTTGGGAAACGGTTGCGCCTGCTTTGGAGGAGTTGTTCGACCGGTATGCGCACCCGGAGGAGTTGATTTCCATTGAAAAACTTCAGGTAGACATCGGGTTCCTGCCGGATAAAAACTGGGAACAAACCTTTGCAAAAATGTTGTTGGAAAGCATCGAATCCGCACTTCGCGAGCAGGTCAACAACAGCAGCAATCCTTCTGAAGTTGTCCGTAAACCCCTGCGCACGGGGCATTTCCAGCAATGGCTCCATTTTCTTGAATTTGGCTACCTGCCCTGGAACGCACCCGCCGGGAATAGCGACGAAGCCCTTCAAAAAGGCGTACTCGACACCCTCGCTTCCGACGGCTCTGCCCCCGGACAATTGCGCGGCCTGCTCTCCAAAAACGACTCCGCGTTCGATCGCTTGGTGCTTCAACACCCGGAGGTATTCCTGAAAACCCTGGCAGCCGTTTTTACGGCCCGCCAACAGGAAGCTTTGCTGGATTTTCGGCAGGAGTGGAAAAGCAGCTTGCGGGAGGCTCAAAAAAATAAGCGCCAATTCCCGCTAATTATCACAGACTGGTTGCACAGACAAGCGCCTGAATCCCCTGCTTTTTTTTGGAAAAATATCCTGGAAATTGTGGTCGTAGAGGGGCGGCAATTATCGGCTCCCGCGCTCATTGGGCTGTTTTTGGAACGACTTGCTCCTGCAAATCAACGACCGGATATCATAGCTTTTATTGAACAAGCGCTACTAAAATTACAGGCTTCCGGACAGCCGATGGAGGTCGTAAAAAATGCACTCGCCTCGTTTACTAAAAAAGCTCAACCACCGAAAGAAGCCTTTTTGGAAAAAGCCGAACCTGCGTCAGGCGATGAAATCGCAGAGACAACTAAAGTCCCAATTGCGGAAGTTTCGGGTGTGCAACCCACAGACCAACAGTCGGTTTTGGAACCTGCTGAACTTCCAAAGGAATCATTTTTAGAAAAAACAGAACCTGCGCCGGATGATGAAATCACAGAGACCACGAATACTCAAGTTTCCGAAGTTTCTGACGTGCAATCCACAGACCATCAGTCGCTTTTGGAATCTGCCAACCTTCCAAAAGAATCATTTTTAGAAAAAAACGAACTCGCATCAGGCGATGAAACCGCAGAGACCACGAATACCCAAATTCCGATAACTCCGGGCGTGCAACCAACAGACCATCAGTCGGTTTTGGAACCTGCTGAACTTCCGAAGGAATCATTTTTGAAAAAAGCAGAACCTGCGCCGGGCGATGAAATCACAGAGACAACTAACGCCCAAATTCCGGAAGTTCCAGCAGTGCAACCCACGGATGACCAGTCGCTTTTGGAATCTGCCAACCTTCCAAAAGAATCATTTTTAGAAAAAAACGAACTCGCATCAGGCGATGAAACCGCAGAGACCACGAATACCCAAATTCCGATAACTCCGGGCGTGCAACCGACAGACCATCAATCGGTTTTGGAATCTGCGGAATTGCCGAAGGAATCATTTTTGAAAAAAGCCGAACCTGCACTGGGCGATGAAATCGCAGAGACAACCAATGCCCAAATTCCGGAAGTTCCAGCCGTGCAACCCACGGATGACCAATCGGTTTTGGAACCTGCCGAACTTCCAAAGGAATCATTTTTGAAAAAAGCCCAACCTGCGCCGGGCGATGAAATCACAGAGACCACGAATACCCAAGTTTCCGAAGTTTTTGACGTACAATCCACAGCCAATCAGTCAATTTTGGAACCTGCCCAACTGCCGAAGGAATCATTTTTAGAAAAAGCAGAACCTGCTTCGGGTAATGAAATCGCCGGGACAACCAACACCCAAATTCGGGAAGTTCCAGCCGTGCAACCCACGAATGACCAGTCGGTTTTGGAATCTGCTAACCTTCCAAAAGAATCATTTTTAGAAAAAACCGAACTCGCATCAGGCGATGAAACCGCAGAGACCACGGATACCCAAATTCCGATAACTCCGGGCGTGCAACCCACAGACCATCAATCGGTTTTGGAACCTGCTGAACTTCCAAAGGAATCGTTTTTAGAAAAAACCGAACCTGCGCCGGGCGATGAAACCGCCAAGACCACCAACGTCCAAATTCCGGAAGTTTCGGACACGCAACGAACAAATCCTCACCCGGTTTTGGAACCTGCCGAACTGCCGAAGGAATTATTTTTAGAAAAAGTCGAACCTGCGCCGGGTAATGAAATCGCCGGGACCACGAATACCCCAACTCCAGCAACTGCGGGCGTGCAACCAACAGACAATCAGTTGGTTTTGGAACCTGCCGAACTTCCAAAGGAATCATTTTTGAAAAAAGCAGAACCTGAGTCGGGCGATGAAACCGCCAAGACCACCAACGCCCAAATTCCGGAAGTTTCGGACACGCAACGAACAAATCCTCACCCGGTTTTGGAACCTGCCGAACTTCCAAAAGAATCATTTTTGAAAAAAGCCGAACCTGCGTCGGATGATGAAACCGCAGAGGCAATTAACACCCAAATTCCGGCAACTCCAGGCGTGGAACCAACAGATAGCGTGGGAGCTTTGAAAACCGCCGAACACCCCGTAGCATTATTTCCTGAAAAAGCCGAACTTGTGCCAGACGACGAAACTGTTGGGGCAACGAGCGCTCAAACTTCGACGAATGTAGCGGCTCAACTTGCAGAAAGTCAGGAGATTTTGGAAAATTCTGAGCCATCGAAAGCAGCCTTTATGGAAAAAAACGAACCCGCAATCTTGCACAACCCCACCCCAAAAAGGCCGTCGCTTGAAATCGAAGAAGGAACCACTTTGTTTATCCGTTATGCGGGGATGATCCTGCTGCATCCTTACCTGCCGGCGTTTTTTAAGGGCTTAGATTTAGTGGAGGACAAGAATTTTAAAGACGACGCTTGCCGGCACCGGGCGGTTCACCTGCTCCACTACTTAGTCACGAAAGAAACCGGCTTGCCCGAATTCGTGCTGCTGCTGCCCAAACTGCTGTGCGGCCTGCCTTTCGAGGAGCCGATGGAACGCTACCTCGAATTCTCCGAAACTGAAATGGCCGAGTGCGAAAACCTGCTCCGCGCGGTGATTCAACACTGGGGCGCATTGGGCAAATCTTCGCCGGATGCCCTGCGCGAGGGTTTCCTGCAACGGGAAGGCAAATTAGAAAAACGGGAAAGCGGCTGGCGCCTGACGGTGGAACGCAACACGATAGATATTTTATTAGACCGGCTCCCGTGGGGTTTGGGCATCGTCAAGTTGCCGTGGATGGAAGAGCTGTTGCTGGTGGAGTGGGGGTGAACAGATCATATCAAATTTTTTATAACTTCAAACTTAAACCATGAAAATCAAAAATCATCGTCTATACAAAGACGATCTCACGCCAATCAATTTTCGACTTAGCCCAAACAGAAACACGAACGCACTTCAACACCGGTTTTTAGTTATCCACTACACCGCAAGCAGCAGCGCGGAAAGTGCCATCAATTAATATCAGGACAGGGCCTGGCGCCGGATATCCGAAATTGGAAGAAAGCCCGTTGCCGCCGGGTACAAAGGTAGAAATCTTAGACTCGAGCCACCAAACCTGGCGTTTTGTAGATGTAAAGGATGAAATAAATGGTATTTTTGGAATTCAGGGATGGGTGCATGGAGGATATATTACCGCACAATAAGCAAAAAAATGAAAGCCACCGAAGCCAAAACCGCCGCCACCTCCCACTCCCTTCAAGCGAAGGGGGGGGCGCAACAGCCGTTTTTCCAACAACAGGAAGAACGACAAGGGGCGTTTTTTGGAAACGAACAACCCGCGGCTAAGCCTTTTTTTACGCCCTTCATTCAAACAAAACTCACCATCGGCCAACCAGGCGATCAATACGAGCAGGAAGCGGATGCGATGGCGGAGCAGGTGGTGCAACGGATGGCAGACGGGGATCAGTTGGCAGGAGGCAGGTCGGC
>Ga0209573_1000949_pt1 | contig 50888 bp, 35 predicted proteins | sample TNRBio252014_DNA_FD_185870 | JGI IMG/M metagenome (GOLD analysis project Ga0209573, IMG submission 185870) | Wastewater treatment Type I Accumulibacter community from EBPR Bioreactor in Madison, WI, USA - TNR Reactor_6/25/2014_ DNA (SPAdes)... | ecosystem: Engineered > Bioreactor > EBPR >... | reverse complement strand
GGGGTGAAACCGATTGGGAAGCATCAGCATTTATTTTTGTATCAATATCTTTCAGGGGCGATCAGTCTGTGCAGCGGTGAGCATTGGATGTTGCAACAAGATGCTTGTAACGGGGTATTTTTTGAAGAACTTTTATATGCTATTTCAAAAAGCAAGCCTGAAGTGTTAAAGATTCTTCTTCTTGACAACGGTAGCTTTCACAAAAATAAAGCATTAGTATCCCAGATAACATTCGTTTAATTTTTTTTACCGGCTTATAGTCCCGAATTGAATCCCATCGAACGATTTTGGCAAGAAATTCGTCGCTTCCTCAAGAATAAAGTGTTTGCGTGTATTGATGACCTAATGAATGAAACTAAACGCTTTTTGGATCAATGTACGCCTGAATTTTGTCGTTCCGTCGTCGGTTATCATTTCTATGATAAGGTATTAGCCGCAATAAATAATGAATTTGGTATAATTACTCACTATGTTTTTGTTAAAAACGCTTAATTTCGTTGATTTTTTATTCGATGACTATTGTTGCAACATTATTCGTTGTAACTTTGCATCCATTAATCGTCATCCAAACTGATGACACCAACCACTTTAAATCTCATCCTTCGATGAAAAAATTATTAGCAACTTTAGTATTAGTTAGCGGTTTTTATACTGCTTTTTCACAAGTTAACTGGATTTTGGAAACATCCCACACTTCAGTTCAATTTGCTGTGGATCACATGGGTTTCTCTGAAACTACAGGCAATTTCAAGAAAATGGAAGGAACATTCCAATCTTCCGATGATAAAGTAAATAATTTGACGGGTAAAATCACGATTCAAATCGGGAGCATTAATACCGATAATGAAGACCGTGATAAACACCTTCAAGCCGAAGACTTTTTTGATGCTCAAAAGTACCCCACGATGACCTACGCGGTAAAGTCTATCAAAAAGACAGGTAATAATGTAACAGTTACCGGCGACCTGACCATCAAGGGAAAAACGAAACCGGTTACCATGACCGGATTATTCAAAGGAGTAGGGCAAGACCCTTATGGGGGGACGCGTGCTGGCTTCGCTCGACTGACTACTACTATCAACCGTCAGGATTTCGGCTTAACCTTCAATAAAACGATGGCTGCAGGAGGCTTAGTAGTTGGTGATGAAGTACGCATTACCATCAATGCTGAACTGCTTAAAAAGTAATGACGAGTCAAATTTTCAAGCGGTAGTTTTAACGAGCTACCGCTTTTTTTGTAATTTTATCCCGCCATGAACTTGGAAGAAACCCTTAAACAAACACGCCCATTTAGGTCTGCTTATGAAAAGACCTTACTGAATATTATATTCACGGGTAACTGGTTACAATCACGTTTGGAGGATTGTGTTAAGTCGCATGGTTTGCCAACCCACCAGCAATACAATATTTTACGTATTTTAAGGGGCGTACACCCAGAAGGACATAGCATTCAAGACATCAAATGCAGGATGTTAGACCGTAATTCAGATGTTTCTCGGTTAGTAGATCGTTTACTAAAACAAGAGTTAGTTACTCGGGAAGAAGATGCACAAAACCGTCGTAAAGTGATTGTAAAAATTACGGATATTGGCTTAAAATTGTTGGAAGAATTGCAACCACTGATTGATGAGATGAATCGTTATTTTGCCCAAATTCCTGAAGAACAATTAACGCAAGTAAATGCGGTTTTAGATCAAATACGAACAATACATGATTGCAAGGAAACTCCTCAATGTGGGGAAAATACTTAAAAACACAAACAATAATAGGAATTTGATTATTATTTTTGAATCCGAATCGCGTACCCTTAACTCATCAATCATTATGAAATATCTTTTGTTTTTCTTATTATTAATACCTTCTTTTGTTTTAGCTCAATCCGCTGGAAAAGACAAAAAAACTGATTCAAAAGCCGAAGCTAAAGCGACCAAGGAAACTGTAAAAACCGAAACCAAAACAGCTAAAGAGGCAACCAAAACAGAGGCAAAAGTAAATAAAGAAGCTGTGAAAGCGGAAACCAAAATTGCCAAAGAAGCAACTAAAGCTGACGCTAAAGCAACCAAAGAATCGGCAAAAACCGATCCGAAACCTGCCAAAAGTGCAGAAGTTACAGGAGTTTGGGTTTGTGGCAGTAGTGATGTATGGCATGTTAACAAGGATTGTCCCGCACTTAAAAACTGTAAACAAACGGTTACAGAGGGTAAAGGGAAAGCCGAAAGACAGTGTAAAATGTGTGAGAGATCTAATAAATAGATTTCTATATCATACCATAAAAAGCCTTCTTTAATCTACAAAGAAGGCTTTTTGATTAATTTTGAGGCAATGGATGAATTACAAGACTGGCTTACTTATGAAGTCTATCCTGCTTGGTTTCAAGCGGCTGATCGTTTATTGCCCGAGTTTGGATTCAAATTCAGAAACCGATATTGGCAATCTACAACCAAGACTAAAATTGACGGATCGGAAGGTGATTCGGTCGGAAAAGTATATTATTACGCCAATACGCCTTATGGATTAAAGGATTACACTCGTGGATTTATTACCCTCTGGCAATACATTAGTCAACGAGAACGATTGGACAATCGCCAAACGCTACATTTTTTAGCTGATAGTGTTCAAATCTCCTTACCGAAGCAAGATTTTTTTGATTCCGAATCTTATGCTCATAAGCAAGAAACAGATGCACTATGGGAAGATGCACATACTTACCTTCGGTTACAACTTTTTGAAAATCGAAGCATTGAGGCTAAAAATTATTTGAACTACTTAACTGACGTTCGGGGGTATTCTTTAGATGAAACCCGAAACATGGAAATTGGATTTTTACCATCGGTAATTGAATTGTACGATCATTTGAATAAAAAGTATAATCCATCTCTTGTTTCAGCTATTCTAGCTCTAAATAAAGATAGTCGTATTGGAACAACTCACCGATTGTCATTACCCTTTCGTTCTCCAGCAGGTATCATATCAGGGTTTGCCTTTAGGACAATATTGCAGGACGTTCATCCCAAATACCTTAATACTTCGGGTTCTGAAAAAGGGCTTTTTAATCTGAATAGTTTTTTCGCTCGAAATCAAGATATAATAGTTGTAGAGGGACAGTTTGATGCGTTAATTCTCTCGGAACGCTTAAACATTCCCGTAGTTGCAGTTACGGGTGGCGGACTCAATGAACATCACCTTAATTTATTAGAAAAATCTAAAGCCAAAAGTATAACATTATGTTTTGACGGAGATGAAGCCGGACGATCCTACACACGGAAAGCTATTCAGAAGTGCATTCAACGCACACATTGGCAGGTTCGTTTGTATGTAGCTACTCTACCCGAAGGTACTGACCCTGATTATATTCTAAAGGAAAATGGAAAAGAAGCCTTTACCGAAATATTACAAAATGCCAAACGATACTATGAATATCTGGCAGATGCGTTAATTCCGCCATTTGATTTGTCATTAACGGCAAAAGATACGGATGCAATCCTGGATGAAATAGCGAAAACAGTCTTGGATTTACCGACTGAGGTTCAGCAACCCTTTATCCAACAAATTGAGATTAATTCCATTTTACCTGAAATAGGTCTTACTTACATTCAAAAACGCTTACAAGAAATAAAAGTTCAGAAAGACCATGAACAACAACGCAGAACGCTTCAAAACCTTATCACAGAATCCCTTGAATTAAATAACAAACACCTGACTCGTGAGGCAATCCATTTGCTCCGAGAAGAAGTCCGCAAATTAGCATCACAAAACCTCCGTAATTCATTAACACCCTATCTGCCGCATGATTTTTTATCGGAAATAGAACGAACAAACGAAGGATTACTCACGGGTTATCCGTCTTTAGATCAATTTGTTCGTATTCCTCAGGGTGCAATTACGATTGTGGCGGGAAGAACGGGACATGGTAAAACCACTTTTCTGTTGAACCTACTATGGTCTTTACATCAAATCTATCCGGAACTTGCATTTTATTTCTTTACCTATGAAGAAGAACGGAAATATATTACCTTGAAACTTCTTAATCTCATCATTGATGATAAATTGGATGAACGTGATAACCGATATTTTTTACGCAAATACTTAAAAGCAGGTCGAACTGATTTAAGAAAGGTAGAATTTGCTAAAAAACAGCTATTTATCGGTATGAATGAACATCAAATTCGCATCATAGACCAAAATTTTCAGGTCGAACGGCTCGCTGAATCCTTAACATTAATTAAATCCGAGTCGCCTTTACCTGTTGGGGCAGTGATCGTAGATTATATACAGAAGATTCCATCCGAACGTTCGTTTGAATCTCGTCAGCGGGAACTCCAACATATATCCAATTTACTCCTTCAAGAAGTAGCAAAAGAATTATCTCTTCCATTAATTGTAGGCGCACAATTAAACAGAGAAACAGATAAAACATTAGATGGGAAACCGAAATTACATCAATTACGTGAAGCGGGAGATTTAGAACAAGATGCTAACTTGGTTTTATCAGTTTTTAATCCGGCGGCACGGGATGAATACGATCCGATGACGATCAGCGAAACCTCCGCAAAAAAGAATGAGAAAAAAGAAACAGTTATTGATAACAGTATTATTCCGTTAGAAATTAAAGCCCTAAAAAACCGTGATGGTGCGGTGAATGCAAAGGCTATTCTGGCATTCAATCCTTTGACAGGTCGGATTTTAGAACCGAAGGGAGATTTACAAAATAATTTTTTGTTTAATGGATGATGAAAGTCTATTTATATAGTGGAAGTTTTCGTTCAATAAGAACGATCATACTTCCACACAACGAGATAAGAAATAACTTAAATAATGTAATATTTATGCCGGATAAGCCTTTGTACTCTAAAAATCGTATCATCATATAAAAGAAGCCGACCAAAATAGCATATCCCATTAACCGACCAAACTTGTAAGGAATTGGATAATTTTTTTGTCCTAAATAATAACAAAACATACACATAAATCCATAGCAACTCAATGTAGCCAAAGCAGAACCGTAATAACCCAGATAAGGAATCGTAAAGGCATTAATCAAAATAGTAATCACAGCTCCGAGTGTAGATATGAATAAACCGTAACGAAGTTGTGCGGTTATTTTGAACCATACTGAAAGATTAATGTACATTGCTAAACAAACATTTGCCAACAAAATGATAGGAACTACATCTAAGCCGATCCAATATCGCTGGGGTATTAATGAGAAGTTGGTTAATCCGAATAAGTTAAAGGAAACAATTTCGCCGGCTAATCCAGCTACCAGTAAAAAAGCCACGAAGCATACAGTTGTAAAATAATGAAAAACTTTTGCATAGGTAGTAGGAGCATCGTGTTCAGCGGCTGTCTTAAAAAAGAATGGTTCAGCGGCGTAGCGAAAGGCTTGTGTCAAAAGAGATATGAACATTCCCAACTTATACATGGCGGAATAAATACCATTCATTTCCATTCCATTGAGTAACTGTCCTTCAAATTCTTTTTTCTCACTTCCCCATAAACGAGGTAATAAATTTCGGTCAAAGGTTTCATTAACTGCTCCCGCTAAACCTGCTAACATGATATAAAAACCATACCAAATGATAGGCTTTAACAATGTGCGATCAAATGAAGCTTGTTGGGGTAGATTATATTGCAAAGCGAGGATTAATTTTAAGCCTGAGGCTATGAGATTTGCCCAAAAGACGTATTCAATTCCCTTATTTAATACTGCAATGAATATAATATTGAGTATTAAGGTTAATCCGATATTAGTTAAGGCTATGAATGCGAACCGTTTTGAATTTTCTTGATAACGCAATCGAGCCATCGGTAACGCCGCTAAGGTATCTAATACGATAATACCAACCAGCATTAATAAAAGGTGAGATTGGTTAGGATATCCTAATAAAGCGGAGCAAAAAGAATTACCTAATCCAAAAATTCCTATAAATAATACATTCAATATACAAACAACAATAAAAGCATTGGCATAGGCTTTTTCTGGTTCTATTTTTTTTCCTGCGAAATGGAAAAACGATGTTTCCATCCCAAAAGTTAATATAATGAGGGGATAAAATGTTAAAGCATAGAGGTCAGAAAATACTCCGAATTCCTCTAATGTAAAATAATTAGAATATAATGGTGTTAATGCCCAGTTGATCGTTCGCCCGATAATTGAACTTAGACCATATATTAGAGTATGCGACCCCAATTTACGCCAAAGACTCATAAGTTAAGCTCAAAATCCCTCTTAACTAACTATTTCTTTGACCGGTTGCACCTTATATTTTTTGGACATATCATCATTATACTTTGCCAAAAGTTGTTTGAATTTTTCGTTAGGAATAAGCCCCTGTCCGTTAACTGACAATTCCTTTTTAATGCTATTGACAAAATACATGGAAATTTCGCCTTTATTCTTGGCAGGAATTTTTCCGCGATAAGTGCAATCGAAGAACTCCTTAACTAATTCATAGGTTGTGCCGGATATATTTACTTTTGCGGGTTCTCCACTGGATTCCATACGGGATGCTGTATTCACAGTATCCCCCCAAATATCATAGGCAAACTTTTTCTTTCCGACAACTCCGGCAATTAATTCACCGGAATGAATACCTAAACGTACCTGCCATGCTAACTTATTTTGTTTTTGCCTTTCTAAGGCAAATTGATTCATGTATAATTGAATTTCCAAACCTGCCAACACCATATCCACAGGATTCGTAACATTGGGGGTCGGTATACCTCCAGCACACATGTAACCGTCTCCTAATGTTTTTATCTTCTCTAAACCATGTCGGTCAATTATTTCATCGAATTTCATAAAGCATTCGTTTAATTCAACGACTAATTGTTCAGGAGTCATTTTTTCAGCTGCCATCGTAAACCCTTTGAAATCTGTAAACAAAACAGATACTAATTCATATTTACGAGCATCAGCTTTATTTTTAGTTTTAAGTTCCTCTGCAATTTGGACGGGAAGGATATTTAATAATAAACTATCAGAAAGTTGCTTTTGATAAGCAATTTCTTCTTTCTGTTTGGATATTTCATTATTAAACCGTTCCAATTTGTCGTTTTGATCTTGTAAAAGAACATTGGATTGCTCCAGCTGTGAATTTTGTTCCCGAATCTGAACGGTAGCACGAGCAACTTCATCTTCCAATTCTTTTTTACGTTTTAATAGTGCTTGCTGACGATACTGAACAAATCGCCAAATCCCAAAACCAAGTATTCCCAAGACTATACCCCAAAAATACCATTTTGCCCAAAATGGCGAGTTAATTTCAAATCGGAAAACGGCTTCCTCACTGCGGTTACCAAAAGCATCTATCGCCCGAACACGCATTTCATATTTACCCCATTCAAATTCAAGGTTCAAATTGTTTACATTGATAATTTTCCAATTATCATCGGAACCCAATTTATACTCATAGTGAACAATATCTGCATGGTCATAAGACGGGGCAGTAAATTCAAATTCTATGTTATAATGCCCTGCATAAGGCAATGAAAGCTCTTCTGTTAGGCTCGCTACAGGCATTTTGATGGTTTTTCCATCTTCAATTTTGACGGTCTGAACAGAACGAATTTGACATCTAAATTTTTTGTTGGGTTCTTTACCGCTGGATTTTGCAGGTATAAATTTTAATATCTTCTCATTGTCTCCGATCCAAAGCTGGTCGTTATTATCGGGAAAAAAGATATTAATACGATTGGTTAAAGCCAACATTCGACTCGAATCAGCAACCGTAATTCGACTTAGTGAAGGATCAACACGTAACTTGTACAGATTTTTACCTGTAAGAAGCCAATAATGTTGCAAGCCCTTCATCAGTTGATACGTGCCATTAGCGTTTTGACAAAGTTTAGATAAATCCGTTATCTCCCGAAACGCTTTGTTTTCGTAGGTAAAAGCCTTTTTGTTTTGAAAGAGGATGACTTTGCCCTCCATTTGTCTGACTACAACTGCTTTAGCAGAAGCCTCTGTTTCATTTAGTGGAGCTAATTTATTGATTTTAGGAGTAGTGTTGAAATTTTGAATTTCAACCTGAAATGCTCCGCGTAATGATCCTAACCATAAATAGCCGTTTTGATCTTCAGTAATAGAAGAGATGAATTCTTTTTGCTGTTTTTCTATTTTTTGATAACTCCACTGATTATTCTGATTAAAAAAACAACCCAAACTATTATCAGGACTTACGCAATACACTCGATCCGGAAATTTAGTGGAAGCACATAGCAGTTTTACCGATTGCTTAACGATAGGTTCAGTTCTATTATTAACAATCATATAGAGACTATTCACCGATCCAGCTAATAGCATTCCGTTATAGTTGAGTAAACAAGTAAATTTCTCTGGTGGAGAATTGGGAACAATGTCAAAATCAATGCTCTTACTTTGAATTTGACGACTTGCTTTCATCTCCTCATACATTTGAGCAATCCGTTGTCTTTCAGCAATTTCTCGTTGTCTTTGGGCTTCAGCTTCAAGATTTTTTCGCAAAGCATCTTGACGCTCTGCTTCAGCCTGAGCAGTACGGGCTTCTGCTTCTCTTTTAATCCGCTCTTGTTCCTGCTGAAATGCTAATTGTTCTTGCCGTAATTTTTCTTCGGCTAATTTTTTCTCCTCCTCTTTTGATTTTTTACTTTTAAACCAACCTTTGATGCCCGAAGCTGCCTTGGTAGGATCAGTTTTGGGAGCTTCTACTGTGCTGGTTTGAGCAATTTCTTGTTGGATGGTTTCTAATTTCGGAGCTTCAGGTATGGGTATTTTTTCCACCACCATCGGCTTAATTTTTTTGAATTGATCTAAAATACCCCGAAACAAGTCTTCGTTAATGACATCTGTATTACGCATTTGGGTAAAATAATACAACCCATTATCCGTTGCTACATAAAGATTATCTGTTTGAATAATATCATTCACATTACCCGAAATGCCTTGGTCAAATTTATTCATTGGATAAGTTACATAATTCCATGACACTTTATCGGCGTGAGCCATCCAAACCCGTTCATCTCTGTCGGCATAGATTGCATAAATCTCATTAGAACGTAATCCATAACGAACATTCCAGATGGAGACAGTTTTTTCCGATGCTTTATCCAAGATAAAACAACCGTTTAATGAAGTAGATACGATAACTATGTCGTTTAACACAACGATACCGGTAACCTGATCGTTTGTTTTCGCACAGTATTCGATGACCTGTGGAGCATAGGGGCGGATAGCCTTGCCATCAAATACGAAGAGTTGATTTTCGTTGGTAACAAACAGTATTTGATTACTATTGAAAGTTGTTTGTTGTTTGATAAGATGGGTGGACAAGGTCGCATCCGCTAAAACAGTTATCAATTTACCGTTATCTAAACGACAAAGTCCTTTGTCCGATAAACTTAGATAAAGTTGGTCTTTTAATACAAATGCTCCTAAAGAAGTAAAACCATCTTTATTTTTAAGTGCTAAATTCGTAAACGAATTATCAGAAGGATTTATGATATATAACGTAGAGGGATAATAAACGTAGATTCGATCCTTCAAGCAATAAACTTTTGCAAACTGCTCATTGGGTTGGTCATTTACAGTAAGTTTTTTGGTGGAAATGTCAACGTATTGTAATTCCCCGTTCGTTTTAGTCAATAAATAACCAAAATTATTAGCACAAGCTAAAAAAATTTTATTCGTAGGTTGATGTATATCTAATCCCAATACAGGACTTTCTATGGCATGAAAACTTTTTCGTTTACCATCAAATTCAAAAACGCCATGCGAGAATCCTACATACATGATTCCGTTGGTGTCCTGTGTAAAAGACCCATTCGATTGAAATTCAACCAAATTCTGCGGATAAGAGGAACTGTAAGATAGCGGAATATAGTTTTGCGCATTAAGTTCATTCCAACCGATGAAACTTAGAACAGCAAACAAAACTACATGAATTAAAGTAAACTTGCGCATAGGCGTAAAGTATGGTATATTTTGTGTCGTAAACAAATATCGCGCCGAATTGGATTCAATCCTTAAAAATTTTGGCTACGATCGAGAATAATTAGGTGCTTCACTGGTTATATGAATACCGTGTGGGTGGCTCTCTGTTAGACCCGCGCGAGTTATTTGAACAAATTGCGTCTCCAGTAAATCAGCAATTTTCTCCGCACCACAATAACCCATACCGGCACGAAGTCCCCCTACCATTTGATAAAGAACTTCGGAAACTTTCCCTTTATAAGGAACACGACCAACAATACCCTCGGGAACTAATTTTTTAAGGTCATCCTCTACATCTTGGAAATATCGATCTTTACTACCATGTTGCATTGCTTCTAAAGAACCCATACCCCTATAACTTTTGAATTTCCGTCCCTCATATAGAATAGTCTCTCCCGGGCTTTCTTCCGTGCCGGCAAACAGATTACCTGCCATAATCGAGTCAGCACCCGCAGCTAATGCTTTCACCATGTCACCACTAAATTTGACACCACCATCGGCAATAATCGGAATATCATATTCTTTTGAGGCTTCATAAGCTTCGAGAACGGCAGTCAGTTGTGGTACGCCCACACCAGCAACAATCCGTGTCGTGCAGATACTACCCGGTCCGATTCCTACTTTTACACAGTCTGCTCCTGCTTCAATAACGGCTTTTGTACCCGCTTTGCTACCCACATTACCTACAATGACGGGTAAATGTTTATATTTTGCTTTAACAATTTTCACCATCTCTAATACGCCGGCGGAATGTGCATGTGCCGTATCTATAACGATAACGTCCACTCCAGAAGCCACCAGTGCATCAATACGATCCATCGTATCGGTTGTAACCCCAACACCGGCTCCCGTTCGTAAACGCCCGATTTCATCTTTACAGGCGAATGGATAGTTCGTTTTTTTGAGAATATCTTTATAAGTGATTAAACCGACTAACTTACCATCTTTATCTACGACTGGCAGTTTCTCAATCTTTCGATTTTGGAAAATTTCTTCAGCTTCATCTAAGGTAGTGCCTTCAGGAACAGTAACTAAGCTTTCCCGAGTCATTATTTCAGAGATCGGGCGGTCATTGGGTTGCTCAAAACGGATGTCTCGGTTGGTGATAATCCCAACCAAGTGATTAGCTGAATCCACAACAGGAATACCACCGATCTTATATTCCTGCATGATGCGGAAGGCTTCCCGTAAGGAATCATCCGGTGACAGCGTTATCGGATCAACAATCAAACCGCTTTCATATCTCTTCACGCGACGAACGTGGTCGGCTTGCCGTTCGATGGTCATATTTTTGTGTATGATACCGATACCACCTTCAACTGCCAAAGCTATCGCCATCTGATACTCTGTTACGGTATCCATAGCAGCACTCACTATCGGGATATTCAACCGAATATCACGGGTTAAACGAGTAGAAACATCAACATCACGCGGTAAAACTTGGGAGAATCGGGGTATTAATAGAACGTCATCATACGTTAACCCCTGAACAAAACGATGATCGTATCCTGAAGCAGACATGAGGCAAAACTTTTGCAAAGGTAGGGTATTTGACCATTAATTCCATAACTAATAGCGGATTAAAATATTTCGTAAGCATAAATTGTGATCTGAAGGTACAAACTCAAATAGCATCAGCAGTTGTTCAAACATAAAACAACATCTCGATAAATAAGTAACATCGAAAATACCGATTGTACTAATGGAGACCTAAAACGTCCGAAATAGAGGATATTTTGCATTAACCCCTACTTGAAAAGTAGGGGTTAGCTCAGAACGGATTGAAAAGAAGGTTTCAAGCCGTGTTTTTTCAATTAGCACAATCGGTATATTATATTATTTGTCGTACTGCTTGGGTGCTAATCGTGCGCCGATATAGTCTCGATTCAATCGGGCAATATTGGATAATGAAATATTTTTAGGGCATTCCGCTTCACATGCACCGGTATTGGTACAAGCACCGAAACCTTCTTCATCCATTTGGGCAATCATATTAACGACGCGCTGGTAACGTTCGGGTTGTCCCTGTGGAAGGAGCGAAAGGTGGGAGACCTTAGCACTGACAAATAACATCGCCGAAGCATTTTTACACGCCGCCACGCAAGCACCACATCCGATACAAGTAGCTGCCTCGAAAGCTATATCTGCAACTGGTTTAGGAATGGGGGTAGCGTTTGCTTCCGGTGCTGATCCTGTGTCCACCGATACATAACCACCTGCCGCGATGATCCGGTCGAAGGCAGAACGATCTACCACTAAATCCTTCACAACCGGGAAAGCGGAAGCACGCCAAGGCTCAATCCATAACTCTTCGCCGTCTTTGAAGAAACGCATGTGTAATTGACAAACCGTAGTTCCGGGTAACAACCCATGCGGACGACCATTAATCACCATCCCACATGAACCGCAAATACCTTCCCGGCAATCGTGTTCAAAAGCAATAGGTTCTTCGCCCTTGGCTATGAGGTCTTCATTGACCACATCCAGCATTTCTAAGAACGAGGCATGGGTATTAATGTTTTGCGCTTGATAGGTTTTGAATCCGCCTTGCGCATTTTTATGATCTTGTCTCCAAACGTGGAGGGTGAGGTTGATTCTGTTACTGCTCATGGTATTATTTGTAGCTCCGTTGCGAAAGTTTAACGTTGTTGAATTCTAACCATTCTTTATGAAGCGTCGGTTCATTGCCAACACCTTTGAACTCCCATGCTCCTGCATAACAGAAGTTTTCGTCATCACGCATGGCTTCTCCTTCAGGTGTTTGGTATTCTTCACGGAAGTGTCCTCCGCAGGACTCATTACGATGTAGCGCATCTACAATCATCAATTCGCCTAATTCCAGAAAGTCGGCTACACGGTTGGCTTTCTCCAAACTCTGGTTTAGGCTTTCACCTGTTCCAAGGACTTTCAGATTTTTCCAAAATTCGTCACGGATGTTTTGAATCTTAGTTCGTGCTTCTTTCAAACCCGAAGCATTACGCGCCATCCCGCAGTAATCCCACATGACTTTGCCGGCTTCGCGATGGAAATCATCAACTGTTCTTTTTCCGTTGATACTTAGCAGTTTATCTAACTTACCTTTGGCTTCTTTCTCTGCATCCTTGAAAGCCGGATGATCGGTAGGAACGTCTTTGTAATTACCGGAAGAAATCATCTTGGAAAGATAATCTCCAACGGTATAAGGTATAACAAAATAACCATCCGCCAAGCCTTGCATCAAAGCACTTGCTCCCAAACGGTTAGCTCCATGATCGGAAAAGTTGGCTTCACCCAGTGCATAAAGACCGGGAATAGTCGTCATCAGGTTGTAATCAACCCAAAGTCCGCCCATCGTGTAGTGAATGGCGGGATAAATTCGCATCGGTTGCTCGTAAGGACTTTCTCCCGTGATCTTATCATACATCTCGAAGAGGTTGCCATAGCGTTCTTCGATGACTTTTTTTCCGAAACGATTGATTGCATCACCGAAATCTAAGTAAACTGCTTGCTTGGATTCTCCAACCCCTTTCCCCTGATCGCATTGGTTTTTAGCATTCCGGGATGCCACATCACGCGGTACTAAGTTTCCGAAAGAGGGATAAATCCGCTCCAAATAATAATCTCTGTCAGCATCAGGGATTTGGGCGGGGTGGCGGTTATCGCCTTTATTTTTGGGTACCCAAACACGCCCGTCATTCCGCAAAGATTCCGACATAAGCGTTAGTTTGGATTGATAATCACCGGAAACGGGAATACAAGTCGGGTGAATTTGTACATAACAAGGGTTGCCGAATAAAGCACCTTTCTTATGTGCGCGCCACGCGGCGGAAGCATTAGAATTTTTGGCATTGGTGGAAAGGTAATACACATTACCATAACCGCCGGTGCAAAGGAGTACCGCATGAGCAAAGTGGGATTCTATCTTACCGGTAACCAAATCGCGGACGACTACACCTTTACAAACGCCGTCAATGACTACAATATCTAATAATTCGGTCTTGGAGATGAGTTCAACCGTGCCTTCATGGACTTGGCGCATCAAAGCTGAATATGCACCTAATAATAATTGTTGACCTGTTTGTCCACGAGCGTAGAAGGTTCGCTTTACCTGTGTCCCTCCGAAAGAACGAGTAGCCAAAAGACCGCCATATTCGCGGGCAAAAGGTACGCCTTGCGCCACACATTGGTCAATAATAGAAACGGAACATTCCGCCAAACGGTGAACGTTGGCTTCCCGAGCGCGGAAATCTCCTCCTTTTACTGTTTCGTAGAAGAGACGGGAGATCGAATCGCCGTCATTTCGGTAGTTTTTGGCGGCGTTGATCCCACCTTGAGCGGCAATAGAGTGCGCTCTGCGGGGTGAATCGTGGTAGGTGATGGCTTTAACTTGGTAGCCTAATTCGCCTAAGGTAGCGGCGGCGGATGCTCCTGCCAAACCTGTACCGATGACGATAACCTTTAATTTTCGTTTATTATGAGGAGCAACGAGTGGCACGCTGGACTTATATTTAGTCCATTTTTCGTGCAATTCACCCGAGGGTATCTTGGAATCTAAGATGCTCATAGTATTTTGTTGCGGAATAACGTTAACGAAATAGTTGGTAATAGAAATATTAAGCCATGCTTTGAATCAAGAAATAAATCGGGATCAGTGCAAAACCACCGCAGATGAGGATCGAAAATCCCCAAGCGAGCTTTTGGAATTGGGATTCCATCTTCTTATTAACGGTCAGTCCTAAGGTTTGAAATAAACTTTGAACACCGTGCGTTAAGTGGAATGATAACAAGACCATACAAATCACATATCCTATGGAGAATACCGGATTTTGGAACGTCTTTACACTTAAATCATAGATCGTTTCTCCTTCAGGATGACCGATGATCCGGTGCTGAAAGAAAAACTGCCAGAGGTGTAACACCAAGAAAATCAAGGTAATTGTCCCCGAATAAACCATGAAACGCGAATAAAAGCTGGCATTTTGTCCGCCGGCAGACTTTTTGTAGCCTATCGGGCGAGCTTTGTTATTATACATCGCCAAACCCAAAGCAAAGACAATATGCCCCAAAAAACCCGCAAACATGACGATTTCCATCACGCGAATGATCGGATTTGTACCCATAAACTCGGCATAAGCATTGAATTTTGCACCGCCGTCGCCTGCCAATAATAGTAAATTACCGCTTAGGTGGGCAATGAGGAAGGTGCAGAGAAATAGTCCCGTAGCGGCGACTATCATTTTTCTGCCGACGCTGGTGCTAAAAATAGCGGGAACAGCTTTAACACTACTCATAGATGGTTAAATAAATTAGTATTAAAATCTCGATAGGTGAAACCAACAGCCAAAGTTAGGCTTTTTAGCTGATTTAACTCAATGAACTGCAAAATTTTTATGAAGCGGGTGTTCATAACTTTAACCGCATACGCATGAAAAAAGTTGGACATCCCCAAAATATGTATCACAATTTATAAAAAGGCAGGAAAAAATATATTCAAAAATAAATATTTATGTTTTTATTATATAATTCAATATATTCATTTTGATAAGATTTTAGTGATTATTTGGCAAAATATTATTGCATTTTAGCAAAATGCGAGTTATAATTTATCAAAATTCACACTTGTGGTTTTATCCGTTCTATTACATTTTGCGACTGAACGCTCCATGAAAATGGCTTAAATATTAAAAAATAAAAGCCAATTTTATCTTAAATGATAGGTAATAAAATTAACAATTCTTGAGTATATGTAAATAATCGGACATTTATTACTATTTCTTATAAACGGATAATAGATTAATATAAATCTATTTGCGATTTTTATGTATAGAAAACAAACCATATCGGAAACTATTACCTAACCATTTATTGTTTATTGTTATATTTTGAAATCTTATGTATCCCGAACATATAGTAAAGCCCATGCGGGCAGAATTAGCGGAAAAAGGTTTTGCAGAACTGACCACCGCAGAAGACGTAAAATCCGTCCTAAATAAGAATGAAGGCACAACCCTTCTGGTGGTGAATTCGGTTTGCGGCTGTGCGGCTGGCGGAGCGCGTCCCGGCGTACTCATGTCGCTTCAACATACCAAAAAACCTGACAACTGTGTAACCGTATTTGCAGGCGTAGACCAGGAAGCAACCAAGACGGCAAGAGAATTTTTGTTGCCCTATCCGCCTTCGTCGCCGGCGATTGCCTTATTTAAGGACGGTAAAATAGTTCATATGCTGGAACGCCACCACATCGAGGGACGTTCCCCCCAAATGATTGCCCAAAGCCTCGCGATGGCTTATGAGCAGTATTGTAACTAAAAGTAATTTTCATATATTTGCCTGAAGCGGGTTAGTGATGAACCTGCTTCAGGCAATATTCTTGTCGAAAATGAGATAAATTGTAAAAATAAGGTTGCATCTTGAAAGGGTTTAGAACTTAATTTGAACTCTTTTCCGTTTAGCTAAAACAAAGCCAACCTTTAATGAAATTTGAATCCTTAGTCATAGACGCTATTATATCAGAGACGGCTGATAGCTACACACTTCGATTTCAGCCTCCCTCCGAATCGTGGTTAAATTACTTGCCCGGTCAATACCTCACGCTTAAAATTTATATTGACGGGGAGCAATACCGAAGAGCTTATTCTTTATCTTCTTCTCCCCAAACGGATCAATATCTTGCTGTTACCATAAAAGCGATAGAACACGGAAAGGTATCTAACTATCTGAAAAGCAATATCCGTAAAGGTGATGCGATAGAATGTCTGCCACCGATGGGTAGTTTTGTGGTGCATCCTGATTCAGCTAACAAGCAACATTATATATTGGTGGGGGCGGGAAGCGGAATTACACCGCTAATGTCTATCCTCAAGACGGTTTTGGCTGTCGAACCCGAAAGCATCGTGAGTCTTATTTACGGGAATCGGGATGAGCAAAGCATCGTCTTTCGGCAAACTTTAGCGGAATTAACCGAAAAATATAAAGGGCGATTAGCGGTTCATCATGTTTTAAGTCGTCCATCTGAAAAATGGGAGGGAACGAAAGGCAGGGTTGAAGGTGAAGTATGTCAAAGTTTGCTTTCGCAAGTAATCAATAAAGACACGCGCCCGTTTTCTGTTTATATCTGCGGTCCGCAAGGAATGATGGATAGTGTGGAAGAGGTATTGGAGCGATTAAATGTTCCGCAAAACGTCACTCACAGAGAATTTTATGCTGCACCGATTCACCAAACAGATGATGATTCGGTTGAAGAATTTGAATTGATTGCGCGGGAAGTAACGGTTATCTTGGATGGCGTTATAAGAACGGTAACCGTTGAGCCGGATAGTAATATCTTGCAAGCCGTCATTGATTTGAATGTGGACCCGCCGTATGCCTGTCAAGAAGGCGTATGCTCCACTTGCAGAGCAAAAGTACGTTCGGGAATGGTTCAAATGTATGTCCGAGACGGGCTTTCGGATGAAGAAATCGAGGCGGGCTATGTATTGACTTGTCAGTGCGTACCTTTGACGGATGATGTAGTCGTGGAATTTGCATAGTTTTTTCTTATCTTTGTCGAATCGGATTAGAATCAGATGGCTGTATCGGAATATTTTCAAAACGTCCGCAAACACTCGTACAATTTTATCTTTGCCGGAGTGTTGTTGGTACTTTATGAGGTTGGTATGTTGGTTTTGCCCAACCCACTCAAGATTGCCAACGGCATAGATGTTTTTTTTGAAGCCATCTGGAATTTGATTCCCGGCGGAACGATTGTGGTTAGTGGCATATTAATCGCTTTGGGATTGTTTTTCTTGATAAGGGACATCCAAAGCGGGGTTACGATTAAGCCCTTCCATTTTGTACTGATGACGGTTGAATCGTTCTTTTGGGCGGCATTGATCTTCTTTAATCTTAGTTACGTAGTCGGGCTTTTAGTAGGTAACAGTTGGGTAGTTATGCAGGTAACTAAGATGGAAAATCCGCCTACATATTATTTACAGGATGTAGTATTGTCATTCGGGGCGGGTTTTTACGAAGAATTATTCTTCCGATTGATCTTATTACAGATTTTTATTCTGATTGCTAAAGCCTTCCAAAAAGACCCGAATCGCTGGAATGTACGATTAATTATTATCATTGTAGGGGCATTGTTATTTTCGATGGTGCATTATATCGGTACGTATGGCGATAGTTTTCGCTTTAATTCCTTTTTACAGCGATTCTTTTTTGGCTTGATTATGTATCCTATTTTTATATATAGAGGCTTTGGGATCGCGGCTTGGTCTCATGCCCTTTATGATGTGATGGTATTTACGATGCGTCGTATGGACTGATTTTTTTTTAATTATGTTTGAAGAATTTGCTACTCAAAATACAGAGACTTGGAAGGCTACCATCGAAAAGGAGTTGAAAGGTAAATCCTTTGATGAAATACTCGTTTGGGAAAATGGTGCCGGCATTCGTCTACAACCTTTCTATCACGCAGATACCTATCAACCTTTTCTGCCGGATTTATCGCCTAACCTGCAATGGATTGCTTCAGCCGGATATATCTTGACTGATGATAACATTGATAAGTTAAAGGATTTTGTGGATGATGCACTGAAGGGAGGTATAACGATGGTACGGATATGGTTAGCCGATGCCGAGCTTATACCTGCCATTCAAAAAATGGATTTGCCTAATGGGTTAACCGGTTTGAAGCTGATCCATGCTACTAATGGAGTCGTTCAAAATACGTTTTGGCATCCGAATGAGACAGTCTCGGTAATTGATACTTTAACAATTTTTGAAGCGGGAGCATCTCACTTGACCGAGTTAACGTGGGCTTATTTTCAATGGTTGAAGAATCCAGCCATCCAATACATTACCATGGGTGTAGGTAAGAATTATTATTCGGAGATTGCCAAGTTTCGAGCTATTCGTTTATTAATTGATAGCCCTATCAACCTCCATGCCGTAACGGTTTTGCATTATTTAACGGAAACGGATGAGCATAACAACTTACTCCGAAATGTAACCGCCTCCATGTCGGCTATTATCGGTGGCTGTGATGAGTTGACGATTCTTCCCTATGATATTAACATCCGCCCTGATAATCCGCAATCCCAACGCTGGGCATACAACATTCATCATCTATTAAAGCATGAATCATACTTAGATAAAATAGGTGATCCTGTGAAAGGGAGCTATTTCTTGGAACACTTGACGAAAGAATTGGTAGAACGTACCCGTGAGAAAGTGTTTGAATTACAAAAAGCAGACAATCCGAATGAAGTTCTCAATCAAATGATTGAATCTGACTATCAAGCCAAAACGGTTCGTTTAGCGGAGAAAAAAGAAGTCATCATCAACGTAAATAAACATGTAAGCGGTACCGTTCAAACAGGGAATAAAAAGACAGACCTGTATGCCTCCGTTTATGGTGATGGTAGAATCATTCGCTATGATGAAGATTTGATAGCTAATTAATGGATACTATCTTAGCTTGGGATCGAAGCCTGTTATTAGGATTACAGGAATACAATAACTCATTTTGGGATTATATCATGTATTGGTCTACCCAGAAAATTACATGGATTCCCTTTTATGTATGGTTGGTTTATCTACTTTACCGATCTCAAGGCAAAAAAGTATTGTTTTACCTTGTAGCTATCGCTGTCATGATATTCATTTGTGATAAAACGGCATCGGCAATATTCAAACCCCTGTTTCATCGGTTACGCCCATGTAATGACCCAATCATTGGGAGCCAAGTTCATATTGTTTATGGTTATTGCACCAAAAGTTTCAGTTTTTTCTCCTCCCACGCCGCTAATTCTTTTGGATTAGCAGTATTTTTAACGCCTATATTTTCGGATAAAAGACTAATCTTTCTACTTTTCGGGTGGGCATTATTTCATTCCTATACGCGAATATATTTAGGACAACACTTTCCTACCGACATTTTGGCAGGAATGATTTTCGGGAGTGGGGTAGGGTACTTGATTTACCGCTTGACGGCTTGGGGTTTAAGGATGCGCCACAAATGACGTTCCAACTTTTTCTTATAGGGTTTTTCAACCAATCTGCCAATCTCTTTATCGTTTCTTAGGAAAATAAATGTCGGCAATGAATCCACTTTCCAAATTTTCATTTGCCCTCTTTCATCATTCTTAGTCGTATCTACCGAGATAACTTCGATTTTCCGAATCGGCAACTGGGGTTGAATTTTCCAAAAACGCGCAACCCATTTACGACTATCACTGCACCATGTTCCTAAAAATAATTTCAAGTCCACTGAATCTTTGACAGTCTTTAACGAATCAATGTAGGCTTGTTCGGGCTTGTACTTTTCAGCTACGGGCTTTTTCCAACGGCATTGTTGTATGAATTCTTCTTTGGAATAATAACCTCTTAAATAATAATTCTTACATCCCAACGGAATCAACGCCAACAATAACAATATATATTTCATACAAGTCTGCTACAAAACAATTTTTTCTCGAAAATGAATGCGTGGGCAATCAGAATCCTCAATTTCTGCCAAATATCGCAAATAAAGCGCAAACGCCTGTTGTTTGGCAGTATCAAAATGAAAGTCTATACTTTCCGTAAGGTAAAATTCGGCGCGTTCTGCCGTCATCATAAACGTTTTTGCCCATTTACGCGCAACTTCGGGTATGCGATGAATGCCCCATTCAAAGGCATCTTCTAAACGATTAATCCATGAATGATTTACTATAAGCGGGTCATAAACCCAAACCGCAAAGGCAAACGGTAAGCCCGTCCATTGTTGCCATTCATATGCCAGATCATAATAATAACGGTATTTATCTTTCATCACGATAGCCCGATCCCCGATGACGACCCCGGCACGATCACCGTCAATATTTTGGAAATAGTTTTCTTCTTGCAAATATTGAATCTCTTTTTTCCAATGATGGCGAAATAATATTTTGGTTAATCCGTTTGAACTCCGGGAATGATGGTCTAAATAAACAGTATTAATACTTGTAATAGGTTCATTAGCAAACAAGAAAACAGAATCAACCTTACCCGATGCACCGATACAGTAACGATCCGAAAGATAAACTTCTTTCAAATCTAATAATGAACCTACGGGTATGAGTCCCATTGCCACCTTTCCCTCCAAAAAAGATTTGGCACATGCGGAAGGAATCATGGTTTGAACGTCTAATTCTTGCGGGGAAAAATGAGCATTTAACCCCTCCAAAAATGGTTTGGTGTTCAGATAGGATACGGCACAAAGGCGAAGCGGTTGCATAGTCGTTTTGTTTGTTATGATTGTAAATGAGAAAGATCATTTAATTTTTCGGCATAGAAATGGTCGCCTGCTTTAACGATAATATTCAGTGAAGTATTTTGGTGCTTAAAAAGCGTCATCCGTTGTAAGCCGTAACCCAACAAGTAAGCTAACTGTAAACGGATCAATCTGCCATGCGTACAAATCAACAAATTACCGGAATGATGGCTGCTCAAAATCAAATCAAAGGCTCGTTTTATTCTCGCTAACGCATCGTCAGCCGATTCTCCACCCGGTAGTTTATAATTCGTCTCTCCTTGAATCCATTTTTCGTTAGCATCGGTCATCAAACGTGCGGTTGTTCCTACGTGTTGCGTACCTTCTAATTCACCCCAGCTTAATTCTTTTAAGTCTGCTAATGGAAAATGAGGAATACCGGTTTGTATAAATAGTTCTGTCGTTTGGATGGTACGAATGAGTGTCGAAGTATAAACAGCTTCAAAAGTTGTATCTTTATATTTTTGGTAGAAAAAATCTCTTTGATGATAACCGGTATCGTTCAGCGGTTCATCAATACCTCCTCCCTGCACGATATTTTGTGCATTGAGTGCCGTTTCACCATGTCGGAGCAGATACAACTTAAGTGGTTGGGTCATCTAAGCCATTACTAATTCTTCTTCGGGATTGAACGTTTCGACAGAATAATTATGGAGTACGTTGTAGACCGAATCCCGTTCCAATGGCGTAAAGCCTGCCGATTGGATTAAATGAATCAGTTGCAGGGTACTCATCGCCGGCGTTTGCTCTTCTGAACCTGCCATCGAATAGATGCGCGTTGAATCATCAATCGTACCATCCACATCATCCACTCCGAAAGATAGGGACATCTGTGTGGTAGCTTTTCCGATCATGGGCCAATAGGCTTTGATATGCGGAATATTATTTAAGTACAATCGTGCAACGGCATAGTTTTTCAAATCTTCAATAATAGAACTTTCTACGATATGAGAAAGATCATTGTTTTGATTCCTGAACTTGAGCGGAATAAACGTATTAAATTTACCCGTGCGGTCTTGTAATTCACGCAGTAAGCGCATATGATGAACGCGATGTTGATACTTTTCAATATGCCCGTACAGCATGGTACAATTAGAAGGTATGCCTAACTGATGCGCTTTTTCATGGATGGTTAACCAATTATCGGTGGAGGCTTTGGTATCGCAGATTTGTTCTCGGACTTCGGGATGAAAAATCTCCGCCCCTCCACCGGGAATAGAATCCAATCCGTAGGCTTTTAAGGCTAACAGCCCCTCTTCAATCGTCATCTTGGAGCGGGCAAACATCACCTTCAGTTCAACGGCGGTAAAACCCTTCACGTGAATATGTGGCAAGATGGCTTTAATTCGTTGGATCATCTCACCGTAGTAATCTACGCCTCGTTTGGGATGAACGCCACCTACAATATGTACTTCCGTTACAGGTTTGCCAACATAACGCCGACACATGTCTTCAATTTCTTCCAATCGAAATTCCCAACCGCCTTCCTCTCCCGGGCGACGCGCAAAAGCACAAAACGAACAAGTATATATGCAGATATTGGTAGGCTCAATATGAAAGTTGCGGTTAAAAAAGGTCTTTAAGCCGTGTTTTTGCTCCCGAACATGATTCGCCAATGAACCTAAGAATGATAGATTCTTTGTTTCATAAAGGGCAAGCGCGTCATCATCGGTTAGGCGAATACCCTGATATACTTTCTCGGCAATGCCTCGTTCTACCGGATTGAGATTCAGCGGTTGATGCCAAGCGGGTAATAGATTGTTGGACATACTGTTTTGTCGTTACTCATACAACAATACACAAATTTGCTCGAAAAAATCCGAATTTTCAAATTAAAATGAAAATTCGAGACATATATTCCATCAGTATTGATATATCTATGGATAGATGTACTAAAAAAATTAACTTTTCCGTTCTCTGTTCCTATAACCAATACCGGACGTACCAAAAAAAGTGTAATTTTGCCCAAATCAATTACAGCTATTCCGGTGGAAAAGAAGACTCCGTTTTATGATACACATATGGCATTAGGTGCTAAGATGGCTCCTTTTGCAGGTTACTTGATGCCTATTCGTTATGAAGGCGATACCGCAGAACATTTATTAGTACGACAAGGTGTTGGCGTATTTGATGTTTCCCATATGGGTGAATTTTTGTTTAGAGGAAGCAATGCGCTGACTCTTTTACAAAAGATCACAACCAATGATGTTTCCAAAATTCCGGTCGGAAAGGCACAATACAACTGTATGCCAAACGCTACGGGTGGAATTGTGGATGATTTAATCGTTTATCGGTTGGAGGATGAACTCTACCTAATGGTCGTTAACGCCTCCAACATGGAGAAAGATTGGAATTGGGTTAATCAACATAACGACGTAGGCGCAACCGTTGAGAATATTTCCGAAGAAACAGCCCTTTTAGCCGTTTCAGGACCGAAAGCGATTGACGTAGTCCAAAAAATAACGGATAAAGATATTACGGGCTTACCCTATTATGCCGCAGTAAAAGCAACGGTTGCCGGCTTACCCGAAACTTTGATTGCTACCACGGGTTACACTGGTGAGCGAACCTATGAAATTTTCGTCCGCAACAAAGATGCACAACAGCTTTGGGATGCACTTTTTGAAGCCGGTAAAGACTTTGGTATCAAACCGACCGGATTAGCCGCGCGGGATACTTTGCGTCTGGAAATGGGATATATGCTGTATGGTAACGATATTACCGATGAAACGAATCCTATTTCTGCCGGCTTGGGTTGGATTACTAAGTTTGATAAAGGGTCATTTGTTTCGTCTGACATCATCAAAGCACAAAAAGAACAAGGCTTTCCCCGCAAATTGGTTGCCTTTGAAGTTTTAGAGAAAGGTATTCCGCGCTCGCATTACAAATTTGCGAAAGAAGGTAAAGAAATCGGCGAAGTTACCTCAGGGACTTACAGCCCATTACTCAAAAAAGGAATAGGCATGGCATATGTGGATACCGCTTTTTCGGCTCTTGGCACGGAACTTGACCTCATCATCCGCGATCAACCCGTTAAGTGTAAGGTCGTTAAAGCCCCTTTTGTTAGTAATACCAGCGTTTCCCAATGGTTGGCGAAAAAATAATAACATCTTTTGGTAATTCGGGCAGGAATCCAACCGTACAGGTTTGTTTATCGCCTGCCCTGATTAATACATTCAAAATTACGGATCGGATTGTGGTAGTGATTGATATTTTACGCGCCACTACCAGTATGTGTGTAGCTTTTGATTACGGGATCGATCATATTGTACCCGTTGCCAGCATCGAAGAATGTGCTAAATACCATACGGAAGGCTACCTTTGCGCGGCGGAACGGAACGGAATCACCGTTGAGGGCTTTGCTTTGGGTAATTCCCCATTTTCATACATGTCCCCTGATTTGAAAGGGAAACGTATTGCATTAACAACTACTAACGGTACTCAAGCAATCGAATGCGCCAAAACAGCTGAACAAATTGTTATTGGTTCTTTTGCTAATTTGACGAGGCTCACGAGTTATCTGCTGGAACAAAATCGCTCGGTGGTTTTACTCTGTTCCGGTTGGAAAAATAGACCGAATTTAGAAGATTCTATTTTTGCAGGGGCAGTGGTTGAAAGCATCCGTCATCAGATTTTGCCGGGAGATGATGCCTCTGTGATGGCGCATTGCTTATATGAAGCCGCTAACGATAACAAACGGGCTTATATAGAACTGTCTCAACATTATTTACGCTTGATGCAAATGAATCTGCAAAGGGACGTAAAATATTGCCTAAGACAAGATACACACCCCGTTCTACCGATATATCAAGAGGGTAAACTGATTAATTTATATCCTACGAGTTCGATCTTGAGCAGTACACGCTCCGAAGGTGCGCGAGCCTAAGCATTTTAACCGAAATAAACTTCATCCTGCGTGATTCTGGAAAGTACCCAACCGAAATCACCTTGCGTTACTTTGCTACCACAGTAATCACAAACTCCACTTTGACCCATTTTTACCGGCGCACCGCAGGAGGGGCATCTTTTGGCATTGAATTCTGATTCCGGTTTTTCCACGCCGATTTTACGGATAAAAGTCCAATATTCGCTGTAATCACGTTTGGTTTGGGATTTTCCGGCAATGACTTTTCCGTTTTTGTCTTCGATATAATCATATCCCGTAGCGAAAATACGAACGGTTATAGATTCATAAAAGCGATCAGTTTCGATCTTAACTAACTCGGCATTTTGGAGGTGGGGGGCTTTCATCACGGGTTTAACGCCCGAACGCTTGTAGAAGTCAATCCAATAATAGTAGGATTGAAATAGATTATCGGTGATGAGCGGGCGTGCCTTTTCCCAATCCAAAGAAGTCCATGCTTCTAAAAGCGTCATATACACAGGCTGGACAATCGAATTGGAAAAAGTATGCCAATAGCTGTACATGTCGTTGAGTTTATGCCTGCGAATAAACTCGTGAACTTCGGCATCCAAATGCGGGTCAAAAACCGTAGGGAAATTCGTCCCTACTTCTTCCGCATAATTTCCGATATGTTCCCCTTTGGAAACATGGCGTTCTAATTCAACCCGCTCACTAATTTGCCATTGTTGCGTGCCGGGTTGAACCACTGAACCACAATGCCTGCAAGCCCCTTTCAAATCCACTTCTAATGAACTACCGCAATTCGGGCAGGAAAGGGAACGCATTTTATCCGGTTCAGGAGAAATAACTCCGGCTTGGCGGCGGAGTACCCACCGTTCAACGGATTGTACACGAATGTTCTTATTATCTCTCTTTTCGGTATAGTTGGCATCTATTTCTAAGACGATGATGTTTTGTACGTTATTCTGAAAGAAATCAGTTATGTCAATACTACCGATTACAACTTCACTGACTTCAACGGGCATTTTTTCTGCATGAGACCATTGGTTTAAGAGTTGCTCATCAACATAAGGACGCAACTGCATGAATTCGGGTTTGGAACGGCGTTGCTGTAATTGGGTATAGAGTAATTGAATGAAATCGGAGAGTAATTCCGAAGAAAAATTAGGGTCTTTACTTTTTAATAAGTGATTCATCCGCGAACGAACCCGTTGCTTTTTTAAGATCAGGTCATCGCCTAAGGGAGCAGAAGAAATCCGTTCTTCCTGATTATTTGCCCCATAACGGGAATAAATATATAAAGCAATAACTACAATAATCAGTATGGCGATAATAACGCCCATATTGCCGCCCCCGCCCGGTACAACGTATATTCTACTGCCACCGCTACCACCATAATATCCACCACCGCCGGAAGAACCGCCACGACTACCGCTACTTCTGCCCGAGCGGAAACGGCTACCACCACCGGGGCGACCCTCTGCATCAGAAGGAATTAAACCGTTAATGGCATAAATTAATAGGGTTAGTGTTGTAAATAGGATTAATATCCGACGAAATCGGAGTCGTAAGTATTTCATATCTGCCGTAATTGCACGAAATATACGCAACTAAGCGGATATGGTTTATTTATTTCAAACGAATTAACATTATTCTTATCTATACTTTCCCTAATACAGCCTTTCCTATGGCACAGTCTAAACATTTTAAGTTAGAACAATACTCTTTATGTAAGTGTAATAATCCTTGAGAATGCAAAGCAGTTTTCGGACTACAAAGAAATGAATATTCATCAGTTATAGTATTTTTTTCTGCTTTCAAATGGTTGGTAAATGCAATAATTGCATTATCATTCGTAAATTGTTTTTGATAACACATTGCCAATGGTATCCAAGCATTAATCAGCAGTTGATTGATGAAATCTTTGCCGAGATGTTTAACTTTCGTTTTTGAAGGTTTATCAAAAATATAATGATCGTTCCAATATTCAGAGGGTTGTATTTCATTGATGAGCGGAGTAAAATCCTGCAAATGTGTTAAATAGTGTAAAGAATCATGAAGACTTTGTAGTAAAGTTGCTAATTGAGCCAGCCTGATCGTCGGAAAATTTACCGGACGAAGACCTCCAAAAATCCATTCTAAACCGATATAAGCCTCAATTTGATATTTGATTTTCAAGTGATTCCATCTGGATTTCAGTTCTTTCGGATAATCATCATTAAAATCATGTTCAACCATCCCAGCCATGCCGAATAACAAGGCTTCTATATTGGTTAAATCATCTCTGTTTCGTGCAATAATTTTGTAAGGAAGTGATTGAGCAACCGCCATGAATGATGCTTTATTGGTGTTACTGCCGAAACGAGATGCTAACGTTTGCCAAACCGTTTCTAACCAATCATTTTCATTTTGTAAAAGTAAGCTATTGATCTCTTGCGTTTTGTTACCTAAACGTACTTGCCCTAATTGATCTAACCATTGATGGATTATCATTGGTTCAATGTGAGCTGTCAGCCCTTTACATGGGATTTCATTTCTTCGTGTAAAAAATTGCTCATACAGTTTCAGAAAAGTATGTTCTAAATAGCCACTTAGTTCTAACTCGGGGATGGTCGTACCATTGGTTCGGGTAACGGGTTGCAGGTTAGTTTGATAAACGACATGCAGGATGACTTTATCATAATGATGATCAGTATGATGACCATGTTCAAACCAAAGCGGGGTAGTGAGATGTAACTCCACTGCCCCGCTGTAACGGATTCCATCAATAGTTACGGAAGCATTCAGGAAATCAGGTCCTTGTGCTTTGTTCCGCTGACCAACGTGATGAAGTATGATAGGTTGCCCCAAAGTCGTTTTCAATTCGGTGGGACGAAATCGTAAATGTTCCCATACGTATTGAAGGACGGCTTCAGTCATAAATTAGCGCGTAACGAAAAGTTCACGAGTATCGTCTATTAACTCTGACCCGAAACTTTGAATAACTAAGCGATTCTCAGTTAATTCTAAAATACGGTAACGGTAAACGTTGTAATTTTTTACATTATTTTCCCAATACCACCAACCCATAATGTGGTCTGCAGCCAGTCCAGTCCCCTCAGTCTTACCATTTTCCAACTTCCACGAATCCTTACCCTTAAAACGATAGGACCAGTATGTTTTAGGGTTGGCCCCCGGTATATTCGTTTTGCGAACACTATCTATACCTTCGAAGGCAAAGGTATAGTACCAGTTAGAGTTCCATTGGACAGATAGTTCTTTATATCCATCTTCGTTTTTAGCGTACCACTTTTTGGGATTAGACGTAGTGCCGCATAACAACGTCATGTCTAAGGGTTGCACTTGGTTGTTATTATTATTGTTGTTATTGTTGGTTGGTTCATCTTTTTTGCAACCTGGATTCAACAATGCAACACAAAGAACAAGCAAAATGAGTTTAAGTTTCAGCATGTCAAGTAATGAGAATAAAACTTGGCACAAGTTAGTACAGTAAACGAAAAAATGCAACCGTTTTTTTACAAATACTTAATGCCTCTGTTATGAAGTGAAATACGCAAATGATCGGGAAATTCTAAGAAACGATCGGGTCGCATATACGGATCATAGTTTCTGATAATCCAATCGGAGAGTGCCATCTTGCGTTCATCAGACCATTGGTTCTCCATTCGACTGAAAACAGATTCACGTGGCTTATCGTCTCGTTCCATAACGCGTTGAATACGAATTTCTCGCGGGGCGTAGACGTAGATCACAAAATCCATGTTGATGTTCGTCCCGCTTTCAAACAGGATGGCGGCTTCTTTAATGATTCCTTTCGGATGTTCGGGATTTCGTAACAAATGCTTGCACCATTTATCAAAATCCTCCATCGTAGCGGGATGAATGATGCTATTCAGGAGTTTTAACTTTTCGGGATCATTGAATACGATTTTGGCTAAACCCTCACGGTTAACTTGCCCGCCCGCCAACAAAAGTTGTGAACCGAAATGTTTAGCAATCAAATTGCGAACGTTCACATCCGTGCTCATTAATTCTTTGGCACGAGTGTCTGCTACGTATAAAGGATAACCCGTAACGCCACTCAATATCTTGGCGATAGATGATTTACCTGCACCGATGCCTCCCGTGATTCCTATTTTGAAAAGTCGTTCCGAACTCATATGACTAAGCGATTAGTTTGCGCCCAATAATTCAACGTGAAACACCAATGTGGAATTAGCCGGAATTTTGCCGGTACTTTGACTGCCATAGGCAATATCCGGAGGTAAGATAATGACGGCTTTTGTTCCAACCGGAAAGGTGGTGAAGGCTTCATCCCAACCTTTGATAACTTGTCCTTGTCCGACAGTGAAGGGGAATGGTTCTTTTCGGTCGTATGAACTATCAAAGACGGTCTTATCTAAAAGCATACCGTGATACATGGCTTGAATTTTCTGTCCGGCTCGCGGAACGTTTCCTTCTCCCAAATGCACGATATAATACTTCATTCCCGAAGCCGTAGTAACGATTTTGGAGGAATCCGCGATGGTAAAGGGCGGTGTCATCTTCATCGTCTCGGGCGTAGGCTTAGGACCGGTAACGGGTTGGGGAACTTCCGCCGCCGGAGTTTCTGTAACAGGGGCATCGGTCGTTTCTGTGGACGCTTCAGCGTTACTTCCTTTTTTGCAGGCGGAGATCGTTAATGATAAGCCTAAGAATAAATAAACAAATTTCTTCATCATATAGGATTAATGAAGGCAAAAGTAATGGATTTAGGATGATTTCCTTAAAAATCTTGTAAGAGTTTTTGCTTTAACTGCTGAAATTCCTCTTCCGATAAGATGCCCTGCTTACGCAGCTCTGCTAATTCTTGTAATTTAGCTACGGGATCGTTGCTTTCCTCACCGGAAGCATAACTGTTTTTCTCGGATTTGTCCTTATCTTTCTTCAACTTTTCAGCGTAAGTCTTCCCTTTGTTGAATTGATCTTGAAAATAGTCTTTGAAGTTATCGGCATTAAAGTCATAGGCAGAACCTCCGTCATCAAAGTGGCGACGCAGGACTTGTCCCAACGCATAGGTCGTTGCTCCCGACATGATGGACATCGAAACGCCTCCAATAATCGAACCAACCCCGGGAATGAGTTTGATTGCACCTGCACCGAATCGAGCTACCAAACTACCGCTTAAAGCACTGATCCATACTTTTGCCTGACTGTCGGTAAGACTTTGGTCATAGGCTTTAGCAATTTGTCGAATCATGTCAACTTGAACGCCCGTAACGGCTACCAAGTCAACAATCGGAATGGGAATTAATCCGCCACCGATAGCCCATAGGACGTGGGTGCGAATAATATCATCTACTAATTGATCTTTTGTCATAGGATAACTATCTAAGGAAACCGTTACCAAGTTAAAACTAAGAACCGAATCCCACAAGATTACACACTGTTTTCCCTAAATTTTTATATTTTCTCCACCAATGCTTATCATTACAACCGTTTTGGCGTTTACTTTGCTGTTTGGTTTTGGGTCAAAACCTTTTCTAAAGGCAATGAAGTATCTATTCAGCATCTTTTTAGCATTCATAACAGCGTTAACGCTTTATGCTCAACCTCAGGAGGAAATTAATTTAGCCAACGAATATTTTAATGACGGGGAGTACGGTAAAGCCTTAGAATTGTATGAAAAGGTCTTGAAAACCTATCCTGATGCTGACTTTTATGTCTCACGCATTGTGGATTGCTATACGCATCTGAATCAATTTACCGAAGCCGGGGAATTCATTGGTCAACAACAAAAACGGAAAACGGCTAACAAAGCCTATCTCTCTGCCTTAGAAGGAAAAGTATTTGAACGACAAGGCAATACCGACCGAGCAGAAACCGTCTGGGCGGATGTGATTGATAATAAACTCAAAGACATCAACGATTTTTATCGGATTGGTGGCTTTTTTATGACTGAACAAAAATATAAATGGGCATTAAAAACCTATAAGAAAGGTCGTGATAAACTCAATACCCCGCAAGTATTTGCTAATGAATTGGCTTACCTCTATCAAATGGATGGTAATTTAGAACGTGCTATTCAGGAATATATCAATATTTACACCCAAAGTACAGGACAGTACGATTACGTCAAATCCCAAATCTTGCGCTTGGTCAAAGATGATAAAAGTCCTGAAATAGAGAAGGTTTTATTGACCGAAAGCCAAAAACGAAACAATGACCCTAACATGGTAGAACTATTGTATAGCTTTTACATGGAAGCCAACAACTACGAAGAAGCCTTTTTACAGGTACGGGCATTGGATAAAATGAAGAATGAGGGTGGCAATCGCATTTACAAATTTTCACAAACCCTCCAAAACAACAAAGAGTATGATCTTTCCAATAAAGCATTGGATTATCTGATTAACAACTATAAGGATTCTCCTTACTTTTTGGAAGCAACGATGGAAAAGGCGAAAAACTTTGAACTCAAAGCCTTAGAAAGCGTCAAGACAGATACCGTTGCCCTCCGCCAAGCAGTGTCGAATTATAATACTTTATTTACGCAATATAGTCGTGTACCCCAATTTTTCGATGCCATGTATCGTAAGGCGCGTATCTGTATTTTTTATTTGAGCGACTTGAATTGTGCCTTAGATGAACTGAATGCCATAGAACAGCTCGCCGTTCCGCTCATCAAGAAGGCAGAAGCTAAACTATTATTGGGGGATGTGTTTATCATGCAGGGTGAGTACAACAAAGCGAAACTAAAATATGCTGAAGTGGAGAAAGCCTTTGAGAACACCCAAATCGGGGCAATGGCAAAATTCCGTGCCGCGCGATTATCGTATTACAAAGGCGACTTTGAGGACTCGAAAGCGTTTCTTAAAATCTTAAAGGAAAATACTTCTAATGATATTGCCAACGATGCAATACGCTTGTATTTAACGATACAAGATAACACAGGCTTGGATTCGACGACGACTGCCTTAGAAAAGTTCGCTCATGTAGAATTATTGATTTATCAAAAGAAGTATGACCAAGCCTTGCCTTTGTTAGATTCCATTGCTTATAATTTTCCGAATCACCCCTTAGCGGATGATATTTTTTGGCAAAAGAGCCAAATCTTTCTTCAGCAAGGTAAAACACAAGAATGCCTCAGCCTTTTAGATAAAATCTTAGAGAAACATAAAGAAGACATCTTTGCCGATGATGCACTTTTTACGAAGGCGGAAATCTATGAATCCTTATTGGGTGATAAGAAGAAAGCCCAAGAACTTTATTTCCAAATTTTGACCGAGTTTCCCGCAAGCCTTTATAAAGTGGAAGCCCGTAAACGCGTTCGTAAACTACGTACAGAGAAAGCGACGCAGTAATGGGTTCACATTCGTTAGTAACACATAAAAATAATCATCAGCTATTTTTTTATTAGCCTGAATCGGATTATTTTGCACCTAATTTGCTTACAATGGGATTTAATTGATCTCTTGTAAATCAATTTACCTAAAAAGACAAATCACGTTATCCATATGCAACCGGCATTCGATAAAAACCCTACGCCTACACCTACCGGCAAATCTGGTTCTAATAAGACCATAATTATCGTGATGGGCGGAATCATTGCCTTGTTGTTAATCGCGGGAGGCTTCCTCTTCTTCGATAACACGGAAAAAACCGATACCATCGTCCAAAAAGAAAAGGACATTGAAAATCTGGATTCGGAAATTAAAGAATTGGAAAAAGAACTTTCTTCTAAGGAAAATGAATTAACCACGACTACCAACGAAAAAGAGGAACTGCTGAATCAGTTAAAAAACCTTCAGGAAAAAATTACTTACTATAAAGTAAGGGCAGAAAAGTTGATGACCGAAGGAGCTAAGTCCAAAGAAGAAATCGAGAAACTCAAAGGTAACTTAGACCAGCTTCGTTATTACGATGAAAAAAATAAAACCCGTATTCGTGAGTTGGAAGACCAAATTCAAGTGTTGAAAACTCAAGTTACCGAACTGCAAGGCACGGTAGAACAACAAAAAGGCACCATTCAACAGTTGGGTGATGAGGTAGAAACCGGAAAAATCAAGATTGAAGCAGGTAGCAAACTTCAAGCGGCAGAATTCACTTACAAATTTGATTATAAAGGGTTGTTTGGTTCAAAATCCAGTGAGAATTATGAGGGACAAGGCTCTAAAGCCAAGCGAACCAACAAAATTACGGTTAGCTGTAACATTATGAAAAACAGCATAGCCCAACAGGGGAATCGTAATTTTTATATCCTTATCAAAAGTCCTTCCGGTAAGCTGTATCAAAATATGAATACCGTTAGTGGTTACTTCAAATCAGAAGGTAAGGATTTGGGCTATACCACACGTGTGTCTACAAATTACAGCGGAAATCAAATACCTATCAGCTTTGAATATCAGCGTGCCGAAAAAGATGAATTTGAAAAGGGGCAACATACGATACAAATCTATGCGCAATCCGCTCCTGGATCAGATAACGCTTATTTAATCGGTACGGATGTGTTTATGTTAAAATAAATTCTTCGGACATTATAAAGAGATTCGGTAACAGAGGAAAGGGTAAATTTATTTTATTCGAATAAATTATCATATCTCATACAATAACGGAGCAAATTTGTTGACTTGCTCCGTTATTGTATGAGATATTTATTATTTTTAACTCACTTTAGTAGGTATAAAAGTATGATTTTTTCGACAGTGTATCTAAAAAGTGATAGAACTACCGAAAGCAACTGATAATGAAGTGCCTTATTTAAGGTTAAAATCCTTTAGATACACCACCAATTAATTTACCTTCATTTTTGATGAATAATAACTGAAAAAACAATTAATTATGGGTACGTACTTGTGGTTTTCGGAAATGTTTTGTATATTGCAGATTAGTTTCATCGGTAAGTATTAATTGCCGAAATTTGCCAAATCATATCAATAGGTATGCGTATGAAAAACATATACACTTCCGTCGCATTAAGTTTACGTTCCATCAGTTGGTTATTGGTGGGTTTGTTTTGGTTATCTGCATTAGTTGCTGAAGCCCAGATATTTACACCTAATACTGCTGTTACCACCTGCGTTGGCGGGACGGTTAACTTTAGTACCGGCATTACGGCAAATGTTGCCTCATATAGTTGGGTTTTTCAAGGAGGGACACCCGGAACTTCTAATGTCCAGAACCCTTCAGTCGTGTACAATACGCCTAACGCAACGCCATACAACGTAACGTTAACCATTACTTTCAATAATGGTAATCCGGCACAGACGTTGACGTTACCTATTGTTAATGTTTTTAGTGTTCAAACGCCCATTACCTTAACAAATGTTACCTGTAATGGTGGAAATAATGGTACTGCCTCGCTGACCATCACAGGGTCAGGAAACTACAATATTGTTTGGTTTCCAACCGGACCATTGAATAATCGAAATGCTACTAATCTTCCCGCCGGAAATTATACCGTTCAAGTTACAGATTTAAGCTCTAATTGCGCGCCAGCAGTCATTCCTTTTACAATTACGCAACCCGCCGCCATTACTTCAACGTCAACTTCGACTGATATTACGTGCTTTGGTGCAAGAAATGGTACAATTACGCTAAATAACGTCATCGGAGGTACACCCGGTTATACTTTTATATGGAATGATATTGGATTAGGGACATCATCACGGACGGGATTATCCGCCGGCAATTACTCCGTTACGATTACCGATGCTTCCTTATGTACAGCCGTTCAAGCCTTTACTATTGTTGAACCGTTTGAATTAGATGGTGTTCTTGAACCGCAAAATTATACGCCTGTTCGATGTTTTGGAGAGAGTAATGGACGAGCCAGACTGACTGTAATTGGTGGTACAGGAACGAGGACATTTAATTGGTCGCATCCAAACGGGGTTGGAGATTCAATTGTTAATGTACCTACTGGTAATTATACTGTAACCATAACCGATGAGAATAACTGCCAAGATATAGTTTTAATTACCATCACCCAACCGAATGTGATTCAAATGGATATCCAGCAGTTGGATCACGTTTCTTGTAATGGTGCGGATGACGGTTCGGTAGGAATTCAAATCAATGGCGGTACTCCGGGGCAGAATGGCTATACCTATTTATGGAACGGTCCAGGTATTATAGTTCAGCCGGTTTTTCCACAACAGTTAGACAGTTTACAACCAGGTACCTATAACCTTACCGTTACCGATTCATTGGGTTGTGTCGGTAATTTTTCCATAACGATCACTGAACCACCGGCGTTAAGTATCAACTTGGATAACCTTCAGCAGGTTAATTGTTTCGGACAATCAAATGGTAATTTATTTATTACTGTTACGGGAGGTGCATCACCTTATTCATATAACTGGACGCGAAATAATGTTCCAAATTTCTCATCCAATGAAGATTTAACGAATATCCCTGCGGGAACTTATTTATTGACGGTAAGGGATTCCCGTAATTGTGTTATCCAACGCCAATTCACTCTTGATGAGCCGGATGAATTTCAATTTATTTCCGTACAAGCGCAGAATCCATCTTGTCCGAATCAAGCAGATGGTAGTATCCGTATTAACGTTGATGGGGGAACACCACCTTATTTGTACCAATGGAATACTGGTTCTTCGGTTGAGGATAATGTTTCCAACCTATCCGCGATTTTAAGTCCAACCGAAAACCCTTATACAGTAACAGTTACCGATTCTCGAGGTTGCCAAATTGACACTACAATTACACTGCAAGACCCGGCACGCATCACAGTTACGAATACAGTTATAACGACTCCTTCTTGCTTTGGCAGTAGTACAGGAGGTATTAATATTACAGTTACAGGTGGTACGATTCCTTATCGTTTTCGTTGGTCGGGACCATCAGGAGGAAATAATGAAGATTTAGTTAACGTTCCCTGCGGTACTTATACGTTAATCATAGATGATAATAATAATTGTACGATTTCGCAACAGTTCACAATCCCTTGTGCCGGTAGTTTTACCTTAACCGCTACGACGAATAATATTGCTTGTTTTTCAGCTAATACAGGTAACATTAATATTACTCCTACTGGCGGTAGGACACCTTATACGTATAATTGGACTCGAGACGGTAATTTCTTCGGTGCAACCCAAAACGTTACCAATTTAGTAGCAGGTGTTTATTGTGTTACGGTTACGGACTTTAATAACTGTACTATTGACAGTTGTTTTACCATCACCCAACCAACGCAGTTAACAGCTTTTATGTTCGATTCAACAGATGTCACTTGTTTCGGTACAGCGAATGGTAGGGCAACCGTTACGGCAACAGGAGGAACACCACCATACCGATATTCATGGACAAATGGTAGAACAACAGCGAGTATTTCCGGTTTAAGTCCCGGTACATACAGTGTTGTCGTTACCGATGCTAATAATTGCAGAACTGCTAATCCCATATCGGTAACCATCACGCAACCAACCAGACTCACAGTTGCTTTAGCAAATCGTACAAATGTTTCATGCCAAAACGGTAACGGAGGCGAAATCTCAGTAGTAGCTAACGGGGGAACACCGTTTTTACCAAATGTTTTTCCGGAATATAATTACGTTTGGTCGGATAATAATACAATTAACTCACCTGACCGAACCGGGCTGACAGCCGGCTCGTACACGGTTACGGTTACGGATTCGATGAGCTGTACTGCTTCTTTAACGGTAACCATTACCCAACCTTCTTCTGTTGTTACACTTTCCATACCTTCTAAAATAGATGTACAATGTAATGGACATTCAACGGGAAGAATAGATTTAAGACCGACAGGCGGTACACCTCCTTATCAATTTCAGTGGTCAAACAATGCTACGACCGAAGACCTCATAGCTATCCCTGCCGGACAATATTGTGTAACGGTAACGGATAGTCGCGGATGCTCTTCAACGGCGTGCCAAGTCATTACGCAACCTACTCCTGTTACGGTAGCCATAGCATCTTTCCAAAATGAAACCTGTTCGGGTAATCGAGATGGTCGTATTGTATTGGACGTTCGCGGAGGAACTGCCCCCTATTTTGCAATCTGGAACAATGGCGCACAAACGCGGGATTTATTCAACATTCCTGCAGGCATTTATTCAGTAACGATAGCAGATTCAAGGGGCTGTCAAACAACGATAGACCAAGAAATTACTGCCGCTGCTGCCATCAATGTTACTTTAGATAGTCTAAATCATGTAAGTTGTACCGGTTTAAGTGACGGAGCAATTTTTATTACAGCAACGGGTGGTACGGGCATCTATACTTACCATTGGACACCTGTTAATATTACTACCGATGATATTACTAATCTAAGTGCGGGAACATATATATTGACTGTTCGGGATAATGGTGGTTGTGTAACCACTTTTACGCAAGCGATCACTGCACCTAATTCCCTAACCATTTCCCCCCAATCTATTGATAATCCGGCTTGTAATGGGGAAAGTACAGGTTCAATTTCTACGACTATTGCGGGTGGAACACAACCATATACCATCGGTTGGAGCCATGATCCATTATTAAATACTACGAATGCAGAAAATCTGTCGGTAGGTTGTTATGACATTAATGTAACCGATGCCAATGGCTGTTCGGCTACCAGACGCTTTTGTTTAACACAAACAGCCTTGTTACAAGCAACGGTAACTGTTCGAGCAGAAACTTGTAATAATGATGGTCTATCATCCTTAACTGCCAACCCATCAGGAGGAACACCGCCTTATCGCTTTGTTTGGTCAAATGGTGCTACAACCCAAACAGCAACGAACGTTGCTCCCGGCAATTATTCTCTTTCGGTATTTGATTCGTTGAATTGTTTTGTACAGGTTACGGATATTGTTATGCCGTTGACAGAACAATTAACCATTACTGAAAGGTCTAAAACTGATCCTACTTGTTTGAATGCCTCTGACGGGTCTATTCGTGTTCAAATTTTAGGTGGAATACAACCTTATACTTATTTATGGAGTACCGGTTCTAATCAAGAAGATATTAACGGTTTACCCTCCGGCACCTATTGTTTAACGGTTACGGATGCTAACGGTTGTGTATCGGATACTTGTTTCATATTAGACCCCATTCCCGCCATAAGCATAACTACCGATGTGATTCGCTTGCCCGCTTGTTCGGGAGTCAATGACGGCGCGATTGATGTAACGGTTAGCGGGGGTACGCCACCCTATAATTTTCTTTGGTCAAATGCCCGTGCTACGGAAGATATTTCGGGATTAGCTCCCGGGACTTATTGTTTATTAGTAGAAGACGTAAACGGTTGTCAAAACGAAGTTTGCTTCACCTTAGACCGTGAACCCAATCCTACCGTTCAGTTTCAGTTAACGCGTTCTACTTTCTGTCAAGGGGAAGCTCCTTTCGTTTTACATGCAACTCCTCCCGGAGGAGTATTTACAGGCTCTGGCGTGGTGAATGATTCAATTTTTGATCCTTCATTAGTGAGTGGTAATGTTGTTATTACTTACGCGGGTGATCTGTTTGGTTGCGCATATTCGGCTTCAACCTTAATTCGGGTTAATCCTCAACCCGATTCTGTAGCATTATTTATTGGTGTATCGGATACAGTGAGTCAATTTTGCGCAGACAATACTGCACCTTATAACTTAGTCTTTTCACCTTTCAAGCCCAATACCCGGATACTCTTTTCGGGTCCCGGAGTTCGACAAGTTGGACCAAATGCTTTTCAATTCGTTCCCTCAATAGCAGGAATCGGTACACATACCATTACGGGTACTATCGTATCTACAACAACCGGTTGTAACCGAACCATAAGCAGAAGAGTAACCGTTATTCCGCCCATTAACGTAACTTTAACGGCTGATAATGCAACCATCTGTCGTGGTTCTACAACGATCTTAACAGCAACAGGGGCTACTACTTACGATTGGTCGCCTTCAACAGGGCTATCTTGCGCACCGAATTGTAAAGACTTTATCGGAACTGTTGTTGCATCACCAACCTCTACTACCACTTATACAGTAATTGGTAAATCGGCAAGCTGTGTTAATCGTCAAACTGTACGCATCGAAGTGAATCAAACTCCTGCCATCGTTCTTTCGGCCAGTACCAATAACGTCTGCTCGGGTTCGCCGGTTACATTAAGAGCATCCAGCGCGGGGGCTTATAGTTACACTTGGTCGACAAGGGGTACATTTCCCGGCGGGGTAGGTCCGACGGTGGTTGTTAATCCATTGGTTACTGATACATTCTTTGTAACGGGACAATTAGCAAACGGTTGTTTCAGAACGGCATCTATCGTTGTTCGCGTTCAGCCCGTTCGTATCATTGCACAAGCGGATGAAAGTGTTATCTGTTTGGGAAATGCAACAACTTTACGGGCATCTGCAACCGAACCCGGCGTATTTAATTTCACATGGTCGCCTTCAACAGGACTAAATACTGACAGAGGAGCTAACGTCATCGCCAAACCCAAACAAACGACGACTTATACTGTAACTCGATCGGGAACAGGAAACTGCCGTACTACAACCGTTACGGTCGAAGTTGTGGATACTTCTGCTCGATTTACTAATAGCTTTGCATCTTCATATTGTAATAATGCTTTTGCTACGCCCGTTTTATTAACCGCAGAACCTCCCGGTGGTACTTTTAGTGGTACCGGAGTTGCGGGTAACCTATTTTCGCCAAGTATTGGAGCGGGGACGTATACGATTACTTATTCAGGATTTAATAATGGTTGTCCCTATTCGATTTCCCGAAAAGTAAAAGTTGTTAATCCCAAAGCACCGAAAATCGTTAACTGGGTAGCAGAATATTGCTATATTAAATCGCCTGTTCAGTTATTATTAGACGTTCCTGGTGCAATAGTATCAGGTCCGGGTATGCAAGCGGATAACGTCTTTAGCCCATACCAAGCGGGAGTAGGTGTGCATATGTTGAACATAACTTTGCCTCCCGGTTCTCAAGGCTGTTATACAGATACAACTTATTTGGTTACTGTTTCCCGTCCTGATGTTCAGATTTTAGGATTAAATGACGTTTATTGTGGAAATGTAGACCCCATCACTTTAACCGGATTACCTATAGGTGGTAAATTTGTTGGAAACGGCATCCGTAACGGTAATCAGTTCACGCCGCCCGGTGTAGGTACGTACACAATTACTTATTTTGGTCGTGATATTTTATGTACCTATTCTTTAACGAGAACCGTTCGGGTACTACCTGCCATTACTGCAACTGCCACAGCAACACCTGTTACTGATCCTTTTACACCCAACGGTACAATACGAGTTAGTGTATCCGGTGGTTCCGGTAACTATGCTTATTTTATTGACGGTTCACCCACACCGCAATTATCACCTTTATTCACGCAACTGAATTCAGGTAATCATGATATTATTGTCGTTGACGTTAATACAGCATGTACAGTAACATTAACGGTTAATGTACCTTCCAACGTCAATATCTGCAACCCACCGACAAACTTAGTTGTCAATAATATTACTGACAATTCCGCACAAATTTCTTGGACAGCAGTATCAGGTGCTTTGAGTTATGAACTAGAATATGTACCTACGGGTTCTACTAACGCTATCCGAATTCCTACTACTTTAACGAATGTATCATTATCTAATCTATTGTGTGGAACGAGTTATGATGTGGTCGTTCGGGCGGTTTGCGGTACTAACGTCATTTCGCCCAATGCTACTGTAACATTTACAACTACTGCAATCGGTTGTCCACAAAACTGCGATGCACCTGCGGATATTAGGGTATCGGAATTAACAACTAATTCCTTCCGATTAACATGGATTGGTGTTCCTGCCGCTTTGTATTATGAATTTCAATTCAAAGAAGTAGGCGATCCTGATCCCACACCGATTCAAGTTACGGATACTACAATTATCAGAACGGGTTTAGACTTCAACACGCGATATACTTATTTAGTACGAGCTGTTTGCGCGACGAATCGTACTTCCGAATGGATTGGTGATACAACTAAAACACTATCACCTTGTTTTGTACCTACCAACATTAAAGTAAATAACATTACGACAACAACCGCTAGCGTTTCATGGGATATTCCTCTGAATGCCTTAGAGTATGTTGTTTCTTGGCGTGAAGTAGGACAAACCACTCCTTTTGACGAAGCTACAGTTACGCAAAACAGTTATACCATAACGGGATTAACACCGGGTTTTGAATATGAATTTTTCGTCAGGTCATTATGCGGGGCTATGGGTTCATCGGAAGAAAGTCCTGTTGATACATTTACAACCGAAATTATACCCGAATGTCGTCAACCTCGTGATTTGAAATTCTTATCGGTAACTAAAAACTCGGGGTTGATGGTTTGGTCGCCGGTTGACCAAGCTACTACTTATGAAATTGAATATCAAGAGAACGGTGGTACACAACAGTTTACGGCTCGGTCAACGCGCAGTGCTATCGTTCTAAATGGCTTAAAACCCGCTACCGAGTATTGTTGGCGGGTGCGTGCCGAGTGCGGAGCAAACAATTTCTCGGAATTCAGTCGTGATACCTGTTTTACTACATTACCGGATATTACTTCGTGTGCTGCGCCTACCGGTATCCGTATTAGTAACGTATCTAATACGACGGCAACGATCACTTGGAATGCAGTTCAGGGTGCAATACGGTATGAAGTGAAGTATAATATCGTAGGCAATACAACAATAGAAACCCGTTCGGTAACGAGTCCAACCATCGGTTTAACAGGATTATTACCCGGCAGAACCTACGAATATACGATAAGAACTATATGCGTAGGTAATTTATCTTCTTTATTAACTCAAGGACCACGATTCACTACCACAGGTAACGCCTCTTGCCCTGAACCTGTAAACGTTCGGGTAGATAATATTACCAATTTAAGTGCAGTCGTGCGTTGGGATGGGCATTCTCAAGCAGTTCAATATGAAGTAGAATACAATCCCGTTGGTGGACTTTCATCATTAGTAGTCATAACGGGAAATACATTCGTTAATTTGAATGAACTAACACCCAACACCGAATATCAAGTACGCGTAAAAGCTATTTGCGGGGATAATTTAGCTTCCGGGCAGGTAAATGCTCCTATTTTCAGAACTTTATCTCAAAGTGGAAATTGTCCTGTACCTACTAATTTAACAATAACTAATGTCGGTATAACAACCATTAGTTTACTTTGGAATGGTCATCCGAGTGCTACGGGTTATCAAGTTAATTACAGAGTACGTGGTATTAATAGTGAATTTACAACTATTAATACTACAAACAGTAGTGTTACCATTACGGGTTTGTTACCCAGTGTAGGTTATGAAATGATCTTACGTTCTGTTTGCGCAGGAAATGTAGTTTCAACGGATACCGCCCCCATATTTGCTACGACTAATAGCGGTAGTAATTGTGCAACACCGATTAATGTTCGGGTGGTAAGTACGACCAGTGCTTCTGCGGAAATCACTTGGACTGCTGTACCAAATGCAGAGTTTTACAGGGTTTCATATCGGTTGAAAAATTCATCCAATAATCCGTTAACCCAAAATACTACGACTAACAGCATTATACTTGCTAACTTGTTAGGGAATGAGGAATATGTGTTCTTTGTAACGACGGTCTGTGTTTCTGGTGAAAATTCCTTACCTTCAGCTGAACAAGTATTCAAGACTGTACCGAGTTCCGATTGTCCTGCACCGATCAACGTTTCATATACGAACATTACGGATAGAAGCGTATTGATAAGTTGGAATAATGTAGTTCAAGCCGTGCAATATGAAGTAAATTATCGTGTCAACGGTATTTTACGTTGGAATCCTCCAATTTTGGTTACGGATAATTTTGTCGTCTTAGATGGATTAAGCTCCAATACCAACTATGAGTTTTTAATTCGGACGCTTTGCGCAAGTAGTTCTTCATCTGAGGATAACTTTGTGATACAACGTTTCACTACACGACCTTCAATGGATTGTGTGATGCCGACTAATTTGGCTGTGGGACAAATACAATCGAATAGTGTATTCTTGTCTTGGAATGCTGTCCCTAACGTATCGAGTTATGAAATAGCCTTCCGACCACGCGAAACGTTTACTTTCATGGTATTACCTGTAAATACAAACAGTATAACTATTGGCGGGTTATTGCCTAATACATCATACGTTTGGGTGGTACGTTCGGTTTGCGGAACGAACGTCCGTTCTACGGATGTAGTTGGAACAACTTTCAAAACGACGATGGGACAATCCTGCGGAACACCGACGATTACCAACATCATCCCGAATACCAACAGTATCACACTGAATTGGACACCTGTTAGTGGTGCAACCAGTTATGAAATCAGTTTCCGTTTAGAACCCAATGGTAGTCGAAACACAATTCGTAATATTTCGCCAAACGTTACTACCTTTACGATAACCAGTCTTTTACCGAATAGTAATTATGCTATTCAACTACGGGCGGTTTGTGGAAACACATTAGGAGACCTTACTCCGACTACTATCGTTACTACTATTCCACTAACACCAACGTGTCAAACTCCAATCATAACAAGCCTCACACCAACAAGAAATACAGTCTTGGTACAATGGACATCTGTGCCTAATGTGATAGGTTATACAATTCAAATACGCAGACCCGGGCAAACGATTACAACCATTCCGGTATCAAATCCGAATGCTGTAAGTCTGAACGTAACGAATCTTTTACCAAATACCGATTATGAAGTTCGTATTGCGGCTCGATGCGGAACGGTTAATTCGCTTTATTCTACCTTTACACGCTTCAGAACGTTGGCTGGAAGATTGGAAGAAGAGAATAACCCGAACAGTGTTACTTCCTTTATGGATTGTAACATTTATCCAAATCCTTATCGCGGACAGTTTACCGTTCGTTATGAAGCAATGAATTCAATTCCCGTAAATGTGGTGATGACCGATGCATTAGGACGAACCATTTACAATACAACGCTACAATCTGTCTCGGGTACAAATGAATGGTTGATAGATACACCTGATATTGCTTCCGGTATGTATATGGTGAAGTTATCAGCAGGAGATCAAACCAAGGTCATTAAAATCGTGAAAGAATAAAATATTTCTTCACTATCTATCTATCAATCGGACACCTATAAACATCTAGGTGTCCGATTTTTAATACGGACGAGCAACAACGTAATGATCGTTTATTGCTGAAGGATTAGATAAATATTTTTGGTAGGCAGTGTAGGCAATCATCGCCGCATTATCGGTACAGTATTCAAATGGAGGAATAAAACCTTGCTTATTGGATTGTTCGCAACGTTCTAAAAATTGACTACGTAATAAGCTATTGGCTGAAACGCCTCCTACAATACCTAAGGTAGAAATGTTATATTGTTCCGAAGCTAAGAATAGCTTATCTAATAAAAAGTTAACAATGCGGTTCTGTAGCGAGGCACAGATATCCGCTTGGTGTTTTTGGATGAATTGCGGATCGGTTTTGAGCTGATTTTGTAGAAAGTACAAGACTGATGTTTTCAAACCACTGAAACTGAAATCAAATCCATCTACATTAGGGTAGGGGAAAGTGAATAGATTTGGATTACCTTCTTGAGCTAATCGGTCTATGACAGGACCTCCCGGGTATGGTAATCCCAAGAGTTTGGCTATTTTATCGAAGGCTTCGCCCGCGGCATCGTCCCTTGTTTTACCGATGACGATTCTTTGAAAAAAACCTTCAACCAATTCTATTTGCGTATGACCACCCGAAACCGTTAAACATAAGAACGGAAAACGTACTTTTTCACTACCTAAAAACAAAGATAAAACATGACCTTCCATATGATTGACAGCAACAATCGGTTTGTTTAATGCTAAAGCTAATCCTTTTGCATAACAATTCCCGACCATTAAAGCACCCAATAACCCGGGAGAAGCTGTGTAAGCAATAAGATCAATATGATCCCAATTATTTAATTTTGCGCAGTTCATCGTTTCACGGATAACATAAGCGATATTCGTCAAATGTAAACGCGAAGCCAACTCCGGTACTACACCACCTAATTCACGGTGTTTGAGTTGGGAACTAACCACATTTGCTAATACAACTCCATCGCTAATTATCGCTACTGAAGTATCATCACAAGAAGATTCGATTCCGAGTACAGTTAAAGGCATAAAGTCATATGAATTAAAGGCAAAGTTACCCAAAATCTGTATCAAAGATCATTTTTCACTGATAACACAAAAATTTTCAAAGAGTTTATCTTAGCTTAACGTGAAAGGCATATATTTGTATCCATGCTAAAGAAAATTACGACGGTTTTATTAGCGATCATTTTCGGACAAGAAGGTTTTGGTCAATCCTCTTATGACGAAAAATTGACTACTGCCTCAAACGTTCGCCTAACGATCAATAATTTAGGAATGATCGGCAACGCATTCAAGGGGAGTTATGATGATATTAATTTACGATATCCTTCCTGTGAGTATCCTGCCGGTTCGCGTATAGATCATTTGTTTCAAGGCGGACTTTGGATTGGTGCAAAAGTAGGAGATAATACCATTGTCAGTACAGGGGCAGTAAGTTCATCCGGTGGTTATTCTGCCGGTGCTTCGGGATATGAATTCACTGCAAATCAGGGTTCAAGTATTCGTGTTCGATCAAATTTATTGGACAATACTCAATTCTATACACCTGAAGCAGTTTCTCATCAAGATTTTGTTTCGGATTTTACAGATAAAAACATCAAAATACCCGGTACGGACATCTTAATTAATAATTTAGAAAGCGGTCCATTAGGGGCTGATGTTCATTTTGAAGCCTATAATTGGGGTTTTGGTTTTGCTAACTTTTTCGTTATCCTGAATTTTAAGATCAAAAATTCAAGTAATCAGCCTTGGGAGAACGTTCACATTGGTTATTGGTCTGATCCTGTAATTCGAAATACGCTTCGTACACCTGCAGGTTCAGGCGGGACTTCATATTTTAATAAAGGCGGTTCAGGGTATGTTGATAGTCTGTATATGTCCTATGAATTTGATGCGGCGGGCGATGTTGGTTACACCGACAGTTATTTCGGTTGTCGTTACTTGGGTTCACAGTTCAAAGATCAGTTTATACATTCTAAGATAGATACCAGTTTTAAGACCTATTACAACGTTTGGCAATTCGGTGATTTTACCAGTATAAATCGGGTTCCTGCTAATGATTTGGAGCGTTTTGCACGTTTAAGTAAAGGGATGAATCAACTTCCGCCTGCTGACTTTGAAGCCTTACTTCAAAACTTAAAAAAACCCGGTAATTTATCCATGCTGTTATCGGCAGGACCTTATCCAACAATTCAGCCCGGTGAAGAAGTAAATGTAGCATTTGCTATCATCCTTGCGGAAAAAACGCAAGATGGAAAACCTACTTCGGAGGATAATCCGGCACAAAAAACACAGTTTTTGAAAAATGCCGGTTGGGCGCAAAGTGCCTTTAATGGTGAAGATCGTAATTTCAATGGAAAATTAGATGAGGGTGAAGATAATAATGGTAACAATCGTTTAGATCGTTATATCTTGCCTGAACCACCACCACCACCGAACGATACTATCCTCTTGGAGGAAAATAAGATCACGCTTTATTGGCAGGATAATGCCGAAAGTTTTATAGACCCCATTTCTCGCGTACAGGATTTTGAAGGTTATCGTTTGTATAAGACACGTCCCGGATTTGATACCCGTTCAACCGGTCAAAATGTGTTTCAGGATTTGGAATTGATTGCTCATTATGATTTACCCAAACACACAGGTTATCAAGATTCTCGAATTATCGAAGCTGATAACGGGTTTAATACAATTCGGTTAGCAGAACCACTTATTTTGAACAACAAAAAATATAACTATAAGTACGAAATAACTAACATTCTTCAAGGCTGGCAACACGGTGTGGTGGTTACCGCATTTGATAGAGGTGAACCCGCCAATAACTTAGGTCCTTTAGAATCCAGCCCATTAACTCGCTTGAAACGTACCTTTCCCGGAACAAAACCAAATAATAATTTCACAAGCGGAGAACCATTCGTTTATCCTAATCCGTATTATGCAGGGGCCTCATGGGAAGGAAAAAGTCCGGCTGAAGAAGATCGTCGAATAATCTTTGCTAACTTACCGGCTCAAGCAGAAGTAAGTGTTTATACTGTTTCAGGAGATTTGGTTTATCAATTTGAACATCGTACTACGGATGTAAATCAAAGTACCCGATGGAATGCTACCTACGCCCAAGTCAGTGAGAATCAAAAGCGTGTATTTTCGGGCGGAGAACATGCTTGGAATCTGTTATCCACTAATAGTCAGATCATTGCTCGGGGACTATATTTTTTTACCGTCAAGGATTTAGATTCCGGTGAATCACGTACCGGAAAATTTGTCATAATTAAGTAATTTACCTGGCTTTTCAACCATTCATTTCATTATATATGAAACTTCGTTTCCTAATTACAGCCTTGCTCTTGGGCTTTGGAATTGCCTCTTTATGGGCACAAGACCTGAAAACCATCAAAGAAATTCAAACGTCTATATCTTTTGAGGCGGATTCTTCCGTTTTGAAAGGTCAACGTGTTAAAGTGAGAGGGGTGGTAGGTACTGATCCCAACCTTTGGTATCAAGTAGTTAATACGAATCCGGCTTATTCTTTCTGGATTGTAGAAAAAGGACAATCCGGTCCACAAACAGGTTTATCTATTCGTTTAGGTAACGGTAAAGCAGCTGATGCAACAGGAGTAAAAGCCTTGCGAAAAGGTCAAGAAGTGGAACTAATCGGTATTGTGGAATACTATAATGGTGAAACGCAGATCAACTTGGATGAAAAAGAAAAAATTAAAGTTTTAGCTGTAAACGTACCTATACCTGATCCCATTCCTTTAGAAGTAGGAGTGTTTAATGATGAGACTCGTACAGCAAAATCAACCGGTGAACTTTATCAGGGTTGTTTTGTTGCCCTTCAAAATGTACGCGTTACAGAAGTAAATACCCAAGCTGGTCGGGGTTCTTTTACCGTTATTGATGCTCAGGGCAATAAAATAGATGTTTTTGATGCTAACTTGGACATGCGTCAAGGGATTAATGGTTTCGTTAAGCCGGCGATTGGAGTAGTCTATACCAATGTTAAGGGTTACATTATTCACAGAAAATTTCCGAACCCCACACCCCAAAATCCTTGGGAATATGAAATTTGTCCGTTTGATACAGCTGGAGCAACCGTTGATCCTAAGACTGTACCGCCAGCAGTCGTTAGCAGTCAGATTTTACGTAATCCAGTTTGCCCCAAACCGACAGAAACTGTCCGTATAAATGCACCGGTAACGCATCCTGCAGGTTCGGAGATTTCCAAAGTAACGTTGTATTATGCGGTAGGTTCTTCTAACATGAATTATACCCAAATAGAAATGGTTAAAGGTGGTACTGGCTCCTATAGCGCAGATGTTCCGGCTCAACCATTAGGCTCGTTTGTACATTATTATATTGAAGCTGTGGACGTTAACGGGAATAAGACCGTTGCACCTTTTAGCTCAAGAGCAAATAAGCCATTTCCGTACTCCTATGTCGTTTCGGATCAAGGTTGTCGAATTCGAGATATTCAGCAAACTTTCCCGGCTTTCCACGAAAGATCAGATTATTATGAATCCGGTTATCGCAATCATACTGTTACCAATATCAAAGGAGTAGTTACGGCTTCTACCAAAACGACGAACTTGGGTTATTGTTATATTCAAGACAGAAACTTCTCCACTTGGTCGGGAATCAACTTAGTTGGAGACATTGCTAACCTTAACGTAGGAGATAGCGTAGAGATTGAATCCGCTATCGTTGATGAATATTTCGGTATGACGTATTTGAAAGAAGCAAATACCATCAAAGTTAATGGTCAAGTACGACCGATTGCACCTGTAGTTTTGGATTTAGATCGTTTCAATCCTGACTCCATCAATATATTTACAGAAACTTATGAGGGCATGCTCGTTCGTTTTGAAAAAGGAAATGGAGGGATCAAAGTTGTGAATAGCAAGAAAGATGATTGTGCTAACTTTTACAATACTTGTATGGACTGGGTGATAGGTACTGATCCTTTAAACCCTACAAAAGGTGTTCGTATCTTAACAGGTGGTCCTTCGGGTGCTTGGAGTTCTAAGGCTGTAAGTTACATCAACGATACTATGTGGGTAGCCAATCTTAACTCCGGCGTAGAAGCAAAAATCATTGACAATAAATGGAGCTTTGATGCAGTTATTGGTATTCTTGTTTATAGTCGTAACCGCATTCGTGTAACACCGCGTAACAATGAAGACTTCATTGCACCGGTTGGTCGAATGAATGAAAAAACGACTATTGAGGCTGTCATTTATCCCAATCCCACGAATGATGTCTTTACTATACAATCCCAAGAAGGTATTTCGCAAATTCAAGTGATGGATGTAACAGGTAGAATACTCATCAATCAAACGGTTAATGGTAGTCAAACTATCATTTCAACTCAAAACTGCCCTGCCGGTGTGTACTTAGTTAAATTAATTGGTACAGATGAGGTTAGAACAGGGATAGTTCGTATCGTCATAAATAAATAAATATTTTTTATGCCTCTAATAGTCCATTATTTTTTATGAAATATGCACTATTAGAGGCATAATTCTTTGTCCCGACTTTACCTAATTCTCTATCAAAAATTTCGGTGGAATTAGTCAAATTTATACACGCTCAATATCCCTGTAATTATGAAAGGTGAATGAAATTATACCAACTAAGATGTAGAGAATGCGTAGAATATTTTATCTTTGAATACAAATGGAACAGCTCATGCGTATCAATTTTATCTTACTACTCTTATCTATTATTAGTTGTGCGCCTATTTCTATTTATGCACAAAACACCGCTAAATATTTACGGGCAGATAGCCTGAAGAAATGTTTGGAGTCAAAACAGAAACTTCTTAATGGTACTTGGCGAATGAAAAGTGTAGAAATCCCAGGTATCGTTTATAATCAAGAGCAGCGGAAGGATATGGAGAATGCATTTCAAAATCATACGTTAACTTATACGAACGGTAAGGTTTTCATCAAAATGCCTTCAGGAAATGATACTTCTTTTGAAGTAACCAATGCAATATGGACAATTCAGAATGATTGTGAAACCATTAAAATATTTAATCTAAAGGACAAATCGGTTACGATAACGCATTTTTCGGTTACAGAGTCCAAATTAATTTTGGATCGCGGAGAATTGGGAGTTGTTACCTTTGTAGCAATGAAAACACAATGATTAAAAAAAATCCACAACGGTTGACCATTCAGGAAGTTGTTGATCTTTACCAGAGATAATTGGATTATCAATCCGCCAGTCAATATTTAAGGAAGGATCACTCCAAAGAATACCACGCTCGGAGGCTTTATGAAAATAGTCTGTACACTTATAATGAAACAAGCAATCATCACTCAAACAACTAAAACCATGTGCAAATCCGGGTGGAACGAAAAATAATAAGTGATTTTCATCAGATAATTCGACTGAAAAAGATTTTCCGAAAGTAGGTTCACTTTTTCGCAAATCAACGACTACATCCAAAACTTTACCTTTCAAAACGGTTACTAATTTACCTTGAGCATGAGGGTTGATCTGATAATGTAATCCACGAATTACATTTTTTTTAGAATAAGAGAGATTATCCTGCACAAATTCATAGTTACCAATAGCTTCAGTTAACTCCAAAATCTGAAAGGTCTCGTAGAAATAGCCCCGCTCATCGTGCCATACTTTGGGTTCAATAATGATGAGTCCCTCAAATGGAGTTTTATGTATTTTTTTTATCATGTATTTTTGTTTTGAAGTAATCTA
>Ga0209573_1000947_pt1 | contig 50936 bp, 32 predicted proteins | sample TNRBio252014_DNA_FD_185870 | JGI IMG/M metagenome (GOLD analysis project Ga0209573, IMG submission 185870) | Wastewater treatment Type I Accumulibacter community from EBPR Bioreactor in Madison, WI, USA - TNR Reactor_6/25/2014_ DNA (SPAdes)... | ecosystem: Engineered > Bioreactor > EBPR >... | reverse complement strand
CAATCCCTGTGGCACAACACATATTATTACTTCGAGGGCTTATTTGCACTCAGGGCCGATGGCAACAATTTTGGAACCACATCGATAAAAATGGTATCTAATTGTACATCAAATTGGAGCCGCACCCCTATAATCCTACTTATAAATTCATTGTATTTGAGGCCCTATTAAAATCAGATCCTCTTAATCGCTATTTTTTTATATGCAACAATGGCTCGTTAAGCGATCAAGCGCGTATGGAAATAGATGCCTTGCTTAAAACAGGGGGGCGGCGGGGGTATGGCGTCCTTACCGGGTTTGATGTAGGCGAAATACGGCATGTTATTTGGGACTGCGCTCCTACTGGTATTAATAACCTTCCGTTTGCATATTCTTCTCATGATATGTATTTTCATAACTTATCAATTTATCGAAATGTAACCAACTCAAAACTACAACGTTTAACAAGCTATTTGGATGGGACGACGTCAATGAGCTATGAAGAGATTCGATTTATAATAAACGAGGATACAATATCTTATAATGACCCTTTAGCTCGACACACAGTCACAGAAGATAACATATCCAACGATGAAAAAATTATAGCCAAAGGTCAGTATAGAGCGGGTAGTAATGTAATCACTATACCTGATTCACTAGTTATTAGTTTACAGCTCCCTGTTGCACCAAATCAAAATTCTTATATATTATACAAAGACAATGAGCCTTCGCCTACTTCACTGTCCATGAATGAAGGTGAGACCCTTACCCTTAATTTAAGAAAAATACTTCCAGGCGGTACGACTACTGATGATTTTACTGTAGAAAAAATTGAATGGCGCGACATTCAAATAGGGGGTGATAGAAAATTTTATACAAATTTTAACAATATGAAACAATTCGAATGGATGGCTCCTTCGTTTCAATTATTCCGTAGTAACCAGTATTTTATTACTGTTGATATAAAAGATGGAACAACAAGGTATAGTTTAGAAATATCCATTAATGTCCAAGACATTCCTGAAGTGCCCGGTATTTTCGTTGTGCCTTCTCCTTCCAACACGACTACTTGTAAAGGTGGGGATGCATTGGAATATTTACAAGCTGCTATAGGTTCTCTTAATACGTCAAGTAACTCTGTCTTGCAGGCGATGATGAATACGGTATCAAATAAGAGGATTGAAATTAATTTTTTGCAATCTACTGATTCACTATATTTATCCCAGAATGTATCCTCTGGAAACCTCCTGTACGGATGGGCTGGAACAGAGTATCAATATGATGTAAACCTTGTTCTTTCTGACGCGTCATCATCTATCAACAATTGTTTTGATACGGCAAGAATAAAAATGAATTTGTCAATGAATCAGTATGAAGAAATAATAGCGGCCATTCAAGCGATAGGAGATACCACAGTACCTAATATCGTGATAAGAATAAAAGACGATAACTTGCTTTTAGGAACGCTCATAGAGTCTTATTGTAAAATTACTGAGTCAGGACCGGCTCTTGATGCAGCATTGTCTAATATAAGTATAATTGGTAATCACGAATTATATTATTTTCCTACTCCAGGAGAATTAGAGTCACTTATTTATGTATCAGATAAAGTACCTATTTACTTAATCGTAGATTTACTTTGCGATTTTTCTAATTATGCATCCTTTTGTCCATCTGAGGTATTATATTTTGGAACTATCCGAGACTGGTATTCGGGACTACAAGATCACGAGGTAGAAAATAATACATCAATTCAAAGAGCTCGGCAACGAAAATACGGTCAAACGTTGGCTCATGAAATAGGGCATTATTCATTTGCATTATCGAATAAAACGAGTGGACTTCAGTGGTTTTTAGCAAGAAATAGTCTTCCCTCTCCTATTCGTATATGCTACCCCTCGGTTGTCAATGAGACCCAATGTTCTTTGGGTGGGGGACATGAAATAAACAATGGGGATGGCGTATTTGCCTGTGAGAGAGAGGCACAAATGCCTATCGTGAATTGTATCCAACAATAATAAAATGAGCTATGAAAACTAAAATGATACTAGGGCTATATCTTTGGTTATTCTTTTTTTTGAATGCTCAAAGCCAAGCTTTTGCCCAAAGCTCAATTCCCGGCTTATCCGACTCCCTAGCCCGAAACATACGTAAAACAGTATACAAAGACATACAATGGGGGCTGATAGATAAAAGCTGGAACTATAACCAAAAGAGTAAATACCCTCGCGATTTACAGCTTTCAGAATGGCGCGATGCCATTCAAGGATTGTCTAAAAACCTTACTTTTCTCGGCTGGGGAGATTTCCCCGGCGGGGAGCTGGAACTGGAGATACGATCATCTCCATTAACCTACCCGCTCAAAAATTGGCGGCTGTACGAGGTTATTGTGCCCTACTCGGAGCACAACACCCAATGGTTCAGATGGCATAACTTCTATATCTATGGTGATGGGAAAGGCGGGCTCACTAAAGAAACGAGGTCATGGTGGTCCCTTTGGGGAATGCATTTGTACCCTTATAAAAAATGGCTATTGGCCGTTTCCAGAACTGGCGAGATAAAAAAACTGGGCGGCTTTTTCTTTTCTGAAGATTGTATCGATGATTTTAAACCCTCCATCCGGCGGCCCCGTTCCTTTTTACCCTACCTCAAAATCAGGTACTACAAATCGTTCGACAGCCTTTGGTACGTCGGTAGCCAAAGAGATACGGCTTTTTTTGAGGCTAAGCGAGGTGGGCTTTTATACAGACTGGCCTGGGATATGCGCAATAGGGCGGGGAAAGAAAAGCTGTTGTCCGGGAAGGATACCCTGCCTTATCCCTGGCATGTAGCCCGAGAGGAGATATTTGCTATGCCCCCTATTTTTTTTCAAAATATCCAGGAAAAAGAAGCTTACCTCAAAGACATGCTGATGCGCAATCTTTACCTCTATCGCATATACCAGCAAGGCTTATTTAAGCCAGGCGAGTTTGATGAAGATGGCTCAATGCGCAGCCCATATCCCTACACAGTATCCGAAATTGACCAGGCGCTACCCGATTATGACGAAAAAATAGGCCATATTGCGATGTATAGGTTTCCTGCCTGTCCGAATCGGTATGTTCACATGGATCGAGGTTACTACTCTCGTATGGATGTTATGCCGCCTTACGATACCTTGGGGCGTGGGCGTTTTATGGTGTCGGGGTATTATGGCGCCAACGGTTGTAAATTATATGCCTTGTTAAAAACGCGGGATGAAGTACTCGTTCGGGCAGTTGAGGGCTCAGTAGATAGTTTTTTGTGGCGATTAGATGATCTCTATTTCCCAGACATGCAACTGACCCAGCCTCCGGCGCCGCTCGTTATGGACAGCCGATGGCAGGGAGGGGCATGCCCGGAAAGCTCAGATGGAACCTACGTCCAGTTACTTACCGAAAAGCTCGATCGGCTTCCCCCGGTGGCCTTGTATTGGCTGGCTTTGGACGAAAACAGCAAGGAGGTGTATTTCATCAGCGGGGAAGACATCTTCCTGAGCCCTGCCGTACGGCTCTATTTGGATGGATTTTCTCCTTATGGGACCCGGCTCGGTCGAACTTCCCGGCAAAGGGGACGGTCTATGTTTGATAACGATCGTTTTTCTTACAAACGCCACTACATCGCCGACCGCCTGTTTCAATACGGCGTATTTGAAATACTAGCGAGCGAGATAGTCGAGGAAAACTGGGCCAAAACCGTAGTAGAAACCCAATCACACTACCCCGTCAAAGGCCGACGACTCAGAGCTACCTTCTATGAAGATCGCCCTGAGGAGATTGAAGTGGAGTGGCTGGATAATTGATTATGTGCTGTTTAAATACAAAAAAATGACAACCTTTAAACCATTACTTCAGATTGTGCTGGCAGGCTTTTTGCTGTTGTATTCGTTTATAGCCAAAGCAACCATAGCCATTGAACGGAATGTAGACTGCCTCTGCACCGGTACGCCTTCCCAACCTTTTACCCTCACTGCCGAGGGTACTGCCGGGCCTTTTACCTATGCCTGGAGCGGGCCGGAGGAGTATGCCTCAACCGCACAAAACCCCGATGACATTAGCGATGCGGGGCAGTACTCGGTAGTGGTGACCAATGCCTACGGCTGTGAGGTCACGCTGGAGATAGATATACCTGCCTGCCCTATGCCCTCGGGCGTGGAGCTGGAAATACTGCCAGGCTGTAGCCAGGGCGGAGGTAGTGTTACGGTCACAGCAGTACAGGAAGGTACGGCGCCCTACACCTTTAGCTGGAGCAATGGAGGCAGTGGGGATACACAAACGGATATACCCGCCGGATACTATATCGTAAGCATCACAGACGATGGCGGCTGCACCTTAGCAATCGATTTTATTGTGCCTGAGCGGGAGAGCGATGCAGAAATAACTACCGTGATTCTGTCAAGCGCGTGTACACAGGGCGCAGGAGGCAGGGCAGAGGTTTCTGCTACGGGTAGCGCGCCTCCATTTGCATTTACCTGGAGCAATGGCGATACAGACGCTACATTGGGGCCTGTGGCAGCGGGGCTTTACCAACTCACCCTCACCGACGCCGACGGCTGCGCTTTGTCGCAGTCTGTATTTATTCCAGGCTTAACGGGGCCTGTCATATCAAATGTTAATACTACCGCCGACTGTGGCGGTCAAGGATTGGGGGCAATTTCTTTTACCCTTATCGGGGATGCGCCTCCATTTCAGGTGAGTTGGGGTTCGGGCGCATTGGTAGCAGGCTCCTCCGGAGGAGGCCCCATAGTGATTAATAACTTACCGTCGGGCAACTACGCCATAACGGCAACAGACGCTTCGGGTTGTGTAGGGCAGGCTTCGGCTGTGCTTTCCAATAATCCGCAGCCTCAGCTCAGCGCCAATATCACGCCGGCCACTTGCAACAGCAATGCCGACGGCGCTATTTCACTCAATATTACAGGTACGTTGGATAACAACATACAGTGGTCGGATGGCCCTGTGAATGTACTCCAACGAACAGGACTTGATGCGGGTGAATATTGTGTTACCGTTACCAGTCCGGCCGGCTGTGCGGCTACAGCCTGCTACAACACGACACCGACAACGTCTCAAGTGAGCCTGCCTTATGTAAAACGCCTTCGCGTAAGAGCCGTAGGGGGCGGTTTTAATCAAATTATTTACGACGGGCAATGGGTATCTGCCGCCCAGGGCTGCCTGGTTTTCACAGGCGGTACAACCGATATTCCCGATAACCTTATGGCTGCAATGGCGAACGGGGTGGTAAATCTTCAAATTACAGGGGATTTTAGCGAGGTTATGGATGCTAATGGTTCCAGCACTTTTAAAGTAGTTAATGATATAACAGGAGAAATTTTCCCACAATTTTTAGCATTTAGTAACAATGGATTGAATTTCACGTCAGATGTTTCTACTTCTATCGTTCAGCAATTGATTGAAAATAATAGCCTTGAGATAAGGTTTGAAATTGTAGCCCATGATGGACATGGTTATTCATTAGCAGATATGTGGGAAGCCAGTGAGGGTTTATTAAGTTGTGTTTTTCTACCACAATTACAGCCGGACTGTAGCTGGACTCCGGACAATACAACCTGGGGGCTACTTGATGACGCGCATAGGATTAGTAGAGGGTGTATAGATTTTGATATAGTTTTTAACGAATCATCAGGACTGCTATGTATCGACGTTGATGGTGTAATCGTAACGCCTGTCTGGACGGCGCCCTCTGGGGAACAATTTCAGCAAGAATGTATCGTACCTGCAACAAACGGGTTATACTGCGTTTTTTTCAGGGTAGCCGGGTTTAATTGTGATTTGTCTGATTGCTTTTACTATTGTAAACCTCAGGCAGTTGATGAAATAAGTTTTTCTACTTTAACGCCATGTACGCCCCAAACAATGGATGGAGAAATATGTGTTGAAAGCAATGGTTTTGCTTTTCAAGTAAATTGGTTAGATTTGCCATCAAGTGATCCCGCTGATGATGATGCATGTAGATCAATGCTTACTTCTGGTCAATATTGTGCTAAAATTACGGGATTGCAATGTGAAATAGGCTTTTCTTATGAAACAATTTGTACGACATTATCTCCTGATAATACTCCTTTAACAGCATCTTTATCCTCCGTAACGAGTAATTGTCAAGGACAGTCGGAAGGAGATATATGTATTCAAATTTCAGGAGGATCACCCCCTTATGCTATAGAATGGGAGACAGGAGCTGCTTCGACTTGCATCTCTGGTCTCGTCGGCGGTTGTTATTTCGTTACGATAACAGATCGGTGTAATAGAAGATACACTAACTGCTATACTGTGCCTGAGATACTTCCAACCCCTCCAACTTTAACCGCCTATGTTACTGCTAATACTTGCCCTGGAATGGCCACGGGAGCTATTTCTATTTATGATTTCGAAGGTTCTAATCCTCCCTATTCATTTTATTGTATAGATGAGCAACAAGAGGTTTTTTATGGATCATATTCATATATCCATAATTTACCTAAAGGTAATTATATCTTATTCGTTTCGGACGGATGTGGGGTAGAGTACAGTTATGGTAACTATATCATAAAAGATGCTTTTAACGTATCGATAGCATGGACAGACCCTGCTTGCCCTTCTAATAACAATGGTTCTGCACAGCTAAATATAGCTACTAATTCCCCCCCTCCTTTACAGAGTTTTACTTACCTTTGGAGTAATGGCAGTACTTCCAACCCTGTGTCAGGGTTGGAGGCAGGCGAACATATAGTTACAATTAGCAGTTCCCAGGGATGTACTGAACAGCTTACAGTTAAGATTAAACAATATACTCTTGAGCCTGTTGTATCCGTGAAATCGTCCTGCATATATAGTAGCGACGGAGAAATCGAAATCAAACATTTAGATGTTTACTCAAATGGAGCTCTTTTAAGAAGAATTTATCCAACAGACCTTGAAGTAACTTGGTCAAACGGGGTTAGTACCAATACGCTCTCTAGTGTTCCAAGTGGTGAATACTGTTATGAAATAGCAGTTAATTTATTCCCAGAGTGTACTTATCAATCCTCGAATAACATTTGTGAATGTATTGTTACCGGATGCGTAACAGTACCAAATTACTCAACCAACCCCTTAATTGTCAATGTCATAGATGTAATTCACCCTAATTTCATAGATATTGGAATGATCGAGGTATTGGCTCAAGGAGGTATTCCTCCTTATTCCTATTTGTGGAGTAATGGCGGCACACTTCCGCTTATAGACGAACTTGCGGAAGGTACTTATACACTTACAACAACTGATTCCAATGGATGTGAATCAATTATTGATGTGGTTTTAACCGATTGCTTTCAAGAAGAAGAGCCCTATGAATCTTATCATGTTGAAGCCATTTTAGTAACGCCACTTAGTATAAGTGGAGGGGATGATGGAAAGATTGAAGTCATACTCCAACAAGGTAACCGGCCGATATATTTTCATTGGACAAAGCTTGGAAATACCAATTTTCATCGATTTACCAGTTCAATAACAAATTTGACAGAAGGAGAATATTGTTTGGCTATGACGGATGGATGTAGTAAGCCTGTAGAATTTTGTAGATTAATTGTATACTGTGGTGAATATGATATAGCGTACGAGATAAGTAACGAAGATGGGCCGTGCAGGATGGATCCTCGTTTGCAGGATCACTTTCACTGGGGTAGTATTGAAGCAAATATTGAAGAATTTTACGGAAGCGTTAGTGTGAATTGGCAAAGAAAATATTCAAGCACTAGCTGGTATCAAGTTCCTTATGATCTCATTCAAAACAACTTATCACCTCCTGCCGGGATTGCTCCACGTAGTGTTATGAAATCTGAATATACTGGGACTTTTAGAGTTATTATTTCAGACTTAACAACATGTCGGGAGGTTGAGGAAATATATTTAGATACTGGGTTAGATGCATCATATGGTACAACCATAGATGAATGTTGGATTAACTGGACTTGTAATGAACAAGGTATACCTAATCTTAATCTTACTGATGAGCCTGTTGTTATTTTTGATGATAACCCCTATAGTAACCATTGCAGCGCAGAACGTATATGCCGGCTTAACGGAACAAGAGAAGCGATTCTTGGCGATATCGTAAGTATAACACTTACTGGTCAATCACCTGATGATGGATATTGTAGAGCAAAGGTAGTCTGCCAGTTTAGCGGATTTCAAGCTACCAATGAAATTGTTTATGTCTCAAGTGCAGAATGTATTCCCGGATCAACGGGAGGAGAGGTATCTGAAGGAGATGAAGACGGAGACGGAGTATTAATAGAAGATAATTGCGAGGTGGTATATAATCCCGATCAAGAAGACAATGATGAAGACGGACAAGGAGATGTTTGTGATTGCGATGACCCTGAAATTATTCATCTTTATGATTCTGACGGAGATGGTGTTCATAATCAATGTGATAATTGCCCTAATTACAGCAATCCGGCGCAGACAGATTCTGACGGCGATGGGATAGGGGATGGCTGCGATGCATGTAATTCAGGCACAAACACAGATACTGATGGAGACGGACTTCCCGATCTATGCGATAGTTGTCCTAACACTGCTGGTAATGTTGAAATGATTGATTCTGATTTGGATGGTGTAGGGGATGAATGTGATAAATGCCCTAACACAAATCCTGCTGATATTAGCCAACCAAATCCTGATGCATTCTATATTAGTCAAACTACAGATACAGATGGAGATGGTATAGGAGACGGTTGTGACCCTTGTCCTGAAGACCCTCAACTCGGGGGTGACGAATGTGATAGCGATGAAGATGGAATTCCTGATTATTGTGACTCCTGTCCTGAAGATTATGTCAGAAATGAGTCCGGATGTTGCATCATGCCTCCTCCTTTGTGGGGCGGAGAGGGCTCTGGAGGTATTCTTTTATCAAATAGGAATCAGGTGGAAGTCCCTATATCCCAAATTCCTGTAAAGCAGCGTACTGTAGTCAATGAAGAGCAATCTTTAAAAGATACTTTTAACATACACGTCTTCCCTAACCCTGCTAGTTCTATTGTAAACATTGAATATAGCAGCTTAGAGGATGGCATTGGCTTTGTCAGGATTATTAATTTACATGGAGTCATTATTTACTTCTCCTCCATTAATGTAGAAAAAGGAGTAAATTTAGTTACCTTCGATACATCAGAGAGTGCTCCGGGGCTCTATTTTGTAGAGGTTTGGATACCCAATGCTAAAGTCAGCGGTAGGGAAAAGCTCTTAATAGTTCGATAAACCATGATACAACAGGTGATGAGTTCAGAATTGTGCATTAAGGTTATGAACACCGGGTGGCAAAACCATGTGTATGGCTGTTTTAAACAAAATAGGTTGTTTAAGACGCTATTGATCTTGTTCATTGCCAGCGCAGGGTATGGCCAAAACAACGCCTTGTGGGTAATAGATACGATATATGAGTCTAATCCTCCATTTATAGGCCCCATTGGCCTGCGCCATGCCATAGACCTCAACACCTGTAGCCAATCGACAGACCCTGACCTTTTTTATGCTTTTTTTGGTCTTTACCCTGACTGTCTTGACCTCACCCTGCCGCAGCTCAATCAACATTTTTTTGTTTCCGGCCCCGGCGACGCGGTGCCCGACAGCCTGTTGGGTACAAGTATTCCCCCAATGACTAACCCCCGATCCGGCCCTGCCTTTGCCCCCGAGGTATACCCCCGCGCCATAGCCTCCTGGTACGACAACCGCATTTTTTTTGCGGGTCAGGGCATTTCCTACTACAACCCCGCCACTACCCAAAGCCGGTATTTAGGCGACCTGCCTTTGTTTTTTCAGCCGGAGGGGCCTATGACGCTGCGGGAGGGTAGCTTTTACTACCCCAACCTGGGGCGGCAGTTGGTGCAATTACGGATGGTGGGCGATACTTTTTATCACCGGCTGCTGCCGGCCGTACTGCCCGACACTATGAACTACGGAGGTATACTCACCATTCCGCACCGCTGCGACAGCCTGGTTACCTACATCATCCACAGGGGGGCTAGCTGGGGCAGTCGGCTGTTTGTATTAGATATTTCCGATGGTACTCTGACGCCCCGCTGCCCCGATTTCACCTACAAGATTATGACGGCGGCCCATCGGGGCGAAAATGTGACGCCGCCGGGCTGCGAGCCGGAGTTTCGCCTCGACGCCTTAGCTGCTTCGGCGCCCGACCGCTACGATACCATCTGCCGGGGGCCGCACTTTCTCTTTGACGAGCGCAGCGTGCTGGGCGCTTCGGCGGCTATTGATTCTATTGTGCTGGAGCTTTTGGATACCCCCGACGGGCCTCAGGAAAGCTTAGAAGTCCCCGACCTGAGCGCGCTGCAAATATCGCCGGCGGGCTCGGGCGGCAGTCTGCTCCGGCTGCGCTGCGCGGGCTTTCCGGATACCGAGGCTTTCCGGCAGGCGCTCCGGCAGGCGCAGTACCGCCATACATCGGCCGCTCCTACCGAAGGGCTCAGGCGCATTCGGTTTACCCTTTATTATCCGCATCTGCCGGCGCAGACGGCTACGTATTACCTTAGCTTATCCAATGAGGCCCTGCGCGCCAATGCCGCGCTTACGCCGCCGCGCTGCTATGGCGGTCAGGATGGGGCCATCAGCCTGCATCCTTCGGGGGGCAGCCCTGCGTATGGCGTCAGTTGGGCCGACGGGGCCGTCGGGCCCGAGCGCGCGCAGCTCGCCGCAGGCGCCTACGCCCTCACCCTCACCGACGCCAACGGCTGCCGGCGCGAGCTGCAACTGCTGCTCGAGCAGCCCGATACGCTGCTGGCAGCGCTCGAAGCTTTGTCGGATACGCTCTGCGCCCCTACGGGCCGGCTTACGGCCGTCGGCTCCGGGGGCGTGCCGCCTTATACCTATGCCTGGAGCCACGGGCCGGCCGATAACCCCGCTACCGGGCTGGGGGCGGGCCAGTATGCCCTCACGATATACGATGCCGGCCTGTGCGAGGCTACGGCCCAGTATACCCTTTACGCCCGCGATACCCTTCGACAGTCGGTAAGCTTTACAGGCTGCCAGGGCGACGCCTATACCGATGCCGGCTGGTTCCTCACCCGCGATACCAGCTTTGCGCAATACTACCAGACGGCTACCGGCTGCGACTCGGTGTTTTCGCTCCGGCTTTCTTTTGCCGATACCTTCAACCTCACGGAGGTAGTAGCCCTGTGCCAGGGGCAGTCGGTGGAAATTGGCGGGGCGTGGTTTGCCCGGGATACGGTCGTGCGCTTGTCATTGTTATCGACCCAGGGCTGCGATTCGCTGCGCGCCTTTGTGGTGGAAGTGGCGGAAAACGAGTCGATGCAAACGGCCTACTTCTGCCCGGGCCAAACATACGAATGGAACGGCCGCAGCCTGAGCGAAGCCGGTATGTATCGGGACACCTTTGCAGTGGGCGGAGGCTGCGACAGCGTCGCCGTATTGGAACTGATGCAAAGAGCGGCCCCAACAGCGGCCATTGCCCAGGAGGGGAGTTTGTGCGCCCAGGGCGGCGTGCAACTGAGCGCCGCAGCGGCAGGCGCGGTTCAATACCTTTGGAGTACCGGCGATACAACCCCTTCGATTGGGGTAACCGCCCCCGGCGATTACGCCCTGACGACAACGGATGTATACGGCTGTAGCGGCGAGGCGGCGACTGTGGTAGCCGCCGGCGGATTTACGCCCTACATTCGGCTGTTGGCGCCCGGCTGCGCCGGGCAGTTGGCCTCGGTAGTAGTCGATTCGGTCGTGGGCGATTACCCGCCCTATGTCTTGTCTTTAGGCGGCCGCTCGCAGCCCGTGCCCGGCCGCATCGACAACCTGCCCCCAGACGTATACGAGGCAACCCTGAGCGATGCGGCAGGTTGCGCCTTGTCGTTCAGTTGGGATTTATCGCTGCAATCGCCGGGAACGCTTTACCTGCCGCCGCGGCTTGAGTTGTATTGGGGCGATACGTTGCTCTTGGAGCCGCAAGCTAATTTTGTGCCTGCACAGGCCAATTGGACGCCCCCTCAGGGGCTTGCCCAACCCAATGCTATGGTTACAAGAGCCTATCCGACAACATCGGAGCGTTACCGCTTGCGGCTGCTCGATGCTTCGGGCTGTGTGTATGAGGCGCAGGTGGTTATTGAAGTGAGGCGGCCGTCGCCTTATTATGCGCCTACGGCTTTTTCGCCCAACGACGACGGCGCCAACGATGCTTTTGAACTCTTTCCGGGGCCGGGGGTGGAAATACTGCACTTCAGCGTCTACAATCGGTGGGGCGCCCGCTTAGCCAATCGGAACGGAGCGCCGCTGAGCGCCGCCGAGCTGAGGTGGGGCGGCGATGATCAGCCTTCGGGCATCTATGTATACCGGTTGCGATATCGGTGGGCGGATGGCGATGAAAGGGAGGCGACAGGGGAAGTACTGCTGGTGCGATGATGAGCGGGTTTACCGTTCCTGAGTAACTTTATCAAACTGTGTCACAGCCCCAAAAGTATCACCTCCTTACCATTCACCTCGTGTATTTCTCTGCGGAGGCGCGCTTCCCAGGGCAGTTCTGCAAAAGACTTCTTTTCAAATATGATCAGGTAGCCCGACTTTTGGCCTAACTTGTCCATATAGCGGCCCAATTGCTCGATGCCTTCCGGTTGAGACCATTTATCGTGGTTCATTTTCAGCTCGATGGGAATGATCTGATCTTTCCAGAATACCGCCAGATCGGTGCGGCCGTTGCCGATGGCCATCTCGCGCTCAATGCGCCCGCCGCCGTTGATGATGCGCTGCAGGAAGGCCATGAGCAACAACTGATGGCCCGCTTCTTTGTACTCAAAACGCTCCAACCACGATTCGGAATGTCGCTGATAAAACGTAACAAATGCCCCCAGCAGCTTGTCCATATCCAAAGAGCCGTCGGGGCGCAGGTACCAGGAGGTCTGGGCGATGTCGTGATTGATGCCCCGCTGAAAGGCGGAATTCATAATCCGGGTGATGATTTCCCGGTAGATGGGGTTGGCAAAGCGGATGGGGTCGTCGTAACTGATGATGCCCAGGTCGCGGCAGTAGCGCATATCATCGTCAAAGCCATCGAAAGTAGGCGCTTCACCGTTGATGATGTGCATAACGATGGGCTTTACCCGAGGCTCGTTGATCTTGTCAACCAAGCTGTCTAAGTGCGTCTGCCGCTGCGCGATGAGGCGCTCTTTGGCTTCCTCCACTAAGTCGGGCGTGATGGGGCGGCTGTAGTCATTTTTCAGCATTTTGGCTACAATCTCATTGGCCAATGCATTGGTGAGCCAGGGCTGGCCGCCGGAATAGGCGTACAGCTTTTGGATAACCTCCTCGGGGAATACCTGCCCCGTATCGTCGGTATGTTGTTGTAGCAGGCCGCGCACCTCTTCGAGGCTGAACACGGGCAGGAAAAACGACTCCGCTTTCACGTTGAAGGGCGAGCCGGCCCCAATGGAAGGGTTATCGGCCCGGGCGCGCAGCCGGTACTCGCGTATGTCGCGCAGCCCCACCAAGGCAATGGATTGCGGAAAGCCCGAAGGCCGCGCCTGAAAGCCGTCGCGCAACTGCCGCAGCGTGGAGATGAGCACGTCGTCGTATAGGGCGTCTACTTCGTCGAGGAGCAAGACGACCGGCTTGTCAAGGGCGCCACACCAGTCCGTGAGGTATTGTTTGAACAACGATTCTTCAGGCGGATAATCATCCGGATTGGCAGGCCGCAACGACTCCTCTAAAAATAAGTGCGACATCTGGTATAACGACCGGATAAAGACCTTGTTGGCTTTTTCCACGCTTATGCTGGGGTAACCTGCCGACTCTAGGGAACAGACTACGGCTATGTACTTCCCTTCCCGATTGAGGCGGTGCGCCAGCGAATGCAAAAAGGTAGTCTTACCCGTTTGGCGAGGCGCATGGATGAGGAAGTATTGTTTGGCTTCGATGAGCCGCTCAACATCGTCGTACATATTCCGGAAGGGATCAACCATGTAGTGGTCTTCCGGTTTGCATAGTCCGGTGGTGTTGAAAAATCGCTTCATAAGCACAAAGATAAGCGATATTTGGCTAAAAATGCCCCCACCTTTGGCAAAGCGACGTCGGGGGGGGGATGTATGCCGGACCAGGGGGTGAAGCGGTATGGACATGCAGCCTGGCGGCCCCTGAAGGACGCCGGATGCGTGGCCATGAGAGCGGAACACCCGGCGCCGCCCGTGGTGATAAACCAAGTGAATGCTATGCGGCGGGGCCCAAAAAAATCAGCTTCCGAGATATGGGGCAGGATGCGGCAAGGCCAAAGGCAAACGTGGGAGCTGCGCTGGAATCATTCACCATCCCCGGTGTTGCTCAAGGTGGATAAAGCGCGCTGCGGCTACCTGCCCGGCTTGCCACAGCGCGTGAGGCAAGCCGGGACGGCAGCGGTTAGCGGGGCTGCTGAGCGGCCTGTGCGCGACGCAGGAATGTAGACGCGGTGCCTACTTCTACGACCTGGATTTCGTAGGTTTCACCATCGGGCATTTTGATAACGCGGTCTTTTTCCTTGAGGGCATTGGCGGCGTCCATAAAGGAAGGGTTATTGGACGTAACGCTGAGAATGCCTTTTTGGTAGCCGAAGAAGTAGAACAACTCGCTGGGCGACTTGAGGTAGACATAGAGTCGGTCGTCTTCGTCGGTGGGCATTTTAAGCTCTACGTAGCACTCCAGCATTTTGCCGATGGGCTCGCCGTTGATGCTGATGATGCCGTTTTGCTTCTCCGTGGAAACGAAGGATTGGTAGTCGCGATCCCAGCGCATTTTGAGGCGGCTGAAGAGGAAGGCGTAGGCGCCCGTGACACGCTTGGGCAGGTCGAGTACGCCGAGGGTAAGGCCATCGATGGCGTCCTGGCGGTCTTTACCGGCAGGGAAGAATTCGGTAAAGGAACGGCGGTAAAAATCGAGGTCGGTGAGGTAGGTAATGAGCCTCGACTGAAAGGTAGCCGATTTTATATCCGTGACGACGATATCGAGGAGGTTGCCGGGCAGGTTGAATTTGAGGCCGGCCATCCAGTCGACGGTGACAGGCGGCAGCGGGGGCGCCTGCGCCAAGGGCTGATCGGGCTGGGCTGAGGGCTGCGACGCCGTAGAGAGGGAGTCGTCGGCCATCATGATATCTTCGTTGAGGATGATGTTGTCTTCGGGTTTTTGCTCTTCTTCTTCGGGCGCGGGCGGCGGGAAGGCGCCATGTATCTGGCCGGTGGCTTCAAAGGAGCAGTACTTGAGGCCGGAGCCGAGGTTGAAGCGACCTTCGCCTTCGAGGCTGCCGTCGCGGTTGCGGAAGACGAGCTGATTGCCGAAGAGCTCTTTGCTGACGAGCTTGGAGGAGTCGCCAAAGATGAACTCATCGCGGGTTTCGTCGTAGGTGAAGGTACCTTTAACGGGGAGTATGGCCCGGTCTTTGCGGAAGCGCAGGGGCATCATGATGCGGGGGTAAACCTGTGCGCTCTCCTTGCTGAGGTAGAAGCCGGTTTCGAGGGGCTCCCTATCCTGGCTCAGCGGGGTATTGTAAGCGATGAAGAGGTTGTTCTTATCGCCGGGGCTGGTAACGCTGAACCAATAGGGGCTGGGTAGCTTATCGGCATCGAGGCGGGCGTAGCCGTCGAAGAGCAGGGTGGGCGATTCGGCGCTGAAGGTGATCTCGCCGAAGAAGCGGGTTTTGTGGTCGATGTAGAACGTATCGTTGGCGCTAATTTCGCCGGAAGCGCGGGTAACGGTGGCTTTTTCGCCTATGGCGCCTTTGCCTACGGGCTGGCCTACGATGTTCTGGAGCTCAATTTCCTGCTCGCGGCCGGCTACGTTATATTCGTAGAAGCCGCTGGCGGTATAGTTTCTACGGCCGGCTACATTGACGGTAGCCCTATTGATGACGTGGTATTTACTGATGGTATCGGCTACGATGCGGGCGTTTTCAAGCTTGGTCATTACGGCGGCCTGGCCAATTTCCACCCGACCGCTGTCGGGATAGATGTAGGCATCGGCCGATACGACGTAAGGCACACCCTCTACTTCGAGCATACTGGTGCGGAGATTGAAGGTAGCGGAGTCGCCCTGAAAGGTGAGTTTGTGTTGGTCGGGGTGGGTTGAAGTGAATACGCCGGGTTTGCCGTCGGCTGTGTAGAGTTTGATGAGTTCGCCTTTCATGTTCCAGACAAAGCCGCCCATGACGGTTTCATACTGGTTGTCGGGCAGGCGTATGTCGAGGGATTCGTCGTTGGCTTTAAAGTCGCCTTTGCCTTTTTCAAAGTCGGCTATGCCGTGCATATTCTGCGTTTCCAGAGCGATGCGGTCGTTGCCCTCAAGGGAGTTGATCTTGATCGACATGGTATCGGCATCGGCTGCGAAGGCGCCGAAGTTGAAGAGCTCCGACTGCATGACGGCTAACGGCCAACTCAGCTTTCCGTCTCCTTTCAAACCGCCGGGGGTAAGGATGAGGGTGCCATCGAAGGTGTGTTCGCCGGCGCGGTACAGGTTAAAGGCAGCTTTTTCGGAGCGGATGTACATGCTGTCCTGATAGGGGCGCCAGTCGATTTTCACATCTTCACCCCGCACCTGAGGCACCTGGGGCTGGGTGCGCACCTCTTCGAGGTCGAAGCGCTCGGCGCTGGCTAAGGTTTGTTTGGGCATGAAGATGAAGTCTTCGGAGTTGATGGAGGCGCCGAGGTATTTGAGGCCGCCTTTACCCAGCAGGCCTTTGTTGCTGAGGTCGAGCTCCCCGGCATAAGTACCCTTTCCGCCATAGGCCGGGTAACCATTTTTGGGCGTTCGGGTGACGAAGCCCAGCGATTTGTCTTCGCTGCGGAGCAGCACGGTTTCGTCAAAGCGGGGGAAGATGTCGGCAGAAAAGAGGGTGCCTTTAAAGCGGATGTCAGAGGACTCATAGGTGCTCAGCCGATTGAAACTAAAGGGTATAAGGCGAAAGTAAAAGGAATCCCGCTTGTAAGCGCCATTTTGCGTGCCCTTGTAATCGTAATAGACAAAACTATACTCTTTGCTTTGCAGGGAGGGAAATAGGGCAATGCTATCGCGGCCCGACTTGTTGCCCGGCGCATCGATGAGCAATACGCCGGTGAGGTGTTCTATGCGCGAGCTGATGCTGACGGCATGGCGCACGTTTTTGGCGTTGATGAGGGAGTCGGTGGGTTCGAAGAGGTCAAAGTAGCGCACCGAATCCATGCGGATGACGAAAGGCTGATAGTCGAAGTGGAAATCGTTGCCCTCGAAGCGGGTATAGCCGGCGAACACGCGGCCGTCAAAGTCGAGGTTGCGATCGCCTTTGAGCAAAAACTGGCCGCCCAGCGATCGGGCAGCGACCCGGTGTTTGGGGCTAAATTCTATGTTGCGCACCCCGCTGATGAGGCTGTAGCCGGAGGTCATGCTCATACGGGCGTTGATGCTGTCGGACTGCGACATGATGCGGAGCAGGTCGTAGTCGCGGTTGTTTTGGTCCGATTCTACATATTGGATGACCTTATCTTTGATCTCGATCATTTGGGTCTCTCCATCGTAATTGATGAAGCCCTTACTGACGAGGTCGTAGAGGAGGGTGCGGATGTTGTCGACGGTAAATTTGGAGTTGATGCGGGTAGCCAGCAGTTGGGCCGGGAGTTGCCGGGTATTCTCCCGGTCGGCCGTGGCTTTCATGATGGCGATGGGGTTGGCGGTGGCTATGTTCTGAATGCGGCGGTATTCAATTTCGTCGAAATAGTTGAGGCTCTCAAAGGCCACATCCTGTTTGATGGCGAAGCCGCGGGCGGGTTTCCCGATGACGATGGAGTCCATATCGGGATAAACATTGACATTGTCGGCGTCGATATTGATGTGGTGGAGGCTGTGGTAGAAGTTGTTGCGATCGGCGCCGCCCTGGCCTCGGGTGAGTTGTATTTCGCGGGTTTTGAGGTCGAGCCGGAGGTTGGCGGAAGGGTGATAAATGCTATCCTGGCCGACATAGACGGATACGTCGAGGCCATCGCCTACAATGCGGTTTTGGTCTCTTACGGCTACAATACGCCCCTCAGCCCTGAGGAAAGGTTTGGGATTGCGGCCATACATGGTGAGGCGGGAAGGTATATCGCGGGTACCGGTGGTATATACAGTAGAGCCTTCTATGCGCAGGCCGCCGCTGAGTCGGATGCCCTCGCCTACGTCATTGAGGGTTAGGCCGCCTTCTTTCGACAGGAATCGGGGATAAGTGGATCGCGAGGTATCGGAGGTGAGCTTATGGCTGAAAGAACCTTCCACTAAGCGGTTGCCGAAGTAGAGGGGGAAGTGTAATATGGCGTTGGGCGCATCATATAGACTGCTTTTGGTGTCGATGTCATAGGCCAACAGATCGACAAAAACACCACGCCCAAGGTCGGTGCCGCGCCAGTCTACTTTACCGCCCTGGCCTTTCCACAGGCCGGTATTGGGAAAGAAGACCCCGCTGGTTTGTTCTATAAAGATGGAATCCTGCTTGCGGGTAGCGAAGAGGTCGGTTTTAGCTATTTTAATGAGGGGTTGCCCGTCGTAAGCCCACTCCACATCCCGGTTGTACACAAACCAGGATACGGAAGCCGGCGAATAACGCAGGGCGCCATATTCAAAAAAGGAGGCCGAAAACTCGATAAAATCTAAATAGTTGTTGGGTTTGAAGTTGGCTTCATCGCGCAGCAGTTTTTCGGCAACGGGATGCCACTGGGAAAACTTAACGCCCGAGGGATCGAGGCTTTTTAGTTGTATGACCGCTTTGAGGTATTCCTTAAAGTAAGGAGAAGCGCCGAGGCGCCGACGACGCATCTCGTCGGTTTGGGCTTGTATCAAGGCTGTTTCCGCTTCGGTAAACAGACCCGACTGCAAGTTTTTGGCGAAATCGCGGTAGGCATCTTCAACGGCCTGCTGTTTGCCGGCCGTCATGAAGGTTTCCAATTGGGAAAGATATTGCCCGCGATCGCGGGAGGAGAGGGTATCGGCCACAGTAGGTTGGGCTACTACCCAGCAGGCGGCCGACAGCCAGACGCCCAGTACAAGAAATAAAGCTCGCATTATGCAGGTTTTTCCGGATTAGCGGACAAAATCGAGGAGCAGCCACTGCTCGCGCATTGCTTCCCGCATCAGGCTGAACCCCGATTGCTGCGCTTTTTCCAGCACAACGGTTCGGTCGTCAGTCAGGATGCCGGAAACCAACAGTCGCCCGGCCGGCTCCAGCCGGTCATATAACGCCGGCAACGAATCCAATATTACGTTTCGATTAATGTTGGCTAAAACCGTGCCAAAAGTGAGTTCGGAGGGCACGGCCTCCAAATCGCCTAAATAAACATGGATACCTTCGGCCCCGTTCACCCGGGCATTGTCGATGGAGTTTTCGTAGGCTTCCTCCTCAATATCAACGCCATGCACCTCAGTAGCGCCCAAGCGAGCGGCCAATATGGCTAATATGCCCGTACCGCAGCCGTAGTCAAGCACGCGCTGATCAGCCCAGGGCATGTTCTCCATAGCGGCCATCATCATATAAGTGGTGGCATGATGCCCCGTGCCAAAAGCCATGCGCGGCTGAATGACCAATTCGTGAACCACCCCTTCGAGCGGTGCGTGGAAAGTAGCGCGCACGCCGGCGAAAGCGCCCACCCGCACAGGCTGGAAATCGGCTTCCCATCGAGCGTTCCAATTGGTATAGGGAATGCGCTCGGTATGCCACTCCAGCCCGAACCGGGCCGAGAGATCGTCAAGTTGATTGTAAAGCTCAGGATTTTCCTGAACGGCCGACAGGTAGGCTACGAGACAGTCTTCGGTTTCTTCAAATCCATTGAAAGGCATCGGCTCCAGATAGGCCAGCACCCAGTCGCGTTGCTCGCCGCTGACGCGAAAATAAAAAGCTATGTGATCGTTTGGCGACATTTGTATTGGCAGCTATGCGTAAACTTCTTTTTTACAGGCGCGCAGGGTGTTGAGCAACAGCGACACCACCGTCATTTGGCCCACGCCTCCCGGCACCGGGGTTATGTAGCTGCTGAGGGGCGCTACGGAGTCGAAGTGTACATCACCTACGAGCTTAGCGCCTTTGGGCGCGCTTGGATCGTCGATGCGGTTCATGCCTACATCAATGACAACAGCGCCTTCCTTGACCATGTCGGCGGTAATCATTTCGCCGCGGCCAATGGCAGCAATGAGGATGTCGGCGCGGCGGGTATGTTCGGCCAGGTCGGCGGTACGGCTATGGCATAAGGTGACGGTAGCGTCGCCGGGGTAGCCCTTGCGCGAGAGCAGCAAGCTCATGGGCGTGCCTACAATATTGCTGCGGCCCACCACCACTACCTCTTTGCCGGCAGTGGGGATGTTGTAGCGCCTCAGCATTTCGACGATACCAAAGGGCGTAGCGGGCAGGTAGCACGATAAGCCGAGGGTCATACGACCGATGTTGACCGGATGAAAGCCGTCTACGTCTTTAGAGGGATCAATGGCCAGCGTAATCTTGTGCTCGTCGAGGTGAGCGGGGAGGGGGAGTTGCACGATAAAGCCATCGATTTCAGGGTTTTGGTTGAGGTCTTGTACGATGGCCAGCAGTTCGGCTTCGCCTATATCGGCCGGGCGCCGGATGAGGGTCGAGCCGAAGCCCACTTCTTCGCAGGAGCGCACCTTGTTGCGCACATATACCTGGCTGGCCGGGTCATCGCCAATGAGCACAGCGGCGAGATGAGGGGTTTTATGGCCGGCAGCAGCCATAGCGGCTACTTCTTCAGCCAGTTCTTTTTTGATCTGGCCTGCCAGCCATTTACCGTCGAGGAGTTGCATGGTTTATCGTTTTGAAGCCTCGCCTCTTTGGGCGGGCGCTGCAAAGTTAAGCGATCCTGAGCCGAATTGCGCTATCTCGTTGAGTATCTGTGTGCGATTTTGCAAACGGGATATACTTGCAACAATAATTTTGCCGTCTGTCCGTCTTTAATGAATATTTACTTGCCCCAAAGTGTACCTAGGTATTGAGCAAACGATTATTTTTGCCGTAGAAAAGAGCAACTATACACACGTTTTCGAGCGTCCTTTCAGGTTTCACCTTCTTCTGCAAGATACTTGCCTTTGTTCCCCCATGAATGTTAGCGACGACCTGCATCCGAAGCCCCATTGCCTCGGCTCGCATTTGGTTGGCGGTTCACGGCTGTGCTGTGGTTGCTAAATCGTTGCGCACCGCATTCATTCACTCGACCATTAAACTTTTGTTGTCAACGGGTTACAAAAAACAGTACTTCATGAGGCATGCTTTACACACCTTTTTTATTATGCTGCTAACGTTGGGTGCAGCCATCTGGTCTGCCCCTCTTCAAGCGCAGACCTATGTAATGAATGGAACGCCCGTCAACGACTGCGACGGTATTTTTACCGACAGTGGCGGAACGGGCAATCCCTATGGCCCTAATCAAAACATTACCACCACGATCTGCTCCAACAGCACCGGGCTGACCTCCACGCACATTCAGCTCACGTTCTCAAACGTTCAGATTCTGGCTGGCGACCTACTCGAGTTTTACGACGGCCCCAACACTTCGGCGCCCCTGATGGGCAACCATGCCGAGTTTGAAGACGATGTTTTCATCATCCAGGCCAGCGCAGCCAACACCTCAGGATGTATTACGCTGGTGTTTACGTCTGATGGCAGCGGCCAAGGCGCCGGCTGGCGGGCTTCTATTAATTGCGTGCGGTCTTGCCAGCGCATTTTTGCCGACTTAGCCATGGCCGCGCCGGAGGTTATGCCGGCCGATACGGGCTGGATTGACGCCTGCCCCGGTCAGCGCATTTTTCTCAACGGCGTGGGCAACTATCCGCAAAACGGCCTCATCTACCAGCATTCCGACCTCACGTCTTCTTTTGAATGGAACTTTGGCGATGGCGGCACCGCCGTAGGCCCCAATGTTTCGCATATCTATGACGAACCCGGGGGCTACACCATTCAATTGACGGTTACCGACCAACTGGGATGTAAGAACATCAACTTCTTAGGCCAAAGGGTGCGCATAGCCCCAAGGCCGAGTTTTAACATCACCGGCGACCTGCCCAACAACGTTTGTTCGGGCGATACCCTAAACTTAGCCGCCGCCGTAAACCAATCCGGTACAGACGCAGAGCTAACGGTGCTACCCGGCGTAAGCACTTTCTCTACCGGCGGCATTGTAGCCGACTCGCTCCCCCTACCCGACGGCAATGGCGTGTGCTACCAATCTGTTATAGAAATTTCCGCGTTTAGCCCGGGGCAAACCCTTACCAGCATCAATGACCTGGATGGCATCTGCGTGGTCATGGAGCACTCCTGGTTACACGACTTAGAGATTACCCTTACCTGTCCTTCAGGCAATGAAGTGACCCTTCACAACATTACCGTACCCAATAGCACGGAAGGCGCAGGAGCCACTTTCCTCGGCATTCCCAACGATCCCGATAACCCGCCGGGGTCGGTACAGCCTGGCATCGGCTGGGAATATTGCTGGACGGCAGATGCCACCCGCGGCACCTGGCGACAATACTCCACGGCTAACAACCCGGGCACACTCCCCCCGGGCGACTACAACAGTTTCACCCCCCTCTCCAATTTCGTAGGTTGCCCGCTAAATGGCAGTTGGACCCTGGAAGTTTGCGATCGTTGGGCCATCGATAACGGGATGATCTTTGAGTGGAGCATCAACTTTGCGCCGGAGATATTCCCCGACCTGGAGCAGTTCTCTCCGGCCATTGTCGACTATTCCTGGCAGAATAACCCTACCATTTTCTCTTTTGCACCCGACTCTATCGCCGCAGCGCCTCAAAATGCAGGTACAGCAGTTTATGAGTTTGTGGTTACCGACGAGTATGGCTGCGTTTGGGATTCTACCGTAAACATCAGCGTGTTGCCCCAAACGCACCCCAACTGCGTAAGCTGCGACACCCGCTTCAATGAGCAGGAAGACGTGGTAATTTGTGAAGGCCAGTCGGCCCCATTGAACGTAGGCCCTGCGCCCGGCACGCAAATTCAAACCCCCATTACATTTGAGGCTTTCCCACAGGCGCCTTTTGGTTTCCGGCTGCACGGCCCCAGCAATCCGTTTAATGGCGTCATCAACGTCAACAGCGTAGCGCCCAACCCGCTTACCCAGCCCGCGCTACAAATTGCATCAGTATGTGTGGATATTAGCACCGACTGGAACTCCGACCTGGTCTTATCGCTGCGAGCGCCCAATGGAAGCCTTATGGAGCTGTCTTCGGGCAACGGAGGCGCCTCCGATAACTATCGGAATACTTGTTTTACGCCCAATGCCGCTACCCCGATTACTGCCGGCACAGGGCCATTCACCGGAAACTTCCGCCCCGAGGGGAACTGGACCAATCTAAGCGGAACCGTTAACGGCAACTGGACGCTCGTGGCTGTCGATCAGTTGGGTATCAATGACGTAGGGGAAATTCATTCCTGGTCAATCACGTTCAATTCTACCAATAGCTTTACTTATACCTGGACCCCTGCTACGGGACTGAGTTGTAATAACTGCCCAACGCCCACAGCCAACCCGCTCACGCCCGTCAACTACCGGGTGCAAATGACCGACGCCTATGGTTGTGTGGTGAGGGATACCATCACCGTAACCCCGTTGAGCCCCTTGCAAGCCCCTCAGGTAAGTTGCGAGGCCAACGATGATGCCCAGGCCATTTTCACCTGGACGACCAGCGGCTTTACTCAGTTTGAGATCAACGTTTACATCAATGGAGTAGCTCAAGGCTGGACGGGCCCCGTCGCCACACCCACCTACTTAGTGGAAGGTTATCCTTCCGGTACAGACGTTATGTTGGAAGTGCGGCCCTACTTTACGGCAGCCCCCTTGTGCGATATCCCCATAGGATCAAGTTCATGCACGCTTATGGGGTGCCCCAGTAGCCTGCCCCCGCCCGTTATAGACAACATTACAGCCATACCCGTGCTGTGCAATGGCGGCAATACAGGCTCCGCTACGGTGACCGTCTCTGGCGGCGCAGAGCCCTACAGCTATCGCTGGAGTCACTCGCTGGCCCAGATAGCCTCTACTGCCGCCTTTTTGGAAGCCGGTTCTTATCAGGTAACCGTAACCGACGCCAATGGTTGCCAGGTGACGGCCGCAGCCGAAGTTACCGAGCCAGATCCCATATCCATCAGTTTCACGTCGTCGGCCGTCAACTGTCGCGACGGCAACGACGGCCAGGCTCAGGCCCAGGCCGCCGGAGGCGTAGGGCCTTACGCCTATGTGTGGAACAATCAGGAGCAAGGCGCCCAAATTGATCAGCTTGTTGCAGGCACTTATCGGGTCACGGTTACCGATGCCAATGGCTGTACGGCCGAGTCGAGCATACAGGTTACTCAACCGACAACGGGCGTAAGCGCGCAAGCGGCTCAGTCTTTAAGCGGATGTTTCGGAGAATCCAACAATGAAGCGACGGTTACGGCAACAGGCGGCACAGGCCCCTACGCCTATGCATGGCAAAACGGCCAAACGACGGCCACGGCCGTAAACCTGGCGCCGGGCAGCTATACCGTTGTCGTTACCGATACCAAAGACTGTGAAACCGAGGCTACAGTAATCGTAGCCGATCTGGAGCCCATTACCTTTGAGCTCTTGGCCAGCCAACCCACCTGCCACGACTATGCCAATGGCTCTATGAGCATTACCCTCATTAGTGGCGGAGCAGGCCAGGCCCCAACGGATTATACGTTCTTATGGAGCACGGGCAACTCCGCCATTTCAGTGGCTAACCTGCCGGGCAACGTCACCTACAGCGCCACCGTCACCGACCAACAGGGCTGCAAAGGCGAGGCTTCGCGTACCCTCGACAATCCAGATCCCATTACATTCAGCCTCAGCGCCACGCCGGCATCCTGCTTTGGCTTTAACGATGGCGAGGCTCTGGTGAGCAGCGTTTCCGGCCCCAACGATACTTATACCTACCGCTGGGATAATAATACCGGCGCCCAGACTTCGGCAGTGGCTACCGGCCTTGCTGCCGGCGAGTACATCGTGTTCATCACCGATAATGAAGGTTGCCAGACCTCCGGCACGGCTGTTGTAAGCCAGCCGCCGGCCTTAGCCATCAGCTTCAGCGTCCAGGATAATGGATGCTATGGCGAAGCCAAGGGCCAGATTACAGCCTCGCCTTCAGGAGGAGTGGGCAATTTCACCGTACAATGGTCGAATGGCGGCAGCGGTCTGCAAGTGACCAACCTGCAAGCCGGCATGTACCAGTCGACCCTAACCGACGCCAACGGCTGTACCTTAGTAAGCTCAACCGAGGTAACTCACCCTGACCCCATTGAGGCGGAAGTGAAGCCCACCGATGTATCCTGCTTTGGCGGGCGGAATGGCTCCGTTGACGTATCGGCAGCCGGCGGTACCCCCCCTTACCAGTACAGCCTCAACAACCGCGATTATGTGGGCAGTTCCAACCTCATTGGCTTGCGCGCCGGGGCTTACTCCGTATACGTGCGCGATGCCAAAGGGTGCCTGTTCTCAACGCCGGCTACGTTGGCAGAACCAGGTGAATTTACGATTGATGCAGGCCCCGACCTTACGATTATTTATGGCGACAGCATACAACTGCAAGCTGCGCTTGTCAATGCGGCTCCGCCGGCAGAAATCATCTGGCTGGCGCCCTATGAGGGCACATTGAGTTGTACGGAATGCCCCACGCCCTACGCCAGGCCGGAGTATACCATAGACTATGAAGTGTACGCCATAGACGTCAATGGCTGCGAGGCCACCGATCTATTGCGCGTTATTGTAGAAAAGGTGAAGGTCATTGCCGTGCCTACGGGCTTTACACCCAATGGCGATGGTGAAAACGACCTCCTCCGCGTACATGGCCGCCCGGGTAGCCAGATACTCAGCTTCCAGATTTTCGACCGCTGGGGCGAGCTGGTTTATCAAGGGGGCAACTTCCCTGTAAACGATGCCAACACCGGCTGGGACGGCAGCTACCGCGACCAACCCCTCAATGCGGGGGTTTATCTCTGGGTGCTGCGGGTGCGCTATGACGACAGCCAGGAGGAAGTATTGCGCGGCCAGACAACTTTGATCCGATAATGCTGCGTTGCCCCTTTGGGCGGGCCTCGGGCCTGACCAAAGGGGCTCATTTTTTCATCTTTGAAAATCAGGTTATGAAAATGATGTATACCCGCATATTGTTATTGGCGCTTGTGGTGTTGGGTTGGAGCGCTGCCGGCGCTCAGGATGCCCGGTTTGCGCAATTTTATGCCAGCCCGCTCACCTTAAACCCGGCCATGACGGGCATCTTTGCCGGCCAAAGCCGTTTTGCCGTCAACTACCGGACGCTTTATTCATCGCTACTCGGAGACGAAGCTTATAAAACCATAGCCGGCAGCTTCGACTACCGCTATCAGGTAGGCCGCATGGACTATGTAGGCATTGGCGTAGTAGCCCTGCGCGACCAAGTGGGCGCCTCCAACTTCAGTCGCACGGAAGGCGGTCTGAGCGCCTCTTATCTCAAGCATTTAGGCGGTGGGCGTTATCGCTCTTCCGATCAATATTTGGTAGTAGGCGCCCAGTTGGGTTCGGGTCAGCGCGGCTTCGATGCCGAAAAGCTGTGGTTCAGCAATCAGTTTTTTGTAGACGAGGCTTCCCGCCAGGCTTATATCGATTATGCCGCTTCTTCGCAGGAGAGTTTTGCCGATTTGCGCACCAACCTGTACCTCGACTTCAATGCCGGGCTGCTGTGGTACGCGCTCTTCGACGATGATGCCAGCATTTACGTGGGGGGAGCCATGTTTCACCTCACCGAGCCCAATATCTCTTTTATGGAAGATCGGGAAGAGCAGCTCTACCGCAAATGGGTAGCCCATGCCGGCGGTCAGTTGCCGCTCACACGGGAGATCAGCCTGCTTCCTGCCGCCTCGGTCATGGGGCAAGGGCCTGCTTTCAGCGCTACGGGCGGCCTCAACCTGCGCTACGCCAACCGCGACTGGCGGGATGTGGCCATCCGGGCCGGAGCCTGGGGGCACCTCTCCAACCAGAGCGACAAAATGGGCCTCGACGCCGTCATTTTTAGCGCCATCCTGGAGATGGAGCGCTGGCAGTTGGGCTTCAGCTACGACATGACAACCTCCCTGCTGGCCGGAGCCAATAACTCGCGGGGCGCCTTTGAGATGTCCTTGATCTACACCCAACCCGAGAAAGCGCGGCAACGCAGGGTGAGCTGCCCGCGGTTCTGACGCATATCCAGCAACCAGGGGGGTAGCGAATCCCGCTCCATGAGATGCCGTTCTTTCGGAACTTGTGAGGGCGTCTAAGCACAAATCTACAAGAGGGTCTCTGCTTTAGGAGATTTTGGGCGTGCCCCCCTACCCCGCCTTACCTGCCCCGCATAAAGGTTATAGCTGCATATACAGGCAGTTGTCTCCCGCCGGGCCCATGTTAAGGCGGCGCAGGGGGTCGGGTGTTCCGCTCTTATGCCTTACTTGAGCCCGCTGAACATACGCTGCGCTATTCAGCAGGCTCAAGTAAGGCATACCGCTGCACCCCCTCACGCGGCTCCGCAGCGACGTGCCGCCACCCACCCGGCTTTACATGCACAATGGATGGGATATTATAATCGTCTTATGAAAACGACAACAACGAAGCGGGCCTTTGCAGCGTTATAGATTCCAGACCGGGATTTGTGAATCTTGCCCCGGAGAACTATATATTTGCACCGCTGTACCGGGCCCCAAGCCCGGCGGGCGATAACGGATCAATTAATGCTGCGATGATTAAGAAGATGTTTGTGCTGGCGCTACTTCTGGCCGGCGCGTCGATAGCCGTAAAAGCGCAGGGCGCCATCTGGCAAACCTTAGCCAAGGTTACTTACCAGAAAAAATACGACGAGCTGCTGGGCTTTAAGGTGGACGTACCCATCTTTAGCGCCGAGACCAAAGCCCTCAACAACAAGTTTGTTTCCATCAGGGGTTATATCATTCCAGTGGAGGGCTACCGCGGGCAGCGGGAGTTTGTATTTTCGGCTTTTCCTTACAATATGTGTTTTTTCTGTGGCGGCGCCGGCCCTGAAACGGTGATGGAGGTATTCGCCAAAGCGCCAATCTCGTATACGACGGAGGCGATCACCATACGCGGGAAGCTGGAGTTGAACGATACCGACCCCAATCGCCTGATGTACATCTTGCACGAAGCAGAGAAGGTAGATTAGAGCCCTTGCGGAAAAGAAAGACAGGCTCCCTTTGCAGGTAAATGGATCCGCTTGCGGTAAGCAATGCGCAACTGGAAGCTGCTGACAGCCTCGTTTCCCGGCCGACCTACCCCTTCACAAACGACGCCCCGCCCACCAACCGGACGCGTTTGGGCGCGCCCGCCCCGCGCTAAGACGCGGCCCTCCAGCCCCTTGGCGCAACCACCGATGATGCCGTAGGTAGAGGGAATGGGTTGGGTGCCAAGAATATGCCCCATAAAAGGATATTTGCTTGATTTAACCGCAATACTGGTAAAAACACCTTAATTTTGTACTAAACTGGTTACTGATGAATGACAGGCGGCCATTAGTGAGTTTTGATTGGGCGATAAAAAGGTTGCTGCGCCAAAAGGCCAACTATGAGATATTGGAGGGTTTCCTAACGGTATTGCTGCGCCGGCAGATAACCATCATCAACATCCCAGAATCCCAGGGCAATAAAACCGATGCGGAGGATAAAGTTAATGCCGTGGATATCCTCTGCGAGAATGAGCGCAAGGAACTTATTTTGATAGAGTTACAGTACAATAGTGAAACCAGCTATTTTCATCGGATGCTGTTTGGCGTAAGCAAGACCATCACAGACAATATGTTTGAGGGCTATGACTACGACAAGGTGCGCAAGGTCTATTCCATCAATATCATTTACTTTGATCTCGGTCAGGGCAGCGACTATGTCTATCACGGCACTACCGAGTTTCGAGGCATCCATACCCACGATGTTCTATTGGTAAATGCGCGTCAGAAGGAAGTTTTTGACGTGAGCGCCCCTTACGAATTTTTCCCGGAGTACTACATCATCAAGGTGAACAGCTTCAACGATGTAGCCAAAGATACGCTGGATGAGTGGATATACTATTTGAAAAACAATCGTCTGCCAGAGCATTTTAGCGCTCCGGGGTTGGATAAAGCGGAAAAAATCCTCAATTACTACAATATGGACGCAGAAGCAAAAGCTATGTACGATGCGCACATCAAAGAGCGGCGTATCTCCAACGATCTGCTGGAAACCGCCAAGATGGAAGGCCGTGAAGAAGGCCGTGAAGAAGGCCGTGAATCAAAAACCATTTCAGTAGTCGTTAACGCCCACAATCAAGGTATTCCCATCTCCACCATTGGGCTTATTGCGGGCATAAGCGACGAGGAGGTGCTGCATATCCTCCAGCAGCAGGGGCTGGCAGAGTAGGTCGATGTTTTGCGGCTCGCGCACGTAGTTGGACTACAACGGTATGGTTGAGGTGAAGGCCAGGCGATCTTCGACAAACTTGTTGCGGTAAGCAATGCGCAACTGGAAGCTGCTGACAGCCTCGTTTCCCGGCCGACCTACCCCTTCACAAACGACGCCCCGCCCACCAGCCGGGCGCGTTTGAGCGCGCCCGTCCCGCGCTAAGGCGCGGCCCTCCAGCCCCCTGGCGCAACCTCCGATGATGCCGTAGGTAGAGGGAATGGGTTGGGTGCCAAGAATATGATCCTATAAAGGATATTTGTTTAATTTAACTGCAATACTGGTAAAAACACCTTAATTTTGTGCTAAACTGGTTAAGGATGAGTGACAGGCGGCCATTAGTGAGTTTTGATTGGGCGATAAAAAGGTTGCTGCGCCAAAAGGCCAACTATGAAATATTAGAGGGTTTCCTAACGGTATTGCTGCGCCGGCAGATAACCATCATCAATATTCCTGAATCTCAGGGCAATAAAACCGATGCGGAAGATAAAGTTAATGCCGTGGATATCCTCTGCGAGAATGAGCGCAAGGAACTTATTTTGATAGAGTTACAGTACAATAGTGAAACCAGCTATTTTCATCGGATGCTGTTTGGCGTAAGCAAGACCATCACAGACAATATGTTTGAGGGCTATGACTACGACAAGGTGCGCAAGGTCTATTCCATCAATATCATTTACTTTGATCTCGGTCAGGGCAGCGACTATGTCTATCACGGCACTACCGAGTTTCGAGGCATCCATACCCACGATGTTCTATTGGTAAATGCGCGTCAGAAGGAAGTTTTTGACGTGAGCGCCCCTTACGAATTTTTCCCGGAGTACTACATCATCAAGGTGAACAGCTTCAACGATGTAGCCAAAGATACGCTGGATGAGTGGATATACTATTTGAAAAACAATCGTCTGCCAGAGCATTTTAGCGCTCCGGGGTTGGATAAAGCGGAAAAAATCCTCAATTACTACAATATGGACGCAGAAGCAAAAGCTATGTACGATGCGCACATCAAAGAGCGGCGTATCTCCAACGATCTGCTGGAAACCGCCAAGATGGAAGGCCGTGAAGAAGGCCGTGAAGAAGGCCGTGAATCAAAAACCATTTCAGTAGTCGTTAACGCCCACAATCAAGGTATTCCCATCTCCACCATTGGGCTTATTGCGGGCATAAGCGACGAGGAGGTGCTGCATATCCTCCAGCAGCAGGGGCTGGCAGAGTAGGTCGATGTTTTGCGGATCGCGCACGTAGTTGGAGTACAACTGTATGGTTGAGGTGAAGGCCAAGCGGTCTTCGATAAACTTGTTGCGGTAAGCAATGCGCAACCGGGAACTGCTGATAGCCTCGTTCCCGGCCGACCTACCCCTTCACAAACGACGCCCCGCCCACCAGCCCGTACCGGGCCGATCGCAGTTGCAAAAAGTACATGCCCCCAAGCAAGGCCCGCACATCCAGCACATAGGTAGCATCGGCCTGGCGGGCCGGCGCATGCAGTACCTCGCGGCCTTCGGCATTGTAGATGGCTATGTGCCGGCTTTCGTCCCAATCGCCGGGCCCCAAGTACACCGCCAGGTCTTCCGAGGCGGGGTTGGGCCACAACTGTAGGGCCAATGCCGGCGCAGGAGGCAATTCAGCCTCCGCCGAGGAAATCAGGTGACAGCCCGGTGTAAGGCAGCCATGTTCATCTAACTTCAGTAGCCAACCTTGCTGAAAAGGTGCATCTTCAGGCGCCGAGCTGCGGCTGTCGCCCACCAGAATATACCCCCCATCGGGGGTTACCGCCGCATCGTAAATATCGTGTCGTTCCTGTTGAGTATGCAGCCCCGGATGAATGATGATACGCGACCACAGGCTGTCGCCCTGTGGCGAGGCCTTGGCTACAATTGCGCCTACATCATCAGGATTCTCGGCAAAGGGATCATACTGTATGGCTTGCGTCCCAAAGCCCACATACCCACTGCCGTCGGGCGCTGCCAATACCCGTGCAAACTTGTTAAAACTCGTGCGGGTGTACCGAAACGGGCAAGCCCACATCAACTGGCGCTGGGCATTGAGTCGATAGAGGTAGTTGTCCCAGTAAATGTAGTTGACTGATTCATTCACCGGTATTAATGTGCCCAACATGGTGGCCACCACCCAACCTCCGCCGGGTGTGGCCACCAGATCTTGCACCCCAAACTGCAACTCATTGGCCGGCGACTGCCACTCCCAAAGTATCTCGCCGGTTGTGTCTACTTCCAGCAGATAACTCCGGAAATCGTAGTGCAACCGGGTGCGGTGAGCGTTGTCTTTTCTACCCCCCAATACAAACCCGCCATTAGCTGATCTTAACGCACTGACACCCTCTTCTCCACGTTCGGTATCGGGATGAAATGCTCGCTGCCAGAGCACCTCTCCTGCGCTATCCAAACGCAAGACAATCATTTGTGAAACATCAGGAGGAATAGGGTCTTCTGCGGCTGAGCCAATTAACAGGTATCCATCCTCTACAACAAGTAACCCATTGGCACGTAGCCATACGTTCGGATAGATAAAACTGGTATAATTGCGGGTCCACACCGTATCGCCTGTCAAGTCATAATTCATTAACAAGAACTGAGCAAAACCCGACTGGTTGATCTCATCCCATCCAAAACTAACCCCTGCACTCACCAAGGCATCTGCTTCGTGCGTCAGTCGCAACCCTGTATTCCAGGTTTCATAAGACTTATCCACCTGCTCTACCACTTTCACCTCCAAGGGCTGGCCTTCCCAATCAAATTTCACAAACAGGTTGGCGGTAGTAAACGGCGAGGCGGGCCAGGAGGTGATCCCGTTGGCCCAATAGCCATCGGGCGCTACCGCTATACCCGTGAGTATCGCCACTGGCCGATCAAAATGCAACCTACGGCTAAAGTAATCCGTTTGGGCGTGTAAGGAAGTTAAAAAAAGGCCGCACCACCACCCACAAACAAATAATATAAATCGGTTCATTTGAAAAGGGTTTAATGGGCGAGGATGCTGATGCGTTGAGGGGTGACCACGGTTTGGCCACGTTGGGTAAGTCGGTACAAGTATACCCCCGCTGGGGTTTGGTGTGGATACCAGGTATGCTGGCCTGACGTAGCGCCTGACAACGGAACGGTATACACCGTACGGCCCCACAGGTCGCTTACCACCAAATGATATCCACCCCCTATTTGATCGTTCAGGTTGTAGCTGAACAGCACTTGTCCATGAGCCGGATTGGGCGTAGCCGTCAGTTGTAGCTCTTTTGTGCTGCGTTGCTCATTGGATATTGCTGGAGCAGGGGTGATAGCGTTTTCGCTCCGTAGCGCCTGTGCCGGTTCGTCGGGGAAAGGAGGCAAATTGAGGTAGTTGTAGCCGTAGGCTACATTCAGGATTTGGCGGGCTTGCGCCCCTGCTGAACCAAAGGTATCCTGATCGGCATAGTCGACCAGCAGCGCTTGTTCGGCAGGTAACAGGTCCGACCAGTCGCGCCCCTGCGCAACTACCTGGGCTTGCAGTGTTTTGATGCCCTGGTAAGTGACAAAATCAGCCGCCGCGAGGGGCTCGGTTGGCGCTTGGGACGCCACCGAATCTTGTAGCCACTGCTGGGCTTGCAGTGACTGGCCTGCCTGCCAGTAAAGTTCGGCGCGCAAGCGAAGGCTGACAAAGTCGTGTTGGTCGGTGAGTTGGTCGTGTAAACGGGTATGCTGGGCGCCGGCACTATCAAGTAAGGTGTTTAGTATTCGTTTGCGACCCAATGCCTGCATGGCCGCATAACTACTGCGCAGCTTGGCGGTATCTCCTGAGGTGGTTACGCCAACCACTACAGCCGCTTCATACTGTTGTTTGGCGCTCAAATACAATGTAAGCTGTTGGGAAAAATCGGACTCCAAATCCGGTTCTTTTTCGGGCGGCACATCGTCATCCTCTTCGTCAATAGGACATAATATTTCGGGAGCTTGAATCTTTTGAGTATTTACCACATTGCCTGGATTCTGCCTTGGAGCAGTCATGTCGTTGTCGAAATAATGATATTGGAGGGATAGCGCATCCGGGGCGTTGCGAAAATTGCGTCCATCAGGCACATCATCAGCTGTGCCCGTTAAGTTGGTAAAGGTATTGCCCGCCGCCAAGCTGACACTGCCTTGCTGTTCGGCGATGCGACCTCCATTCCGCACATAAAAATCATAGCGGTCGGTGAGGGTGTTGGCATTACAAATGTACTGTAAGCCGCCTTCCACGTTTAGGGCATTAATCCCCTGTGCATAGTTGCTGAAGGTAAGTTGATGAAATGTATTATTTGTGATTTCATTCGCTGCTGCCCCCGTTTGGTTAACTACAATGCCCAGGGTATTTTTTAACAGCGTGCCTTGCAGGGAGTTGTTCTCCAATTTAAAGCCAGTCCCGGTTTCTATACTCACGCCTACCCCGTCCCACTCGGTAGGCGGGACGGTGCGGTTGTATGCGCCTAGCATAAAACTATTGTCGCGGATAGAAAAATAAGATATATCCCGGCTGATGATTCCCGCATAACATTGTTCGAACACGCTATTCCGAACAGTATAAGACAATACAGATCCGGCCTGGCCTGCTTCAATACCCAGGTACAAGTTTTTGAATACACCATTTGTTACCGAAAATGAGGAATTCAGGGATGCAATCCCACTGGCTCTTAAATAATCATTCAACCCCATGCCCGTGCGCACATCTCTGAAATGGCTGTCGGATATCGCTAAGCGGTGGATACCCCGCAATGTGATGGAGGCATACAAATCGCCCTCGGGGTAGAGGTTGTCCACTAAAAAATCGCAATCATCGATTTTACTGCGGTTACCCAGGGTAATCACCGTGCTGGAAGTGGTTACACTATACAAGTACGGCCAAAAATAGAAGCCGTAACGACAGTTTTTGATGGTACTGTTATCGGCCAGCACGTACCCCCCCGGCAGTACCGATGCCGCCGTATTGGCGTACTCAATCAATGCGTTGTTTTTTAGCTCCAGTACCCCTTGGTTGGACGGCGTTTGTGACAAACCGGCATTGCCGCCTACAAGTATGCCTCCCCAAAGCGACCCGCAATTTGGAGAAGATATGGTCAAGTGCCCTCCGTCTACCACCAACTTGCCGCCCGGCTTGATCTGAAAAGTAGCATCGGGCGCCATGATCACTTTACAGGTAATGGTCAGCCGGGCGCCGGGCTCAATGATCACATCTCCCGTGATTAACCTGGCCAAATCCCATTGCTCCGTACCGGTGATGGCAAACGAGGTAGAAGGGTCATAATCTACTACCAGAAACTCGCTGGAAGTACTGGTAAACATCCTGGCATGGAAAACGGCTACTTGCTGAGGAGTTAAGTTATTTTTACGTATCTGGGTGTAGCCCATAATATTGTTGTAACACAATGGAGCCGAAATGGGGTCACAGTGTGTTGAGCAGGCATTGCCACATTCGGTTGTCTGGAGACCAGCAGAGCAATGTGTACATTGAATGTCTGAAATAGCTTGGGGAGATTGGAATTCAAAAGAATGCCTGAGACCTAAATTGTGTCCCAACTCATGTATTACATTGCGTGCATGGGAAATATCAGAAAAACAGCAATCCCCTGCCGTGGCCAGGTATTGTTCGTAATCTTTAAAAAAATTGACATGCGTATGAAAGTAAGGGTCAGGTGCGCAGCCTGAATAACGGGTTTCTCCTAATATAAAAATGTCCAAGGCGCAGTCGTCCTTGATTCCATATTCGGAATACACATATGATCCGCAAGCATTATCGTTATTGTTCCAGCCTACTGCGTCCACATGAAAAAAAATGTCGTCAGGGTCCAGCACCAGTTGAAACCGGGCATCCGACACATGCGGCGATCCATTGGGGTAAGGAATCGGAATCGGGCTTCCATACAAAGGTGCGACAAGGTTACTCAAATTTTCATTTGCCCGATTAATCACCCGGATTAAGTATTCGCGGTGAGCGGGAATATCCTGAAAATTTTGTGGGTCGAAGCTTGACAACTGCATCACGTGCAATTTTACGCGCAAGCGTTTTATAGGGTCTTGTGGAGCAGGTTTGTAGTTGTTGATGTTCGTACCCTGAGAAATAAAGGTACCATAACAACTTGGAGGCGGTTGGACATTTGTGGAAGGAACACCAACAGCTAACTGCTCATTACCACAAGTAAATTCTTGTGCCATTGCGTAGTTCCCAGAAAGCAACCACCATAGCATCAGGAATGTAGGAATGTAGGAATGTAGGAATGTAGGAATGTAAGTTCATAAAGATAGAATTTTAAAGTATTTTATTTCGATAGCAATCTACTAACTAATTTCCTGACTTCAAAATCATTTTCCCAATTTTCACTCCTTTTTTTGTCGGCATGCATGCGGATCAGGTCGTTGTTGGGCATTTTGTGTTTACTGATGGCTTCTTCGAAGTATCCGCCGAGCTGCATTTTGCGCAATGCGCGACTTTTTTTTGTCGTTTCAGCGCGTTTTTCCGTTCTTTGTTGGGAAAATCTCCGGGCCATGCAGGCGGGCTTAATGGCGGCTGCCTGAGTGTTGGTAGATGTTGTGTCCGGCTTGGTCGATTGGATGCAACTTCCCGGGGCAAAGCACTATTATATTTGGCGTAATTGCTTTGGTATGTCCATGTTAAAAAACTTGAAGTCGCTTTTTATCGTTGAAGAAGAAGCGGCGGCGCGACAACCGGCCAAGGGACCGGAAAAAACCACACCCAAGCCGGCTGCTACTGCCGCGCCGTCGGCGGCCGGCGGCATGTCGGGTATGGGGGGTGCCTCTTCTCCTGCCGCGCCAGGCAAGGTAAACGCCAAGTTTTCGGAGATACTGTTGTCGGCTATGGAAAAGGCCAACATTGACGGGTTTGACTATCTGGAGTTCAAGCGGTCGTTGCAGTCGCTGGAAAAGATGCCAATGGACGAATCGACGCGCTTTCAGTCGGCTTTTGCTATGGCGCAGTCGATGGGCGCTACGCCCCAGCACCTCATCACAACGGCCAACCACTACTTGTCGGTATTGGCTAAGGAAGAGAAGCAATTTGAAGAAGCTTTGGCCAACCAGCAGGATAAAAACATAGCCGCCAAGCAGGAAACAGCCCGGCAATTGGAACAAGCCATCAAAGCCAAAGAAGACCAGATCAAAGGTTTACAACAGGAGATACAGACCAATCTAAAGCAGATGGAGGGCATAGCGAATGAAGTGGCCGAGGCTCGCCAGAAGTTGGAGACGACCAAAAGCGACTTTTTAGCTTCTTACGAAAACTTAGTCATGCAGATCCGCCGGGATGTGGACAGCATGGAGAAGTATCTCAAATAAGCCAACGAAAGACCTCTTTTCAATACAACCTTTTGACGATTCAAAACCATCAGACATGGATTCAATGAATATGCAAGGCAAGCCCAAGTCGTTCTGGCAGCGCCCGGAGGGCATTACCGGCCTGATTTTTTTAGGAGCTCTGGTAGCGCTGGGCGGGTACCTGCTTACGGCGGTCAACTGGAAAGCCATTGCCGAAAATACCCTTTATTTGGCGGGAACGCTGGGTATACTGGCTGCTGTGGTGTATATGGTGCTTGACCCCAAGATGCGCAATTTGGTGAGCTACATGTACAAAAGCATGATGCGCTACATCACCGGGCTGTTTGTTCAAATCGACCCCATAGGCATACTGAAAAGCTATGTGGAAGAACTGGAAAACAACTTAGTGAAAATGAACAAGCAGATCAGCCAACTGCGCGGGCAGATGCACAAGCTCAAGGAGCTGATTGTAAACAACCAGCGGGAGATCAAAAACAACTTAGAGCTGGCCAGCAAAGCCAAATCGACGCAAAACCAGTCGGCGATGGTACTAAAGACGCGCCGCGCCGGCCGCCTGCAAGAGTCGAACGTAAGGCTGGAGGATCTGTACAAGAAGATGGAATTGCTGTACCGCGTGCTGACCAAAATGCACGAAAACAGCCAGATATTGGCCGAAGACATCAAAGACCAGGTCTCGGTAAAGGAGCAGGAGCGCAAAGCAATCCACGCTTCGCACTCGGCCATGAAATCGGCGATGAGCATCATTTCCGGCGACCCCGACAAGCGCGCCATGTTCGACATGGCCATGGAAGCCGTAGCGGAAGACGTAGCCAGCAAAGTGGGCGAGATGGAGCGCTTTATGGAGATGTCGTCCAACTTCATGCAGTCTATTGACCTGCAAAATGGCGTTTTTGAAGAAGAAGGCCTGAAGATGTTAGAGAAGTGGGAGCAGGAGAGCACCTCGCTGCTGCTGGGCGAAGAAAAAACCTCCCTGCTGCTGAAGGCCAATGACGATACCGAAGTACTGGACCTCGACGCCCCCATGCGCCAGGCTGTGCGCGAGACGGGCCATCGCAATCAATACGATACCTTTTTCAATTAATCAATACTATGGCCAAGTTAACCACCTTTTCGAAGTTCCTGATTGTGCTGCTGGTTGTTGGCGGCGCCTTTTTTGGCATCCGCCAGTTGCAAAAAAGCGGTATGCTGTCGGATGGCGGCAACGGCAGCGAGTCCAGCAGCAGTTCCTCCTCCTCCAGCGCCGGCGACGACGATGTCATCCGCGTAGGCGTCGTTACCTGGGGCGGTTATGCCGGCGGGCAGTATTTCAACGAGGGATTTGCGGCCAGTACCGCTTCTCGTTTTTATAAGGAATACGGAATCAAGGTAGAGTTTAAAGTTATGGATGATGTTGACGCCTCGCTCAATGCCTGGAAGAACGGCGACATCGACGTACACTGGTATACCATCGACGCCTTGCCCACCATCCTCCCCGGCCTTTCGGCTTACGACCCGGTGGTGCTGTGGCAGGCCGACTGGTCGAGGGGCGGCGACGCCATTGTCGCCCGCCGGGGCATCAATTCCGTTGGCGACCTCAAGGGCAAAAAAGTAGCCGTTGCAGAACTCACCCCCTCTCACTCATTCCTGTTGTGGTTACTGGACGCAGGCGGCCTGTCTGTCAACGACATTGAAGTAGTAGCCCAAGCCAGCGCCATCGACGCCGCCGCAGCCTTTAAAAGCCAAAAGGTAGACGCCGCCGTGGTATGGAGCCCCGACGATGAGCAGTGCGTTCGGGCTGTTACGGGGTCGAGGGTATTGGAAAACACCCGTTCGGCCTCCAACATCATCGCCGACGTATTTTTTGCCAAACGCGCCTACGCCGAGTCGCATAAGGACGAGCTGCGCAAGCTCTATGAGGGATGGATGCGGGGCGCCGCTGAGATCAATAGCTCGGCTCAGTCCAAGAAAAAAGCCATACGAATCCTCTCCGAAGGGCTGGGCATACCCGAAGGCGACGCCGAGGCCGCCATCAACAATGTGCGTTTGGTGACCCACGGCGACAACCTGAACTTCTTTGGCCTCAACCCCGAGTTTAAGGGCGTGAACGGCAGCAGCCTGTACCTGCGCATGAGCGAAACTTACCGGAGCTTGGGCTTCGTGCAGGGCAATGTGCCCGACTGGCGCTCGGTGAGTTTCCCGGGCTTAGCCCAGCGCACCCAGCTCAATGGCAAGGAACATGCCGCAGAAGCGGAAAAGAGCTTTGCTCCGGTAGCCGAAACCGAATCGAAAGCCAAGGAAGCCATTGCCACCAAGCGGGTGAGCATCAGTTTCCGTAGCGGCGAGCATACGCTGGATGAAAACGCGAAATACATCATCGACCGCGAGTTTGTGGAAATTGCCAAGGCCTTTGGCAATGCCCGCATCCGCATAGAGGGCAATACAGACAATGTGGGCAACCGCGCCGGCAACGTAACCCTCTCCAAGCGCCGCGCCGAAGCCGTGGCCAACTACCTGATTCGGGAATACGGCATGCCTGCCAACCGCTTCATCATTGTGGGCAATGGGCCGGATAAGCCCGTAGCCAGCAACAGTACCGAAGACGGTAAAAGCAAAAACCGCCGCACCGACTTCGAGCTCGTAAGGGAATAAGCCGAAAGTTGGAGATTACAGCGCTATCAAAAGCCTGCCGGCCACAGTACCGGCAGGCTTTTGTAGTTTGTACAGGCAAGCATAGCGCTATACCGCGCGTCGGCAGGTTTGGGGCGCGGAGGATCGCATAAACCAACTGTTCAGCAGGATCATCAAACGGCTGCAAGCGGCAAATTTGTCCTGAAAATGGAAAATTTTCCTAAAATTGGAAATAATTCAAATCGACTAATTCATCAAAAAACTGACTATCAACACATTAACAAACTGGCACAGAACTGGATTAGCTCTAAGGCAACCACGGGTGTGTTTGCGTAAGGCCGTGCGCAAGCAAATAAACACAATGAACGGTTTTTTTTAAACGGGATTGAAATACGATAATGCCTTGATGCAATCATATCACTACCGCATCAGGCCATAAACGCATAGGGTACACACACGGGGGCTACGGCTTCTCCCATTTTTGGGAGGAGCCGTCTTTGTTTTGGGTTGCATCCTAATCTCCGAGACGCCAATCGACGGGCCCATAACCGTGAGCTTCGAGGTAGGTATTGGCTTTGGAAAAATGCTTGCATCCGCGGAATGCATCGCGGGCCAGAGGAGAGGGGTGAGCGGCCTCTAATATAAGGTGCCTGCCGGCGTCGATGAGTTCGGCTTTTTTGCGGGCATAATTCCCCCAGAGCATAAAGACGAGGTTGTCGCGGCGGTCGGAGAGGCGGCGGATGACCTCATTGGTAAAATCCTGCCAGCCGATCTTCTGATGGCTGGCCGGCTGGTTGCGCTCGACCGTGAGGATGGCGTTGAGGAGGAAGACCCCCTGGCGAGTCCAGGCCGAAAGATCGCCATGTGCAGGTATGGGCAGCCCCAGATCGGAGTTCAATTCTTTGTATATGTTCGTCAGCGAGGGAGGAGTTTTTATGCCCCTGGGCACCGAAAAGCAAAGGCCCATTGCCTCGCCGGGGTTGTGGTAGGGGTCTTGGCCAAGGATAACCACCCGCACATCGGGGAAAGGCGTAGCATTGAAAGCGTTAAAAATGAGGCTTCCCGGAGGGTAAATGACCTTACCCTGGGCTTTAGCTTGCCGAAGAACACCTGCAACCTCCTGAAAATAAGGCATTTCAAACACATCAGCCAATACCGCTTTCCACGATGCTTCTATCTGTACTTCCGCCATAAAGTTATTGAATTGAGGGTGAACGCCGGCAAAAATAGCTTTTGTACGCATTATCAGGAAGTTAAAAAACAGCCTTTGCCGACGGATTGCCCGTGCTTGCCAGCCGCTTTAATCGTTTATGAATTACCCCAAAAAAAATATCTAAAAAAGGGAGGGCGGGGCTTTCCAAGTTCAAATATTTACCCCATCTTTGTAGCCCTCCAATGAATGAGCGGGAGATGAAAGTTTTTCTGAAATCGCTTGTTCTTGAACGCTCTTGCAATCGCGACAGCGACAATTAGCGACCTACTGATACCATCATTGTTGTAAATCAGGATTTTTTTATTCACCTGCCGTGTATTGCCGTCTGCGCGCAATACAGGGGCAAAGCGTATGTAGTATGGCAAACGATCACGCTACAGTATGGGATAACTGTCTGCGCACGATTCGGCGAATGATTCCGGATCAGAGCTTCCGTACCTGGTTTGAACCCATCAGGCCGGTGGCATTGCGCGAGAACGCACTGACCATCCAAGTGCCCAACCGCTTCTTTTATGAGTGGTTGGAGGAGCACTATGTTAGCGTGCTCAAACAAACCATACGGGAGCAATTGGGGGACAGGGGGCAACTCCTCTATCAGATCGTCAATGCGGTATCGCCGGGCCAGGCTGCGCCCCGGTCTACCATCCTGCACGCTCCGCCCCCCAATGGTACCACTACCGGCATTTCGGCAGCGGGCCACCGCTCAACAGAAGATCATACCGGATTTGACCCCGGCACGGTTGATGCGGGCAACATTAAAAACCCCTTCATCATACCGGGCATTAAAAAGCCCAAAATAGACTCCCAACTCAACAGCACCTATCTGTTTGACAATTTCATTGAGGGCGACTGCAACCAACTGGCCCGTTCGGCAGGCATGGCCATTGCCGACCGCCCCGGCACCAACTCCTTCAACCCGCTCATCATTTATGGCGATGTGGGGTTGGGAAAGACCCACCTGGCGCAAGCCATCGGCAATAAGGTTATGGAGCTGCACCCCGCCAAGACGGTGCTGTACATCACTACCGATAAGTTTACGAATCAGATCATCCAGGCCATTAAAAACAACGCCGTCAATGATCTGACCAACTTCTACCAGTTTGTAGATGTACTCATTGTAGACGACATTCAGTCGCTGGCCGACAAACAGAAAACCCAGGAGATATTCTTCAACATCTTCAACCAGCTACACCAGTCGAAAAAGCAGATCATCCTTACTTCCGATCGCCCCCCCCGCGATATGCAGGGCATCACCGAGCGCCTGATCTCCCGCTTTAAGTGGGGGCTCACGGCTGATCTTCAGGCGCCCGATCTCGAAACTCGCATGGCCATCCTGGAGGCGAAGTCGAAGCGCGAAGGCGTGGACATTCCGTCTAATGTGCTGGAGTTCATCTGTTTTCACATTCGCAATAACATTCGCGAGCTGGAAGGCGCCTTGGTATCGCTCATCGCCAGATCTTCCATCCACCATCGGCAGATCGACATCACCTTAGCCAAGGAGGTAGTCAAGAGTTTTGTACGCGAGATCAACAAAGAGATTACCGTAGAGTATATCCAGCAATTAGTAGCCGAGCACTTTGGCATGAAAACCGAAAACCTGCAGGGCAAGACCCGCAAGCGGCAGGTAGTGGTAGCCCGGCAGTTGTCGATGTACTTAGCCAAGCGGCTCACCGATAAATCGCTCAAGGCCATAGGAGAAACCTTTGGCGGGCGCGACCACAGCACGGTCATCTATTCCTGCAATACGGTTCAGGATCTTATGGAAACCGACGCCGTGCTCAAAGATACCGTAGCCGAGCTGGAGCAGAAACTGCGCCTTAGCATGAGCGAGGAATAAGTCATTGGCTTTAAAATGCTAATGACCAGCTATTTACCTACTTTTGCTGTAAAAAAGGAACTTATTTTTGCAGAAAAGCTTTGTACTATGCGGTAAGCATGTTTATATTTGCATCGCTTTGGCCGAAAGGAGGTCAAAAAACCTTCCCCTCGCGGGAATAATCAGCCAAAACACGGTGAAGTGGGTGAGTGGCTGAAACCACCGGTTTGCTAAACCGACGTACCTTGCAAAGGGTACCGCGGGTTCGAATCCCGCCTTCACCGCATTTCGGGGCGTAGCGCAGCCCGGTAGCGCACCTGCTTTGGGAGCAGGGGGTCCCAGGTTCAAATCCTGGTGCCCCGACCAATAAAACCCAATCAATTGCATTGCAGTTGGTTGGGTTTTTTGTTTTTTGGCTGTTAAAAATCACCGCTGTGGCGGCTTCTGATCTTGTTTTATCGCCTATCTTTGTTGGTGCAAAAGAACTCATTTGAGGCAAGCCATCTCCATATTGTTAGTCTTGGCCATATTTGCGCAGATCAGCGCCCGTATGGCCATAGCCGTTGTATTTGTACAGCAGCAGGAGGAGATTGCCCAAACACAATGTAAAAACAGGTTCAGACCGGGCTCTGCCTGCCGGGGTAAATGCGTGCTGGCCCAACGATTAGCTGCCGAGGCTCAAAACAAAGAGCGCTCCTGCCCTTTGCCCGCAGCGCAGCGCATTTTGTTAGAAACCACGCCTTTTATATTGCCCGTATCAACGCCGGATTTGTTGCAAAAGCCCGCCTCTGACAATCGGGAAAACGGCTTCCACTACCAGCCGTTAACAGCCCGACTGCTGACTGGCGATGTCTTTCACCCGCCCCAATGGGTATAATCTCCCCCCCTACCCTACTTCCATTTTTTTTTCGCTATTTTTTTAACCTGGCTTGCCCAAGCTAAGGCGCTATGGTCTATGGCGGCGGGCAAGACGAATCTTTGATACCCTTTCATGAAGAAGCATATTCTTTTTGCCATTCTCGTATGGTTAGTTGCCGGCGCCGCCCAATCTGCCGGCGCTCAATCGCTCTTTGCCAAATGGCCCGAACTGGGGTCGTTCCACGGCGTGATGTCTCAAACTTTTCACCCTTCTGAAGAGGGCAACCTGGAACCCATCAAAGCCCGTTCGGGCGAGATGGTAGAAAAAGCGGCGGTGTTGGCCAAATCGGACGTACCCGCCGATGAAGACTCCCGCGCCATCCGCAGCGCTGTACGCCGCCTGAAAAAAGGCAGCAAAGCCCTGCACCGATTGGTAGAGTCGAAGGCCCCCGATGCTGAAATTACCCGGTCGTTGGCCGGCCTGCACGATGTGTTCCACGAGATTGTGGGCTTATGCGTAGATGAAAAACATTAATGCTACACATCATGGATCGCAAAATAATCATTGCATTAATCAGCTTGCTCACCTTGGGGTATACCCTGTTTGCCGGCATCAGTTGGGCCTTGCAACAAGGAGATGAGATGCTGGCGCTAAAACTCATCGCTTTGGCGCTGGAGGGCTTTATCCTTTGGAAAATTTGGGGCTTCATCTACAACATGCGCCGTTTTCGGCAGCTCAACGACCAGCCAGCGGTTAGCCCCGACAACACTATGGCGGCACGTCAGGAGACTGTTGTGCATCCTGCATTTACGGCCATTCCGGGCCTGCTGTTGGGCGCCCGCGCCTTTTCCCGGGATGAGTTGGCGTTCATTTATGCCTTTTTAGGCCTGCTCGTATGGGCGGCTTATTTTGTTGTGCAGGTAGCCATGTCGTAGCGACAAGCTGCCGTTTTCAGCAGCCGGGTAGCACCTCAGGGTGCTGCCCGGCTGTTTGTTGTTTATGGCGGACGGCCATGCCTGCTTTAGCGGACCAGGGGGCGCAGTTTACCCGGAAGAGCGCAGCGAAGACGTGGCGGTATGGCCCGGCCGGGGCTTGCGCTAAGGATTGGACATAAGCGCAATGCCGGGCCATAGTAGCGGAGCACGTTTACCCGGAAGAGCGCAGCGAAGACGTGGCGGCGCCGCCCGTGGTGATTTCAGTAAGCAGATGTTATGCGGCGGGGCCCAAAAAAGGAAAAAGAAATCACTGGTTGAGGGCCTGATAGGTTTGGTTGAGGGCTTGCAAGAACGACTCGGGCGGATAGGCGCCGGAGATGGCCCAGCGCCGGTTGAAGAGGAAGAACGGAACGCCTTGTATGCCCAGTTCCTGCGCTTCTTGAATGTCGTTGTGGACGGCGTCGGCAAAGGCGTTGCTTTGGAGGAATTCTTCGAGGATAGCGGGGTTAAGGCCGGCTTCGCGGCCAATGGCTTCGAGGGTAGCGGCTTCTCCGCAATTGCGGCCATCGAGGAAGTAGGCGCTCATGAGTTTTTCCTTGACGAGGTCAGCGAGGCCGTGCATTTTGGCCAACTGTAGCAGTCGGTGAGCGTGGAAGGTATTGAAAACAATGGCTTTATCGAAGCGATAGGCAAGGCCGGCCTGTAGGGCTCTGGCGGTGACGTCTTCGTGCATGCGCACCGATTGCTCGTAAGAGATGCCTTTGCGGTCGGCGAGGTATTCGTATACGTTTTGGGGGCGATCGGGGTCGACGGAGGTGTCGGGGTCGAGTTGAAAGCTACGCCAGACGAGGTCGACGCGGTCGGCATGAGCAAATTGGCGAAGGGCCGACTCGAAGTGCCGCTTGCCGATGTAGCAGAAGGGGCATACGATGTCGCTCCACACTTCGATGGTCAGGCGTTGATCACCCATGTTGCTGTTGGCTTGAAAAGTCTAATTTATACGTGCCGCTCGGCATGATAGCTTGAGCGCACCAAGGGGCCGCTCTCGACGTAGGCGAACCCTCGGGCCATACCTGCCTCGCGGTAGCGGGCAAACTGGTCGGGGTGGATGAACGCCGCGACGTCGAGGTGCATTTTGGTGGGCTGGAGGTACTGGCCGATGGTGAGCACGTCGCAGCCGTGCGCTAAGAGGTCGTCCATGATTTGGAATACTTCATCTTCGGTTTCGCCCAAGCCTACCATGATGCCGCTTTTGGTGCGTTTGCCGTATTCCTTGATGCGGCGGATTTGTTCGAGGCTGCGCTCGTATTTGGCTTGGGGCCTCACTTTTCGGTAGAGGCTGCGCACCGTTTCCATGTTGTGGGAGACTACCTCCTGGCCGGCGCTGATCATGCGTTCGAGGGCGGGCCAGTTGGCTTTTACATCGGGTATGAGGGTTTCGATGGTGGTTGTGGGCGACTCTTCTTTGACGGCGCGTACGGTTTGATACCAGATTTCGGCGCCATTGTCTTTGAGTTCATCGCGATTGACGGAAGTGATGACGGCGTGTTTGACCTGCATGAGGCGGATGGCCTCGGCTACGCGGCGGGGCTCGTCGGTATCGTATTCGTTGGGGCGACCGGTTTTGACGGCGCAGAAGCTGCACGAGCGGGTGCACACGTTGCCCAATATCATGAACGTGGCCGTGCCTGCGCCCCAGCATTCGCCCATATTGGGGCAGTTGCCGCTTTGGCAGATGGTATGCAGGTTGTATTCGTCTACTAAGGAGCGCACGTGCTTGTAGGACGGGCCTATGGGCAGTTTCACGCGCAGCCAGTCGGGCTTGCGGTTGCGCGCGCTGGGCGACTCTACGACGGGAAGATCAATCATGACAATCCTTTATGATTAGCGGCGTTTGCCGAGCTGCAAATTTAAGAAGAAGTTGACAAATACCGGCGTGTTCTTTACGCCGGGGGTTTGGGGGCTTTCCACCATGATGGGGGCGTCGCGGAAAAAGAAGTCGACCATAACGCCGGCTTCGATGGCCTTGACGAGCTCGTCGAAGGCGCCCCAGTCGAAGTGGGCGGCGGCTTTGGCATGGAGGCCGGGCAGTAGTTTTACTTCTCCGAGTCCTTTGCTCCAGGGGGCGGCGCCGTATACGTTATAGATATCGAGGAAAGTATCTCCATTGTTGGGGCTATACCGTTCGGGCCGAATGATGGGGCGAGGGCCTTGATCGTTGTAGTAAATGAGGTTGAGGTAGTAGGGCTTGAGGAAACCTATAGCCGGGCCGGCGAAGTAGCTGAAGCCGACGGCTAAGCCTTTGCGGCGCGCTTTTTCTGAGAGGTAGCGCTTTTCGCCAATGGAGGCGCGCAGGACGTATAGCTGGTTCTGCTTGCCGAAGATGAAGGGGTTAGAAACGGTGTTGGTATTGGGCAATTGTATATCGAAACTCTGGCGAAACTCGCGGCTGTGGCGAAGGTCGCCGATTTCGATGTTATAGAGCCGGGTGCGATAGTAGGTTTTGAGCTGGCCAAAGTTGACGCCCAAGGCAAAGCTACGCGGGGTGACGAGTTTGAAGTCGAAAGAAAGCTCGCGGTTGTATACGATACCCTCCCGGCCATCGGCGTAGAAATTTTGTCCGGCGGGCAGTTGTTGCTGAGCAAAAAGCGGCAGATAGATGACCAGCAAAATGAACGCGGCGGTAAGGTTCTTTCCCATATCTTTGGCAACTATAAGTGATAATACAGGCCAAACAGCCCTTTTGTTGCAACAAGATAAGGAACTTTATGAAAACCGCCGACAATAGCGGAATTTTAGACTGGTTTGGCGGGATCATCCAACGGCTATTCCACGTCTATGCCGGCAAGGCGGGCGGCCATTTCGGTAAACAGTTCGATGACATTTTCGCCGGTTTTGGCGCTGGTGAGTGCCTGCGGGGCGGCTTCGGCCATAGCGCGGTTGATGGCGGCTTCGTCGGCTAAGTCGCGTTTGTTGCCTATTTTATAAATAAGCGCATCGGGCATCACCCGCTCGATGTGCTCCATGTCTTCTTTGATACGGGCATAGGTAGAGGGCCGGCTGAGGTCAAAAACATAGATGATGCCGTGCGCGCCGGCGAAATACTGGCGGGGCACTTTCTCCTGGGATATTTCACCGGCTAAGTCCCAAAGCATGAGGGTAATTTCGGCTTGTTTGAGGCGAATCACTTTTTTATCCACGCGAACGCCGATGGTTGTCAGGTATTTTTCGTTAAAGGTATTGGTAATAAAACGATTAAAAAGCGAGGACTTGCCTACGCCAAACTGCCCGGTAATTACTATTTTTTTACTGGTAATCATGCTCTTATGCTCCCTATTGATGATCGAATAAAGCTGGCGGTCAGCCGCTGTTGCAGTATATAATAAAAAGACGCATCGGGCTCCCTTAAGTCACCCGAAAGATGTTTTTCGGCGAAATCGAGTATATCGGAAGTGAGCTGATCCTTTTCGGCCTCGCTGACAGCGCCGGCTATGGCCAACGCGATGTAGTAGTTGTAGAAGTTGTGAATGAGCAACTGATAGTGGCCATACTGTATGCTTTGCAGCTCTTCGTCGGTGCGGTGGAAGGCGTCTTCGGCAAAGGCTTTGATGGCCGTGAGCATACCGGCGATCATGTCTTTGTCGGCAGTTTCGGCAGCCGAGGCGCTACCCAGCAGCAGGCCGCTTTCGCGGCTTACCACGTATACTTCCTGTATGGCGCCGGCGTCGAGGGAGGCGATGAGCTCATCGGCCGTAGCGCCCGCAGCTTTATTGCGCCGCCAGAAGACGAAGCGACTTTTGCGGAGTTGCTGGTCGATGCGCTCGCGCAACAGCTTAAATTCGTTGGCAATGAACTTGCGTACGAGCTTGCCCAGCCTCGGGTACAGGATGTTGATGAGTTCTTCCTGATTGGCTTTGAGGCGGGCGTCGATGATGCGCTCTACGGCTTTTTCGTACTGCCGGGGGAAATGCGCGCGCATCAATTCGAGCTGCTCCTCAAGGATAGGCCCCACGCGCGCTTCCAGCTCCTCTCGGTTGTCGAGAATATGGCGCAGCGCTTCCAGCTCCTGCCGGTCGTCGCGCAGGAGAATATCTTTCAGCTGCTCTAAGAGCTGCCGATCGGAGGGCATGCGGGAAGAGGTCATGGATTTGGCTTTAGCGTCGGGGATCAACCGCCGAGCAATTGATCGCTCATGCCGCGCAGCAGTCGGCCTATGCGATGCCTTTCCTCCTGGCTTACGGCGTCTAACCGGCTATTGATTTCGGCATGGTTGCCGGCCACTACGGCGCTGAGCGCGGCCAATTGTTCGGCCCACTGCCTGTTCATTTCCTCCATGCGATTTGCCTGCTCCTTCAATTGGTTGAGCACGTCGTCAAAGCGGGTATCGTACTCGGCCATCTGCTGCCCCATCAGGATATTTCTGATGGTGCTAATCTCCTGAAATGATTCTGTCATACTTTTCCGGGGTTTTAAAATTTTGCGTTATAATTACACCCTGCATTATAGAAATTAAAGGATTTTTGCCAAAAATCTGAATTTTTTTTGAAACATACAAATGACTAAGGTCATGGAGGTAATGGTTTTTGTTCATGGGGCGGTTTCCGGGCGTTTGGCTTACACCCTCGACCTGGTGTTGGGCCGGCTGCTGGGTTGCTCCTGGAAGGCTACCTCCCGTTTGGACGAATACCTCAGCTTCCCATATATTCGATTGAATTACAGCCATCAGCGCCATGCGGAGCGGGAGGTATGGTTGCGGCCGCAGGGGCTGCTCGACGAGAAAAACATCCGAAGCGACTTGCCGCTTCATGCCGGCCGAAACCCGGTCGGCCTGCCTTATCTTTTTAAAGACAAGGGCAATACAGGCCCCGATATCGACTTCGATCTGCTGGCAGCCGGCTTTTTTATGGCCAGCCGGTACGAAGAGTACCTCCCTTTTGAGGCCGACGGCTATGGTCGCTTTCCGGCGGCGGCTTCGCTGGCCGCCCGGGCGCAGTGGCTGCACGAGCCGGTGGTGCAGCAATGGGCCGACTGGCTCGGCCGCTGCATGGCTAAGGTTTTTGCGTTGCCGCCATTCCCGACGCCCGTTTTTCAGCGGCTGCTTACCTACGACATCGACATTCCCTGGGCTTATGCGCTGCGGGGCTGGCGCGGCTGGGCGCGGGCTTCGGCAGATTTGCTCGGCGGAAAGTGGGCGCTTAGCCGGCAGCGCTTAGCGGCGGCCTTGGGCCGCGAGCCCGATCCCTATGATACCTTCAACTACCTCGACGCGCTCCATCAGCGCTTAAGCGGGCCGCAGCCGGCCTATTTTATGCTTATGGCGCCGCGCGGGCCATTTGACCCCGGCGCTCCGCCAACGCACCCCCGGCTAAAGCGCTTGGCGGCCCGGCTGGCACAGCGATATGCCGTGGGCATACACCCCTCTTACCGCTCTAATGAGCCGACAGGGCAGTTGGAACGCGAAATCCGCTATCTGACACAAGCGCTGGAAAGACCCATCACCATTAGCCGACAGCATTTTTTAAAGCTCCGCTTCCCGCATACCTACCGCCGGCTGCTGGAGGCAGGCATACGGGAAGACTATTCCTTAGCTTTTGCCGATGCGCCAGGCTTTAGGGCCGGGTTGGCCATTCCTTTTTTATGGTATGACCTGGAGCGGGATCATACCACCGAGCTCCTGCTCATACCCACCACCTTTATGGACGTAACCCTGCGCGACTACCTCAAGCTTGGCCCCGAAGCGGCCGCAGCCCAGATACGCAGCCTCCGGGCCGGCCTGCAAAAGTATGGCGGCTGGCAAGTATCGCTCTGGCACAACAGCAGCTTTTCACCGCTACACGGCTGGGCCGGCTGGCGCGAAGTGTACGAGCAGGAGGTAGCAGGGCCGGTTTATAGTTCTCCAACCCAGGATTTGTGAATCTCGACTTGCTCTTTTTCCGTCTGGCGGCGTTAAAAAGCCTCGCCATAGCTTAGGCTATGTCTGCGTTTTTTGCCTTGCCAGCCGAAAAAATAACGGCGTCCATTTTTCACTCATCCTGACTTGGAGAACTATAGCGCGTATCCGGAAATCCATCCAATCAGGGCGTGCCCCCTGCCCCCTTTGGCATAGCCCCTATCGGCTTAGCGGTAGAAGAGGGGGGCAGGGGTCGGGCTGTCCGCTCCTATACCCGCCTTTGGGGGCGGGTATACCGCTACCATCCCTCACGCGGCTCCGCAGCGGCTTACGGCTTTATGGCTTGATGAATTTTAGTGTGCAGGCAAAACCACTACCTACTCCAGCTCCAATATCTGCTCCTCGCCGGTGGTTATGTCTAATACCGAGATGCGGTATTGTAAACGGTATTCGCCTGTTGGGGTATAAACATAATCGTAACGAGAGAGCAGAATGATATCTTCTCTTCCGTTGACTTTAATAGCATACGGATAATAATTTTTGCTTTCGCAATCACTAATATCGCTAAGTATATTCAATTGCCGGGTATTCAAATCATATTTAAAAACCACTTTATTGGAATGGCTTATGATAGTATGATTATCTAGCCAAAATATTTTACCCGCATACAACTCATACCTGGCGAAAATATCTTCTATTAACGTAAGTTCCTCTGTAGCCAAGTTGTATATTCCTAAATATCCATTGTGAATACTTGAAGGGGGTGCGGCTCCAATTTGATGTACAATTAGATACCATTTTTATCGATGTGGTTCCAAAATTGTTGCCATCGGCCCTGAGTGCAAATAAGCCCTCGAAGTAATAATATGTGTTGTGCCACAGGGATTG
>Ga0209573_1000946_pt1 | contig 50979 bp, 43 predicted proteins | sample TNRBio252014_DNA_FD_185870 | JGI IMG/M metagenome (GOLD analysis project Ga0209573, IMG submission 185870) | Wastewater treatment Type I Accumulibacter community from EBPR Bioreactor in Madison, WI, USA - TNR Reactor_6/25/2014_ DNA (SPAdes)... | ecosystem: Engineered > Bioreactor > EBPR >... | reverse complement strand
CGGAACAAGAAAGTTTCTCCTGTGCTGTCCAGCCCCTTTGGGGTGCGCCAGCGTTCGTCTCCGGCCGGTCGATCGCCATCGAGGCCGCAATGGTGCGGGCTCGGAAACGGAAAACGGAGACTTAAAATGGCAACCATCGGCACATTCAAGAAGACCGGCTCGAACGAATTCACCGGCGAAATCGTCACCCTCAGCGTCCAGGCCAAGGGCGTGCGCATCATCCCCGACCTGCGCGCCACCGGCGAGAACGCTCCCAGTCACCGGGTTCTGGTCGGCCGCGCCGAGATCGGCGCCGCCTGGTCCAAGCGCTCCAACGAGGGCCGCGACTATCTGGGCCTCAAGCTGGACGATCCGAGCTTCAACGCTCCGATCTACGCCAACCTCTTCGATGACGAAGAAGGCGAAACCTTCTCCCTCATCTGGTCCCGCCCCAACGGTCGCCGCGGCGACTAAGGCGCGGCACAAAGGCCCCGACCGCAAGGTCGGGGCCTTTCTCATGTCCGCGGGAAAGTCGTCACGCCACCGCGCCCTGTCGTGTCTAGCACGGATCAGGCGCTTAGGATCGGGATGATGGTTTTGACATGGGCGTCGATGCGTTCCAGCACGGGCGGCGGGACCACTTCGCGCTCCGGCAGTGTCCACCATTTCGTATCAATGCGTTTCACCGTCTCGACAACGGCCTTGAGCACGGCTGGCTCGGGAAGCCTTGCCCGATTGGCAAACGTCTTCCAGCGGGCCGGGGCCAAGCCCTTGAAGGCCCGCTCGCCGCCCAGAGACAGCGCCAGCCCATCTGCCGGAATATAGGGCACGGTCGAAAGCATGTCGTAGATCGGTGCTAGAGCGGGTGTGTCGCCGTCGCCCGGATAGATCAGCGACCAGTTCTTGAGGTGCATGTCGCCATTGCCCATGACCACCGAGAAGGTCAGCCGCCGGACAAACTCCAGCGCGGCGAACGGCGAGATCGCAACATTCAGCACAGAGGCGATGTCGTGGGAGGCGGCGCCATCATATTTGCGCGCCGGGTACAGGCCGAAAACCTGCGCGAAATCCTCGATATGGATGCGCTGCCCGTCTGCCCCGCGATCAAAACGCCGCACGAGCAAGACCAGCCCCTCGGCAAGTGTTTCAAACTCTTCGGGAATGCCCTCGAACTGGTCTCGGCTGACCAGTTCCCGCTCGGGCACATTCATGCCGATGGCTTCGGCAAGCGCGAGGTTCGCGAACTCGTTCTCCGACACGCCCGGAAAGGCGGTCGAGGGGAATTTCGCAATATACTGGCCCTCGTCATCCCCGAGCGGCAAGGTCAGCCCGCCGCCCTTGCCGGTGTTCTTCATCACCGAGAGCTTCATCTGCACGCCTGCCAGCGAGAAGCGGGCCTTGGGCCGTCCTTGGGTTGGCGCCGCCCCGATGCGGGGTTGACCGTCACTGGGCAGCACCCGAACGGCCCCCGGCAAATCCGCACCAAGGGTGGCCAGGAGATCGAAATCATTCCCCGACCGCACATTACCCGCATGGTGCTTTTCCATCGCCTCGCGCAGCCGGTCTTCGGGCAGCAGGTTGGCAAAGAAGGGCGGCAGGCTGCCTGCGACCGGTCGCGGATCCTTGCGCAAGCCCCCTGATGCCGCGCGAAGGGATAGGCTCAGAACCGGATGGCCTCCAGTCGCGCGATAGGCCGGATCAAGGCTGAAGGCGTTGAAATCACCCGGCGTCCTGACGATCGTGCCAACCTTCGCACTGTTCAGGAACACGTCCAGCGCGGTGATGGTCTCAGCGGTACGGACGGCTGTCATCGTCGCTCTCCGGTTGCGGGCTGAAGGCCGGATGATCATCCTCGGCCTCGGGGCGCAAAAGCGCCTCGATGGCGGGCACCATTGCCTGCGGGACCAGCATTATTTCCAGCCCAAGCGCCCTGGCAATGTTGATCAATGTCGTGGTGCGCGCAGCCGCCGCCCCCGTCTCGATGTCGCGGTAGCGCGGGCGCGAAATGCCCGCAAGATCGGCCACCTGCTCCTGGGTCAACCCCGCTGCAAGACGCGCGCGGCGAAAATGGTCGCCGATCAGCCCCAGTGTTTCTTTTTCCGCCTTCATGTGATGCCTTTACGGATCATTTCTGTCGCTTTGATCTGAATACGTATCTTGGTCTATTGCGAACGTCAAGGATATGATCTCTAAACGAATCATTCAGTTGTCGGCTGCATCGTTTGGGGCTCAATCAATCGCGGAGCAACGCCGAACTAATCCAAGGCAGAAGTGCTGGTCTTTCGAGCCATGGCCAGCGATCGGGCACATCGAACGCTGTGCTGCGCAAATCGCCTCACGGTGTGCCTCAGCGATTTCATGTGGCGGATTGAGCAAGAACGACTAAAATAGCCGTAGTTCTGGAATGCGCGCCGGTCGCGATGGGAGGTGATCATGCATGATCACCGCTCGACAGTCGCGGGCCGCGCGCGCGTTACTGGGTTGGACGCAGGAGACGCTCGCTGACAAGGCCCGAATATCGTTAACTGCCCTGAAGCGCCTCGAGTCCGAGAACCGGCTGGAGGTGTATGAGACAACGCGGGATCAGGTGCGCCGGGCGCTTGAAGCAGCAGGGATCGTTCTCCTGTCCACGGATCGCGGGCAAGGAGTGTTGCTGGTTCATGACCAAGACGAGAAGAGACACCGACAGATCCGCGACGTCTGATCGGCGCAGGCGCCATCATCGATCCGCTGCTGCGGCCTGTGGCTTGTGGCGACCATCGACATGACGTCCGCGGTCGCCCCCTTCGACGACATCGCGCCTGTTAGCGACGAGCTGACCGAATATGACCGCGCGCATATCAAGCTCTATATGCGGCTGCTCGATGCGGCCGATGATGGGGCGGAATGGGCCGAAGTCGTTAATGTTTTGTTCGGAATTGATCCTGTTCGGGAACCTGAACGCGCCCGGCAGGTCCATGACAGCCATCTGGGACGGGCGCGCTGGATGACACAGAGCGGCTATCGTCAGCTGCTGCGTCATCCGACAGATCGGACCTGACCTCGCCGCCGTCGCACCAGTGATGCCTTCAGAGCATCACCCTATGTCCTTGTTCTGGCTTCCATCTCGGTAGAGGCACCGCAATTCTTTCACGCTCCACCTGTGCAGTTTCAACCAGGAGCGGAGCAATGAAGCCGGATACATCCCGCTGGCGAGACCAGGACCAGTATGAATTCTACGATGCGCTGCCCGTTGAGGGCGTCGCCTGGGAATGCCTGCGCCGTAACGCGTCCTATCAGGCCTGTTTCGATGACCTTGTAGCGCAAGGCGCCGGGCATCTTCCCCTTGCGGATCACGTCCAACATCGCTGGGGGTTGCGATTTCCCGGCAGACCCCGGCTTTTCCGCGCTCGACCAACCGGTCATCTGGTCGCCTGTTGCCAATCCGGACATGCTGATGCTCGGGGCAGCGCCCGATTTTCTTCCGCCTTCTCCGTCCGCCTTATCGGTAGATCTTGCTGATGCCATCTGCGGACCAGAGGGGGTATATGGTGTCTGTGACGCCAGAGACGGCGTTCAATATCTGATCCTCGCCGACACCGATGCCAATTCGCAGCCAGCGATCATTCTGCCACTTGACGAAAATCTGCCGGATCGGCTCGAGGCCATTCTCAGGCTCTGGCACATGCTGGCCGGGAAACCCGCGCGCCGCGACCCCAGGATGACGCCGTATCAGCGCCGGCGGTTTCGCCTGATGATGCAAGCTGCCGACGGAAACGCCAACCACGCGACCTATCGTGAGATTGCCATCGCCATCTACGGAGAGGCGCGCGTTCGCGCTGAGCCGTGGAAGACATCGGCTTTGCGCGCCTCTGTCATCGCCCTTGTCCGATCTGCCGCCGCGCTGATCGACGGCGGTTATCAGGACCTTTTGCGCCATCGTCGCAAACCCTGACACTGACGTCTGATCGAGGGTGAGGATTCTACCCCTTCGATCTTCCTCATCCCCCTTGCCGCCGCGCCTTCGCCACCGTGCGCATGTCATGCCGTTGATCGTCAGCGGCATCCTGCACAACCACGGAGGCCACCCCATGCGACCTGATCTCGCCGCCTTGCCGCCACGCTACCTGCGCACCAAGGAAGCTGCCGATTTCCTCAGCCTGTCCGCGCGCACGCTGGAAAAGCACAGAACCTACGGAACGGGACCTGCCTATCACAAGCTCGGCGGCCGCGTTGTCTATTCGGTCGAGGATCTCGCAGCCTGGGTTGCACGCGGATCGGTTACCTCCACGTCGGACCCACGCGGACAGGTTCTCCCGGCGAAACCTCTGCCGCCGACCGCATTCACCTCGCCCAGGCGCATTACGCGCTGAACACGGCGGTCAGCCCTCTATGGCAGCGCAGCACCCATCCGCCTCGGAACGCGGGCAACTCGATCTGTTTCGGGCGCTTCCCGGTGAACTCGCGCCACGAGACGCGCAGGATCTCATGGCTTATCCTTTCTTTTCCCTTTCCAAATCGCACCGTATCCGCCCAATTGACTTTGCGCTGGGCAACGTCTCGATCCGTGTCGAAGCTGTTCCCGATCACGGTATGGCGACGATCTGGGACGCCGATATACTGATCTGGGCGGCCAGCCAGATCGTGGAAGCGCGGGACGCCGGTCTGCGCACGTCGCGCCTGATGGCGGCAACGCCTTATGAAATCCTGACATTCACAGGGCGCGGAACCTCCCTGAGGGACTATCAGCGCCTGAAGGCGGCGCTGGACCGGCTGCAATCGACCACGGTTGCAACCTCGATCCGCCAGCGCGCGAATGGACGGCGACATCGTTTTTCGTGGATCAACGAATGGCACGAGCGGACCGATGCCAATGGCCGCCCGGACGGCATCGAGATGATCGTGCCCGACTGGTTCTACAGTGCGGTTCTGGATGACGCCCTGATCCTCACCATCGACCGGGCCTATTTCAATCTGACCGGCGGGTTGGATCGATGGCTCTATCGCCTGGTGCGCAAGCATGGTGGGCGGCAGAAAAACGGTTGGCGGTTCGACTTCCGTCACCTGCACCAGAAATCGGGCAGTCTGTCGCCGTTCAAGCGCTTCGCCTTCGAGCTGCGCGACATTATCCGCCGCCAGCCACTGCCCGGCTACACCCTGTTCGCCGAGGTCGAAACCGGCGGCCGGATGCTGCTCGCTTTCGAGCCTGTCCCGGCCTGTGGAAAACCTGTGGATAGTCTCGTGCTATCGGGAACCCGGACTATCGTGCCATCAGGAACCGGAGGCTCGTGCTATCGGGAACCCAAACACCTCCTATCCTTCGGTAACAAAAGCGAAAATCGCGCCCTTAACTTAGAGTCTAACACAGAATCTAACTTTGAAGAGCGGCAGCGCGATGTGGAAAAGCTCATCGCGAAGGCTGGTGCGGCCCTCAGATCGGGTGCCCATAAAGGCAAGCTGACACCCCCAAAGCAAGAATCGCCCGCGTCAACAAGCACGCCTGAACTTCCTCTCGGCAAACCGGGAGGACGGCGATGATTGTCGCGCTCCTCAATCAGAAAGGCGGCGTGGGCAAGACGACGCTGGCGCTGCATCTCGCCGGAGCCTGGGCCGCGGAAGGCAAGCGCGTCATCCTGATCGATGCCGACCCGCAAGGCTCCGCACTCGACTGGTCGGAGCGGCGCAGCGATGAAGGGCTGCCAAGGCTGTTCACCGTCATCGGACTTACCCGCGATACCCTGCACAGGGAGGCGCCGGAACTGGCGCGTGACGCGGATCATGTCGTCATTGATGGTCCGCCCCGTGTCGCTGGTCTGATGCGCTCTGCGCTGCTTGCAGCCGATCTGGCGCTGATCCCGGTGCAGCCATCGCCCTTCGACGGTTGGGCCTCGGCCGAGATGCTGGCGCTTCTGAGCGAAGCACGCATCTATCGTCCCGAGCTTGCCGCCCGTTTTCTGCTGAACCGATGCGGTGCGCGCACCATCATCGCCCGCGAAACGGCCCAAACACTAGCGGACCACGATCCACCCTTGCTGGCCACGACCATCGGCCAGCGCGTCGCCTTCGCTGAAGCCGCACAAACCGGGCGACTGGTCTCAGAGACCGATGGCGGCGAACGGGCTGCACTGGAGGTCACAGCGCTGGTGGCCGAGATCGATAGCCTCGGGCTCGGGAGGATTGTGCGATGACACGTCCACTCGCCAAATCCGGCTTCGCATCGCGTCCGGGCAATCCCGATAGCTGGGTCAGGGCTGCCGATACACCGGTAACAGGAAAGATGGCTGCCGAGGCGTTTACCGCCCGCCTGACCATCGACATCACGCCCGAGCTACGCGGGCGCATCAAGGTCGCTGCCTTCCGGCGCGGCGTCACGGTCGCCGTGATGTTGCGCGAGCTGCTGGTCCGCGAGTTTCCACCCACCGAAGGAGATCAGCCATGACCGGCAAGACCGCGTGTGCAGTGCATGAACATCCGCGGCCGGGCGGACCAGCTCCGTTCACCACATTGGTCGAACTGACCTTCCAGAAGAAGAAGGTCGAGCGCTGGATCAGGTTCGGTCACAAGAGCTTTGAGCAGATCATCGACCGCCGCTGCAGTCTGATCGGTTTTGCGCCCGAAAGCATCTTTGCCTTCGTCCGCTGGGCCTCCAACGACTACGGCACCATCGTCTCGCGGCTCGACATCCTGCGCGCCGTTGGTCGCGGCGAACCGTACCAGACCGTGCCCTTCGTTCGTCCTGGCTGCGAGATCCTGCTGCGTATTGATGGCTGGCGACAAGTCCAGCGGTTGCTGGCCCTGATTGATGCCGTGGACGCGCTTGGCATCGATCCGGCGGATGTTGCGCCGGACCATTGGCGGCACGTCCACAACCGCTTGAGTGCCGGTCAGGAACCCAACCCCTACACCCCGGAACGCCATGCCGCGTGGCTCAACCGCCGGAGGATCTGGACATGAGCCGCCGTCATATCCTCGCCGTGTCCATGCTGGCCGTCGGCACGCTTGTCGCCACGGCGGTTGCCGATCTGCCAACCCGGCTGATCTGGAACGCGACTGCCAGCGCGCCCATCGGCTTCTACACGGTTGCTCCCGCCGATACGCTCGAAATTCCAGAACTCGTCGTCATCGCGCCGCCCGAACCGCTGGAGCAGTTCATGGTCGAGCGCGGCTATATCGGGCGGGGCGTGCCGCTGTTGAAACGCGTCCTCGGCTTGCCGGGACAGCGCGTCTGCCGCAGCGGTGCGACGATCACCGTCGATAACGTCGAGATGGGCGCCGCACTGGAGCGCGACCGCATGGGCCGCGATCTGCCGGTCTGGCAGGGCTGCCGCATCATCCGCGACGGCGAACTCTTCCTCATGAATTGGGACATCCGGGACAGCCTCGACGGCCGTTACTTCGGACCTGTTCTCGCCAGTTCCGTCATCGGGCGAGCGCTCCCGCTCTGGACCGATGAGGAAGGCGATGGCCGCTACGAATGGCGGGCGGCCACGCATTGAACCCACGCCAAATCCACAAACACAGGAGACATACCATGCCACAGATCGGTCAATTTGCGCGTGACGCATCCGGCTTCGCCGGTCAGCTCGTCACGCTCACCATGAAGCGCGATCTCGTTATCGTGCCCGCCGAACATTCCGATGCGGAGAATGCGCCGGACTATCGCGTCCATTTCATTGAACATGACGGGCCGGAGGTCGGTGCTGCATGGAAACGCACCGGCGAAAAGGCTGGCGAATATCTCTCGGTGCTGCTCGACGATCCCGCCTTACCGCAGCCGATCCGCGCCAATCTGTTTTGCGACGACGATGCAGGCTCGTCATGGTCGCTGCACTGGAGCCGCCCGCGGCCCCGCGAAGATCGGGACTGAGATCATGCGATCCCGCGCCCTTCTTCTCTTCACGGCCCTTCTGTCGGCTGGCAGCGGCTCGATGCCGGCCATGGCGCAGGTCACGCCGCAACCCGCGCCTGTTACCGCGCATCCCCATGCTGCTTTCATTGCAGAGGCGTCACAGCGTTTCAGCATTCCAGAGCACTGGATTCGGGCCGTGCTGGGTGTGGAAAGCGCGGGCGATGTGCGCGCCATTTCATCGGCGGGCGCGATGGGACTGATGCAGGTCATGCCCGATACCTGGGCGGGCCTGCGCAGCCGCCATGGCCTCGGGCGCGATCCTTACGATCCGCGTGACAACATCCTCGCAGGTACGGCGTATCTGCGGGAGATGTGGGACCGCTATGGCAATGTCGCGGCCATGCTTGCCGCCTACAATGCCGGTCCCGGTCGCTATGACGAGCATCTGGCGACAGGTCGCACTTTGCCCGCAGAAACACGCGCCTATGTCGCCACGCTCGCACCTGTTCTCGGCAGGGCGACTGCGCCTGATGTGCCGACGATCGTGCCGCCGCCGCCACCGGATTGGCGCGAAGCCCCGCTCTTCGTTGCGCAATCCGGCGGCATTTCAGCGGCGGTTAATCAGCCATCGAGCGACATCCACGCAACCGCTTCTCTGCGCGATCCCGCCGTTCAGGAGCCGCAGGACAGCGGCATATTCGTGGCCCTTGCGAGCGATGGCGACAAGCCATGAGCATAGCGTTTACGCGCTCGTTCGGTCCATTTCCGGTGTGCAGTCAGGCTTGGGTGCGCCTGGCAGCATTCCCGGCAGGAAGGGCAAAAAGGGAAGGAAAGGCGGAGGGCAAGATAAAGGAAACCGGCACCCTGTCGGGGCGGTTTCTGGGCAAGCCCTTGTCTGCACACTGTTTTGGGGCGCGGCGCACGGCACCCTGCTTTTGGGTCTCGCGTGCCGCGATGTGGCGCAAAGCCTTGGCTTTGTTGGGTTTTGACCGGCACTATAGCCTAATATCTGCCGTTTCCGTGTCTAAACGGCAGGGAATGGGCTCATGAGCGCCGACGACGAGAATCGCTTTCGCCCGAAGCCAGGCCGCATCAGGTCGGACGTGCCGAAGGCAGGCAAGGCGAAGAGCTTTCTGACGCAGGCGAAGAAGCTGGCGCGTCAGCTTAGCAACAGCCCTAGTAGATCATCGTCATTCGCATCACGGACGTCCTCGTCGTCCTCATCGGGTTCGGCCGGAAAGAGCGGGAAGGCATCGCGCGCTGGCAAAGGTCCGGGCGTCAAGCGTGGCCGTGGCGCGGCCTATGTCCGCGCCCGAACCCTGTCGGGCGGTTGGCGGCACAGTGCGGCCGGCGTGCGCCGCGTCGTCGTCAAAACCCGTTATGTCCAGAGCGCGGGAAAGAATGGAAAAGGGGCTGCCCATCTGCGCTACATCCAGCGCGACGGAACCACACGTGATGGCGAGCGTGGTCAGCTTTATTCCGCCACCGAGGACCGCGCCGATGGTGATGCGTTCCTTGAACGCGGCAAGGATGACCGCCACCAGTTCCGCTTCATCGTCTCGCCCGAAGATGCCGCCGATCTTTCCGACCTCACCGAACACACCCGCGATCTGATGAGCCGCATCGAGGCCGACCTTGGCACGAAACTCGATTGGGTGGCTGTCAATCACCACAATACCGGCCATCCCCATGTCCATGTCATCGTTCGGGGCAAGGACGATCTGGGCGAGAACCTGGTCATCAATGGCGACTATCTCGCCAATGGCATTCGTGAGCGGGCGAGCGAACTGACCACGCTGGAACTCGGCCCCGTGACCGAGATCGAGCAGAGCCGCAAGCTGTCTGCCGAAATCGATCAGGACCGCTTCACGCGCATCGACCGCGCCATGACCGAGGAAGCCGACGAAAGGTTCCTCGATCTGCGCCACGAACCGGCAGATGCACGCCGCCAGTTCAACCGCACACTTCGCCTGCGCCGTCTCGCCAAGCTGGAAAAGATGGGGCTGGCTACGGAACATGCACCCGGCGTCTGGGAGCTTGGCGCGAAGATGGAACCGGCGCTGCGTGAACTCGGTGAGCGCGGTGACATCATCCGCAACATGCACAAGGCGCTGAAGGCCGATGGGCAGGAACGTGATCCGATGACCTTCCAGCTTCACCATGCCGCACCCGCGGCGCCCATCACCGGCCGCGTCGTGGACAAATATCTCACCGACGAGATGGGCGAGAACCTGACCCTCGTGGTCGACGGCATCGACGGGCGAACACACCATCTTCCCGGCATTGATCCGGCCCGCGTCGAAGACGCCCGGATTGGCAGCATCATCGAGGTCGGTCCCGCCGATACAGCACAGCGCCCATCCGATCGCACCATCGCTGCGATCTCGGAGAATGGCATTTATCGTCCGAGCCGCCACCTCGAACAGGCGAAGTTCGAGGGGCGTGTGCCGGGCGGGGATTACGAGGGTTATGTCGATGCCCATGTCCGGCGGCTGGAGGCGTTGCGCCGGGCCGGGATTGCCGAGCGGATCGACGCCGACCGGTATCGCATCCCGGAAGACTTCGAAAGCCGCGCCACTGCCTATGATGCCGGTCGCAACCGGCAGGCCAGCATCCGTGTCGTCTCGACCTTCGACCTGGAAAAGCAGATCGGCGCCGATGGTGCGACCTGGCTGGACCGGCGACTGGTTACGTCGGACGCCTCGGATATTACCCCGGCAGGGTTCGGGGAACAGGTACGAGAGGCGATGGACCAGCGCCGCGAGCATCATATCGCACAGGGCGATGCCACGCGGCAGCAGAATGGACGCATTCTCTATCGGCGCAACCTGCTCGCCAATCTGCGGGAACGGGAAGTGGCCCGCGTCGGTGCAGAGATGGCTGAGAGCAAGGCGTTGCCGTTCCGGGCGGCTGCCGATGGCGAAAATATCAGCGGCAAGTTCACCGGGATCGCACATCTATCGAGCGGCAAGTTCGCCATTGTCGAAAAGAGCCACGAGTTCACTCTTGTCCCATGGCGGCCAGTGATCGACCGCCAGCTCGGCCGCGAGGTTGCGGGCATCGTGCAGGGTGGATCGGTATCGTGGCAAATGGGGCGAACACGAGGGCTCGGGATTTGAGCCTTTGCCGATCTGGCACCTCGCAAATTGTTCTGTCGACATCGGCATCTGAAAGGGCCTGTCCGATGTGCCGCCGATAGTATCCGGCAACACGGCACCCCTGCTTTTCCTGTTGCCGCTTTCGAAAACGTCTATTCTTTGATCGGCTCCGACTCTCTTGCCGATTGGAGCCTGTATGCGTGGTGGCCGAATACTCTGGGGCCAGATCATTGTTGTATTCACCATTGTCCTGGTGATGGTCTGGACTTCGACACAATGGGTGGCCTTCCGCCTTGGCTTTCAGCCCCAGCTCGGCAATCCGTGGTTCGATGTTGCGGGATGGCCGGTCTATTATCCTCCGGCCTTCTTCTGGTGGTGGTTTTCCTATGACGCCTATGCGCCCGGTATTTTCACCGAGGGCGCGTTCATCGCCGCGTCCGGGGCGTTGTTCGCTATCGCCGCCGCTTTTTTCATGTCGATCATCCGGGCGCGCGAGGCGCGCAATGTCGCCACCTACGGATCGGCCAGATGGGCCGAGGTTAAGGAAATCCATGCCGCCGGGTTGCTTGGCCCCGATGGCGTGGTCCTGGGAAGACACAGCAAGGATTATCTGCGCCATGACGGCCCCGAGCATGTCCTTTGCTTCGCGCCCACCCGATCAGGCAAAGGCGTCGGTCTCGTTGTGCCGACGCTGCTGACCTGGCCGGGAAGTTGCATCGTCCATGACATCAAGGGGGAGAACTGGAATCTGACGGCCGGCTTCCGGTCCCATTACGGCCGCGTCCTGCTGTTCGATCCGACCAATGTTCATTCCGCAGCATACAATCCGTTGCTGGAAGTCCGCCAGGGGGAGTGGGAAGTCCGCGATGTCCAGAACATCGCGGATATTCTGGTCGATCCCGAGGGCAGTCTCGACAAGCGCAACCATTGGGAAAAGACCAGCCATTCGCTACTGGTCGGCGCCATCCTGCATGTTCTCTATGCCGAGAAGGACAAGACGCTGGCGGGGGTCGCGAGCTTTCTGTCCGATCCGCGCCGTCCGGTCGAGGCGACCTTGCGCGCCATGATGGACACGCCGCATCTGGGCGAAGCCGGTGTGCATCCCGTCATCGCCTCATCGGCACGCGAGCTGTTGAACAAATCCGAGAACGAACGCTCCGGCGTGCTGTCCACGGCGATGTCCTTTCTCGGTCTCTACCGAGATCCGGTCGTGGCCCGCGTGACGGCCCGCTGCGACTGGCGCATTGCTGATCTGGTCGGAGCAAAAGAACCGGTCAACCTCTACCTCGTCGTACCGCCCTCGGACATCAACCGGACCAAGCCGCTGATCCGTCTGATCCTCAATCAGGTCGGGCGGCGGCTGACCGAGGAACTGGAAACCACCGGAAAACGCCATCGTCTCCTGTTGATGCTGGACGAGTTCCCCGCGCTCGGGCGGCTTGATTTCTTTGAATCGGCGCTCGCCTTCATGGCCGGCTACGGCCTCAAAGCGTTCCTGATCGCGCAGTCGCTCAACCAGATCGAGCGGGCCTATGGACAGAACAACGCCATTCTCGACAACTGCCATGTGCGTGTCGCCTTTGCCGCAAACGATGAACGCACCGCCAAGCGGATCAGTGATGCGCTCGGCACGGCCACGGAAATGCGCGATTCCACCAACTATGCGGGCCATCGCCTCGCGCCCTGGCTCGGGCATCTCATGGTTTCGCGGCAGGAAACAGCGCGGCCGCTCCTGACACCGGGCGAGATCATGCAGCTTCCGCCAACCGACGAGATCGTCATGGTAGCGGGTGTGCCGCCCATCCGCGCCGCCAAGGCGCGCTACTATGCCGATGCGCGGCTTCAGGAACGGGTGCTGCCGCCGCCCGATCTGCACAAGCAGTCGGTGAAGATGGAAACATCGGCACCAGACGACTGGACGAGCCGTGTTGTTGCGGCCGCGGCCGGCCACGGACCCGCGTCGAACAGGTCCGACGACGATCCTGCCAATGCCGGTATCCGTCTTGAGCCGGAGCTTCCCGAACATGAGGAAATCATCCCGCCACCACCGCCGCCATCGCAGGAGTTCGATTTTCTCGATGATGAGCCCGACGTCGATGCCGCCAAAGCCCGTGCCATGCGTCAGCGGATGCGCATGGTCGCGCGGCAGGCGTCACTCGACCCAAATGACGGCATCGAGCTTTGAGAAGGAAGACAGGCATGACGAGTCGCACCCGCATGAATGTCTACTTCTCCCCGGATCTGCTGAAGCAGGTCGAGGGTCTGGCGCTGCGTCGCAATGTTTCAAAATCCGCAGTGATCGAGGCTGCGGTAGCATCCTTCCTGTCCGGTGACACGACCGAACGGCTGGAAGCCGCAATGTCGCGACGCCTGGATAAGCTTGGCCGCCAGTTCGATATGCTGGACGAAGATGTCGCCATCCTCGGCGAGACGCTTTCGCTGTTCGTACAATTCTGGCTCACCATGACGCCGCCGCTGTCAGATAGCGCGAAACAGTCGGCACGCATCAAGGGCAACGAGCGCTTCGAAGGCTTCATGCAGACGCTGGGCAAGCGCCTGGCTTCCGGCGACAGATTCCTGAAAGAGTTGTCGCGGGATATCGATTCGCTTCACGATCTTTCGTCACAAGGCCAGTCCGAAGCGGATGGAAACCAGCTCTGAACTTTCGATCCATCCTATTTACCGCCCTGCGCCGCCGATGCCCGCACACGCGTAAACATCTGTTGAAACGGCCCTAAATCAGGTTCTTTTAATCGACCCCAATCCGGGGTCCGTCTTTTGCGCGTCCCGCCATGAACGGGGCCGCCATGACCGCATCACATCAGAAACCCGAGACGATTGCGCGTGGTGCGCGGATGCTGCGCACCGCGCTCGGTACATCGATTGCCCGGTTTCTGGAAGATCCAGCTGTGGTCGAGGTGATGCTGAATCCCGATGGCCGCATCTGGGTGGATCGGCTCTCCGAAGGGCTGGCCGATACGGGGGAGAGGCTGTCGGCTGCCGATGGCGAGCGGATCGTCAGGCTGGTCGCCCATCATGTCGGCGCCGAGGTTCATGCCCGCAATCCGCGTGTGTCGGCTGAACTGCCCGAGACCGGAGAGCGCTTCGAAGGGTTGCTGCCGCCTGTCGTCACGGCGCCGACCTTTGCCATCCGCAAGCCTGCCGTCGCGGTGTTCACGCTCGACGACTATGTAAACGCTGGGATCATGACCAGTGCTCAGGCCGAGGTGCTGCGCCTGAACGTCGCTACGCGCGCCAATATCCTTGTCGCGGGCGGCACCTCGACCGGAAAAACCACGCTGACCAACGCGCTGCTGGCAGAAGTCGCCAAGACTTCGGACCGCGTCGTGATCATTGAAGACACCCGTGAACTGCAATGCGCCGCGCCCAATCTCGTCGCCATGCGCACCAAGGACGACGTGGCGACGCTTTCCGATCTGGTGCGGTCCTCGCTGCGCTTGCGCCCCGACCGCATCCCCATCGGTGAAGTGCGCGGCCCCGAAGCGCTCGACCTGCTCAAAGCCTGGGGCACCGGCCATCCCGGCGGCGTCGGCACCATTCACGCCGGCACCGGCATCGGCGCGTTGCGCCGCCTCGAACAGCTCATCCAGGAAGCCGTCATCACCGTCCCGCGCGCCCTGATTGCCGAGACAATCGACCTCGTCGCCGTTCTTGCTGGACGCGGCTCTTCCCGCCGGCTGGTCGAACTCGCCCGCGTCGATGGGCTGGGGCCGGACGGCGATTACGCCATCACGCATCCCATCACTTTGGCAACCACCCCGAAAGGAAACCCTTCATGATCCGCACGATTTCACGCGGCTGCCGCATCATGGCAACCGCCGCCGCCGCTGTTTCCATCAGCCTGATGCTGGCGCCCGCCGCACACGCCTCCGGCTCCTCCATGCCGTGGGAGGCGCCGCTTCAGAGCATCCTTCAGTCGATCGAAGGGCCGGTCGCCAAGATCATTGCGGTAATCGTCATCATCGCCACCGGCCTGGCGCTGGCCTTCGGCGATACCTCGGGCGGTTTCCGCCGCCTGATCCAGATCGTCTTCGGCCTCAGCATAGCCTTCGCCGCCAGCTCCTTCTTCCTGTCGTTCTTCTCGTTCGGCGGCGGGGCGCTCATCTGATGGCGGGCGGCCTCGAACAGCTCGACGCGGTGCCGGGATTTTCGATCCCGGTCCATCGGGCGCTGACCGAGCATATCCTGCTCGGCGGCGCACCGCGCTCCATCGCCATTGTCAACGGCACGCTGGCCGGGGCCGTCGGCCTCGGCCTTCGTCTCTGGCTGGTTGGCATCGCCATCTGGGCGGTCGGTCATTTCCTCGCGGTATGGGCAGCAAAACGCGACCCGCTCTTCGTCGAGGTCGGGCGCAGGCATCTGCGCATCCCCGGTCATCTGTCGGTGTGAGGGCGCGCGCATGATGAACCTCACCGAATATCGCCGCACCTCCGCTCGCCTTTCCGACTATCTGCCATGGGCAGCGCTGGTTGGCCCAGGCATTGTGCTGAACAAGGATGGCAGCTTCCAGAGGACCGCGAAGTTTCGCGGGCCGGATCTGGATTCTGCTGTCGCTGCCGAACTGGTTGCGGTCGCCGGTCGCATCAACAACGCCGTGCGCCGTCTGGGTTCGGGCTGGTCGATCTTCGTCGAGGCACAACGCTCCGAGGCCGCGACCTATCCCGACAGCAAGTTTCCAGATGCGGCCTCCGCACTGGTCGATGCGGAGCGCAAGGCCGGGTTCGAGGAAGCGGGCACACATTTCGTGTCACGCTACTTCCTGACCTTCCTCTGGCTGCCACCCGCCGAAGATGCAGCTCGCGCCGAGACCTGGCTCTACGAGGGCCGTGAGCAATCCGGCGTCAATCCATGGGAGCTGATGCGCGGCTTCATCGACCGCACCGACCGCGTGCTGGCGCTGCTCGACGGCTTCATGCCCGAATGCCACTGGATCGATGACGCGGGCACGCTGACCTATCTCCATTCCACGATTTCCACGAACCGCCATCGTGTCCGCGTGCCCGAAGTGCCCATGCACCTCGATGCGCTGCTGGCCGATCAGCCGCTGACTGGCGGGTTGGAACCGCGCCTTGGTGACAAGCATCTGCGCGTCCTGACCATTATCGGCTTTCCGACAGCGACCACGCCCGGCCTGCTCGACGAGATGAACCGGCTCGCGTTCCCGTATCGCTGGTCCACCCGCGCCATCCTGATGGACAAGACGGACGCGACGAAACTCCTCACCAAAATCCGCCGTCAATGGTTCGCCAAGAGAAAATCCATCGCCGCGATCCTCAAGGAGGTGATGACCAACGAGCAATCGGCGCTGGTGGACACCGATGCGTCCAACAAGGCACTCGATGCCGACATGGCCTTGCAGGAGCTGGGCGCTGACGTCGCCGGCATGGCCTATGTCACAGCAACCGTCACCGTCTGGGACGCCGATCCCCGTATCGCCGACGAGAAGCTCCGTCTGGTCGAGAAGATCATTCAGGGCCGTGACTTCACGGCCATGTCGGAAACCGTCAATGCCGTCGATGCCTGGCTAGGCTCGATCCCCGGACATGCCTACGCCAATGTCCGGCAGCCGCCGATCTCGACGCTCAACCTCGCCCACATGATCCCTCTATCAGCCGTGTGGGCGGGGCCGGAACGGAACGAACATCTCGGAGCGCCCCCCTTGCTATACGGCAAGACCGAAGGTTCGACTCCGTTCCGGCTTTCCCTTCATGTCGGCGACGTGGGCCATACCCTCGTCGTCGGCCCGACCGGCGCGGGCAAGTCCGTGCTGCTGGCGCTGATGGCGTTGCAATTTCGCCGCTATGATCGCAGCCAGATTTTCGCTTTCGATTTCGGGGGATCGATCCGGGCATCCGCGCTCGCCATGGGTGGCGACTGGCACGATCTCGGCGGTGGATTGACCGAGGAATCGGAGGTTTCCGTTTCCCTGCAACCGCTGGCGCAGATCGATGATGCCTATGAGCGGTCATGGGCCGCTGACTGGATCGCCGCGATCCTGATGCGTGAAGGCATGACCATCACGCCGGAGGTGAAGGAGCACATCTGGACGGCACTGACATCGCTGGCATCCGCCCCGGCGGGAGAACGGACCATCACCGGCCTTGCCGTGCTGCTGCAATCCAACGATCTGAAACAGGCGTTGCGCCCATACTGCATTGGCGGCGCCTATGGCCGGTTGCTCGACGCCGAGGCCGAACATCTCGGATCAGCCGATGTACAGGCCTTCGAGATCGAGGGGCTGGTCGGCACTGGGGCTGCGCCTGCCGTCCTGTCCTATCTGTTTCATCGGATCGGCGACCGGCTCGACGGTCGGCCAACCCTGCTCATCATCGACGAAGGCTGGCTGGCGCTCGATGATAAGGGGTTCGCCAATCAGCTCCGCGAATGGCTGAAGACACTCAGGAAGAAGAACGCTTCCGTCATCTTCGCCACGCAGTCGCTCTCGGACATTGACGGCAGCAATATCGCGCCCGCCATCATCGAAAGCTGCCCGACGCGGCTGCTTCTCCCGAATGAACGCGCCATCGAGCCGCAGATCACGGCAATCTACCGCCGCTTCGGCCTCAATGACCGGCAAATCGAGATCCTCGCGCGGGCCACGCCCAAGCGGGACTACTACTGCCAATCGCGGCGCGGCAATCGCCTGTTCGAGCTTGGCCTTAGCGAAGTCGGTCTCGCGCTCTGCGCCGCATCATCCAAATCCGATCAGACCCGTATCGCCGAACTCGTCGCCGAGCATGGGCAGGACGGTTTTCTCGCGGCCTGGCTGCGCGATCGCGGCGTCGAATGGGCCGTCGATCTGATCCCGAACCTCACCAATCTTGTCGAACGGACAGAGCCCGCTCGGCCGGTCGCGCCAGATCAAATCCATCCAGATGACAGCCAAGAAAAGGAGACCCTGCCATGATCCGTATCCCCGTTTCCCGATATGTCAGTGCATCCGTGCTGGCGCTGACGCTCGCCATGCCTGTTGCACTGTCGCCCATGCTGACAAGCCCCGCTCACGCTTTTGGCTTCGGCCGCATCGTCTATGATCCGACCAACTATGCGCAGAACCTTCTGACTGCCGCACGCACGCTGGAGCAGATCAACCACCAGATCACCTCGCTTCAGAATGAAGCGCAGATGCTCATCAATCAGGCGAAGAATCTCGCCAATCTGCCATATTCCTCGCTCCAGACTTTGCAGCAAAATGTCCAGCGCACGCAGCAGCTTCTGGCCCAGGCGCAGAACATTGCCTTCGACGTGCAGAACGTCGATCAAATGTTCCACCAGAAATACGGCAAGGTTTCGCTGTCCGCGACCGACGCCCAGCTCGTCGCCGATGCGCGGTCCCGTTGGCAGAATACGGTCGGCGGCTTGCAGGACGCCATGCGCGTGCAGGCCGGTGTCGTTGGCAATATCGACACCAATCGCGCTGAAATGTCCGCCCTTGTCGGGCAGAGCCAGAACGCCACCGGCGCGTTGCAGGCGACACAGGCGGGCAATCAGCTTCTCGCGCTCCAGTCGCAGCAGCTTTCCGACCTGATCGCGCTGATGTCCGCCAATGGTCGCTCCGAAGCCCTGATCGAAGCCGAGCGTGCCACCGCCGCCGAACAAGGCCGCATCCAGCGCGAGCGCTTTCTGACGCCGGGATCGGGCTATCAGCCCGGCAATGCCCGGATGTTCGGCAACGGCAACAACTGACCGGACAGGAGGGGCGCGACATGGACGGCAAGATGCTGGCCCGGCTGGGCGCGATCATATTCGTGGCCATCGCCATCACCGCGACGGTGATCGAAATGACACGCGAGGACGAACCAGCCCAGCCCCGTCCGGCCCCGGCGCTTCAGGCGCCTGCCGATCCACTGCGCCAGAGCCTGCGCCACTGCCAGCAACTTGGCGAGGCAGCCGTGAACGATCCCGACTGCCTCGCCATCTGGGCCGAGAACCGCGACCGGTTCCTCGGCCGGACGCCGGTGCCCGCCGCCCCGCATCAGAACGGGGGGCAGTGAACCATGGGCGGCACCGGCGTCATCGACAATTTCCTGGGCGTCTTCACCAGCTATATCGACAGCGGCTTCGGCCTGCTTGGCGGCGAGGTCGCCTTCATCGCCACCACGCTAATCGTCATCGACGTGACGCTGGCCGCACTCTTCTGGTCCTGGGGTACGGATGACGACATCATCGCACGCCTCGTCAAGAAGACGCTTTTTGTCGGTGTCTTCGCATACCTGATCGGCAACTGGAACAATCTCGCCCAGATCATCTTCGACAGCTTCGCGGGTCTGGGCCTGAAAGGTTCGGGCACTAGCTTTTCCGCCGCCGATCTGCTGCGGCCCGGCAAGGTGGCGCAGACTGGCCTCGATGCCGGTCGCCCGCTGCTCGAATCCATCTCGGACATGATGGGTTATTGGTCGTTTTTCGAGAACTTCATCCAGATCGCTTGCCTGATGTTCGCCTGGGCGCTGGTACTGCTGGCCTTCTTCATTCTCGCCGTGCAGCTCTTCGTCACGCTGATCGAGTTCAAGCTGACCACGCTGGCGGGCTTTGTCCTTATTCCCTTCGGCCTCTTCGGCAAGACCGCCTTCATGGCCGAGCGCGTTCTTGGCAATGTCGTCTCCTCCGGCATCAAGGTGCTGGTGCTCGCCGTCATCATCGGCATCGGCTCGACATTGTTCTCGCAGTTTACGGCCGGTTTCGGCGGCGTGACGCCGACCATCGACGACGCCATGGCGATCGTGCTGGCCGCACTTTCCCTTCTCGGCCTCGGCATCTTCGGTCCCGGCATCGCTTCCGGTCTGGTTTCTGGCGGCCCTCAGCTTGGCGCAGGTGCAGCAGTTGGAACCGGTCTCGCCGCTGGCGGCATGATGCTTGCTGGCGGCGCTGCCGCAGGCATGGCCGCGAAGGGAGGGGCAGCGGCGCTGTCGGGTGGATCTGCTGCCGTCCGTGGCGGTGCTGCTGCCGCAGGGGCGGCGAGCGCCGCCTATAGTGTCGGATCGCTCGGCCAGTCAGGGGCTGCCGGTGTTGCCTCCGGCCTCGGCGGTGTTGCCCGCGCGGCAGGCTCCGCCGCCGCATCGCCCCTGAAACGAGCGGCCTCGAAAGCAGCGGAAAACGTCAAATCCAGCTTCTCCGATGGCGCGCGCGCCGGGCTCGGCGTCACCGGTGGATCGTCCTCGCAGGGAACCATTGGTGGTGCGAGCGTGGCCGGTGCCGCACCCGCCTCCGCACCGGCGGGCGGACCGCCTGCATGGGCGCAGCAGATGCACCGCCGCCAGGCGCTCAATCACGGCACGACCATGGCCGCCCATGCCGTCCGCTCCGGTGACAGCCACGGCGGCGGCTCTTCCGTCAACATTTCCGAAAGTGACCGCTCATGAACATCATCAGACGTCCAGCGACCCATTACGGCAAATCGCCCGAACCCGAGACGCCTTACCAGAAAGCCGCGCAAGTATGGGACGAGCGTATTGGCACGGCTCGCGCGCAGGCCAAGAACTGGCGCTATATGGCCTTCGGCTCACTGATCCTCTCGGCGGGCTTCGCTGCCGCGCTCGTTCTGCAATCGGCGCGAGGGACCGTCGTGCCCTGGGTGGTGCAGGTCGATAATCTCGGCCAGGCCCAGACCGTCGCCTCAGCCACGGCCGATTACCGTCCGACCGATCCGCAGATCGCCTTCCATCTTGGCCGCTTCATCGAGCAGACGCGCTCGATCCCGGCGGACGCCATCATCGTGCGCCAGAACTGGCTGCGCGCCTATGAGTTCACCACAGATAGGGGAGCGGCCGCGCTCAACGACTATGCCCGCGCCAACGATCCGTTCACCCGTGTCGGCCGCCAGCAGATCGCAGTCGAGGTTTCCAGCGTCATACGCGCCTCGAACGACAGCTTCCGCGTCGCCTGGACCGAGCGTCACTATGAGAACGGGCAGCTTTCCAGGACCGAGCGCTGGACCGCGATCCTGACCATCGTGATCCAGACGCCGCGCGATGCCGAGCGTCTGCGCGCCAATCCGCTCGGCATCTACGTCAACGCAATTTCATGGTCGCGGGAGATGAGCCAATGACCATCGCGTTTCCCCGCAATTCCGCCTTGCCGGTTTTCCGTAAGCCCGCCCTCGCGGCTTTGATGCTCTCGGCCACCATGCTGGCAGGCTGCGCCACCAACAAGACGCCGCAGTTCAGCTATGATGCCAATGTTCCGGCTCTACCGACCGTGCAGGCCACCGTTACGGATGATCGGCCCCGACCGCTTCACACGCCGCCAGCCTGGACGGTTGCGCGTGGTGGGACCGCAGCGGGAACACCGGCAGGCCGGGTCGAGAACGCCAATGCCGCCGCCCGCGTCGAACCGCGCCGCGAGGGTTACTATAACGCCATCCAGATCTATCCCTGGTCGGAAGGCGCGCTCTATCAGGTCTATGCAGCACCAGGACAGATCACCAATATCGCGCTGGAGCCGGGCGAAAGCCTGACCGGCGCGGGACCGATCGCGGCGGGAGACACCGCTCGCTGGATCATTGGCGATACCGAGAGCGGGAGCGGTACGTCGCGCCGGGTCCATATTCTCGTCAAACCATCCCGATCCGACATCTCAACCAATCTCGTGGTGACGACCGATCGACGCACCTATATGATCGAGCTGCGCGCCCGCGAGGCGCTCTATATGCCGTCCGTATCTTGGTCTTATCCGGCGCTGCCTGCCGGTCAGCGCCAGACCGTTCCCGCAGCACCCATCATCCCGGTCGAGGCGGCACGCAACTATCGTTACGGCCTAACCGGAGATACGCCGCCATGGCGGCCGATTTCCGTCTTCGACGATGGCCGCCGTGTCTATGTCGTTTTCCCGCGCGGCATCGTGCAGGGAGAGATGCCGCCGATCTTCGTCATCGGTTCCAAGGGCGAGACCCAGATCGTCAATTCCCGTGTTCACCAGAACATCTTGATCGTCGATCGGCTGTTCGGAGCGGCTGAGCTGCGTCTTGGTAGCGGCAAGCAGCAGCAGACGGTCAGGATCGTTCGCATCGAGCAAAGGCAAGCTGCCCAGCCCGCCAAAACCGGGGAGCAACCGTCATGAGTGAAGAGGCCACCACCAACCCAACGCCGATGCGTCTGCGTGCCGAGCCGCCGCGCGTCACGCGCCTGTCGCGCAAGATGCTGGCCGGTGCCGGGGCTGTTGCGCTCCTCGGCATCGGCGGGGCGCTGATCTATGCGCTCCAGACGCGCGACATGAGCGGAAACGGTGAAGAACTCTATTCGACCGAGAATCGCGCCACGGCAGATGGACTGGCGGGTCTGCCGAAGGATTATACCGGGCCGGTCCTGGGGCCGGCATTGCCGGGCGATCTCGGTGGCCCGATCCTGGATGCCCAGAACCGGGGTCAGCCCGTCACGCCGCCCGCCATGGCGACGCCTGCCCGCGATCCTGCCGAAGAGCGCCGGCTTGCCGAAGAAGAAGCTGCGCGTCTCAGTACAGTGTTCTTCCAGTCCGGGCCAAGAGTGGCGACGACGCCTGGCTCCAATATGCCGGGCCTTGCTGGCCTTGACCTTGGCGGCCAGCCCGCAACACAGGACCGCCACACGGCATTTCTGAATGGGCCGGTGGAACGGCAGACCGTTGCCATGGATCGGATCATGGCGCCAGCCTCGCCCTACATCCTTCAGGCAGGGGCCGTAATCCCGGCGGCGATGATTACCGGCATCCGCTCGGACCTTCCCGGCCAGATCACCGCGCAGGTCACGGAAAATGTCTATGACAGCCCGACCGGCAGCCTGCTGCTAATCCCGCAGGGAACGCGCATCATCGGTCAGTATGACGCCGGTGTGCAGTTCGGTCAGCGCCGCGTGCTGCTGGTCTGGAACCGCCTGATCCTGCCCAACGGCCGCTCTATCGTGCTGGAGCGCCAGCCCGGTGCGGACGCTTCCGGCTATGCCGGGCTGGAAGATGGCGTCGATTACCACTGGTGGGATCTCATGAAGGCGGCGGGGCTGTCCACGCTGCTCGGCATCGGCACGGAACTGGCGACCGACGACGAGGATCGTCTGATCCGGGCCATCCGCGACGGAGCGCAGGATACCATCAATCAGGCAGGGCAACAGATCGTCCAGCGCCAGTTGCAGGTCGCGCCGACCCTGACGATCCGGCCGGGCTACCCGGTCAGGGTCATCGTTACCCGCGATCTCGTACTCGAACCTTATAGGAACTGACCATGACGAAGCTGAAGCTCGGGCCTCTCATCGAAGACAAACCCGTGAAGGTGGCGGTGGAACTGCCGGGGCCGCTGCACCGCGATCTTGCCGCCTATGCCGAAGTGCTGGCTCGCGAAACCGGCCAGCCCGCTGCCGATCCTGTCAGGCTGATTGTGCCGATGCTGGAGCGGTTCATTGCGACAGATCGGGGCTTTGCCAGCGCCCGAAGATCTCGCTCATGAGGTGCCGCGCGTGCCATTGCGCGTCGCGGCGATGATTTCCATCAACGTATCGACGGCCTCTCGTGTCGCGTCCCATTTGGCGGGCTGATCCATTTCCCGGTTCTGAAGGGTGAGGCTTACCGCACCATGTACCGTTGACCAGAACATGAAGCTGTAGCGACTCAGATCCATGCCGCACAAAAAACCTTCCTCCTGAGAGCGGCGAAGCCCCGTCAGAAACAGATTGAATATCTGGCTCCCGGTTTCGCTCGACCACGGGTCATCGCTGACCCCGAGCTTCGGCGGCGGTGTGAACATCAGCCGATATAGCGTGGGGTTTTCCAGGGCAAAGCGGACATAGGCATAGCTGCCATCACGCAAATAGCCGAATGGATTGCCGCGCATCTGTTCGAAGATGGCCAGCTTTTCCCTGTATAGCCGGTTGAACCCTTCTTCCCGAACGGCGCGCAGCAAGGCGCTTTTGTTGCGGAAATGGCCGTAAAGCGCTGGTGCTGTGCAACCGATGGCATGCGCGACCGCAGTCAACGGTACGTCGAGGTCGCCACGCTCTGACAGCAGCCGGATCGTTTCGTCGATCGCACGACGAGCAATATCAAGTTCTTGCTCTTTCCGGGGACGGGCAATTCCGATGCCTGTTGCAACTTGTCGTGAAAACTAAACGACATTTACTTTTTTCGTTGACGGGACGGAAGTCAAGAAGCAGCATTCGGTAACTGAACGTCGTTTAGTTTGAGGATGTGCGGAGAGCTGATGAACGCACGCAGATCGATTTTCGCGTTGATGATGGCGGGGTGCCCGTCAGAAGCCGAACGCTGTTTCGGATGATGCACCATGGCTGTGATCGGGAACAATCAGACCTCGCCTGATGATAGCCTCACAAACGTCGTTGAGGGGAAACCCGGTACATCTGCGGTCCGGCTGAACCAGTTGCGATATTTTGTTGCCGCCGTCGACTATGGGAGTTTTCGCAAGGCTGCTGCCACGCTTTCTGTGCAGGAATCCTCCATCAGCCGACGAATCCGTGATCTCGAAGATGAACTCGGGGCGTCGCTTTTCATGCGTCATGCTGGCGGGGTGCGGTTGACCGTTGCCGGGCGGGAATTCCTGCGCAACGCTCGCCATGCTCTCCGCCAGATCGACATTGGGGTGACCAAGGTGGCGGCGGTTGGCCGGGCAGAGCAAGGGCTGATCAAGGTCGGGATATTTTCGTCCCTTGCGTCAGGATTTCTGTTCGATCTGTTGCGTGCCTTCGGCACGCGCCACCCGAACGTGCAGGTCGACCTTATTGACGGCAATCCGCCCGAGCACATCGCGGCTGTCCGGAAACTTTGTCTGGACGTCGCATTCATCACGGGAACCGCGGCATGGGATGGCTGTGAGGCGGAGCATTTATGGTGCGAGAAGGTTTTCGTGGTGCTGCCCGATAACCACCCTTTGACGGGCAAGCCGGAACTTGGATGGGGCGATTTGGTCTCCGAGCGGTTCATTGTGAGTGACGTTGCGCCGGGTCAGGAGATCCACGACTATTTGGTTGCTCACCTTGCGGGTCTCGGCCGCCACCTCGATATTCAGTCTCAGCAGGTCGGCCGCGACAATATCCTATCGCTGGTCGCTCTCGGTCGCGGCCTCACTCTGACGAGCGAAGCAACAACCGTGGCCCAGTTTCCAGGGATCACCTACCGGGAACTTGCGGATGAGGTGCTGCCGTTCAGCATGGTCTGGTCCGCGCAAAACGACAATCCGGCGTCTCGGCGGTTGTTGAGCCTGGCACGATCGCTGACAGGGCTGGCCCGGCGAAAATAGGGTTTGACGGCACTGTACGATCACGCCGTAGCATTGGCTGCAATCGACATCGACCGTGTCGGCATCGAAGATGTCGTGGCCCTGCCCACCTCCAGGCTGACCGACTTCGATAGCGCTTTTGCCCCGCCGTGTTTGTGCACGGTGACACGGTGCGCATCCGGCCTTCCTCGGGCTTGACAGTTTGAGGTATGTTAGAATAGAAAGTATACGGACATCGCAAGGTGTCTCATATACTTTTTATCCTTTCAAGTGCGGCGGGACGAGCAATGCTGAAATGGGGTGTCGAGAGGCGGTTGGAGTTCATCGAATTCCGCCTGTTCTGGGAGGGGGGTGTCAATCGCTCTGACCTGATCGATACGTTTGGCGTCTCCGTTCCGCAGGCGTCAAAGGACTTGACCCATTATCAGGAGCGTGCTCCGCAGAATGCGGTCTATGACAAAAGCGCTCGCCGCTACGTAGCCGGCCCGGAATTTCAGCCGGTGTTTCTAGACCCTGACCCGGACGCCTATCTCATGCGGCTCCGATCGATGGCGGAAGGTTTCGCCGACGCGGGGGCGAACTGGCTCGCTGCCCCGCCTGACATGGATATCGCTCTGACTTTGCGCCGTAAGGTCGATACTGAAGTTCTGCGTTCAGTTCTGGCGGCAGTGCGGGAGGAAAGATCGCTGGATCTTCACTACCAATCCATGAACCGCGATCGGCCCGATCCGGCATGGCGGCGGATTACCCCGCATGCCTTCGGCTTTGATGGCCTGCGCTGGCATGTGCGGGCCTGGTGCCATGAGACGGAGCGCTTCAAGGATTTCCTGCTCTCGCGTGTCCTTGGATTCGGCGAGTTCGGCGAGCCAGGTGCTGCTGCGGCACAGGACCGGCTGTGGCAGGAAACCTTCGATATCACCCTTGTGCCGCATCCTGATCTGTCGGTCGGTCAGCAGGCGGTGGTCGCAAAGGATTACAACATGGCGGACGGGCGCGCTGTGCTGACAGTTCGCTACGCCATGCTGTTCTATGTGCTCAAGCGGCTAGGACTCCTTGATGGGGCTAGGCTGCGTGATCCCCGGACCCAGCATATCGTTGCCGCTGACGAAGACGAGGTTGCCGCCGCCCTTGAGCGTGCGCAGCATGAGTTCGATGAGGCTGACACAGCAAACGGGGCGGTACCTAAATGATGGTGGCCGCAGCGAAATATCGGATGTCCTTTGGCGTGGGCGGGCTGATGCTCAATGAGAGCATCGTGATTGCTCAAGCTTATCAACCCGGTGAGAACTGGGCATCTGCTCGTGAGCGTTTGCTGGCCCAGGGCGCGTCATCCTTACCCAAACTGGCCTCGCAAACCCGCGCGCTTCGTGAAGTGTACGACCGGATAGGCCATCTCTCCGATGCCGAACGTCATTACCTGTCGGTAGGGGCTGACCGCGCCGAGCAGCAGGCGATGATGTGGCTGGCGGTCTGCCGGACCTATCGTTTTGTCCACGAATTCGCAGTCGAGGTGATCAGCGAACGCTACCAATCATGGCGGCTCGACCTGGGCCATGAGGTTTTTGACCGCTTTCTCGCGGAGAAGGCTGAAAGCGATCCCGGCCTCGCCGCTCTTTCAGCTTCAACCTGCGCGAAATTGCGTCAGGTCTTGTTTCGGATACTACGTGAAGTTGGTTTGATAAGCGTCGAGGGTAGAATTCAGCCGATTTGGTTATCGGGGCGCATGAAGCGGCTGATTGAGGAGAGTAATCCGGCGGACTTGCAGGTCTTTCCCGGAAATGGGGGGTAATGGTGGGCACGAAAACTGATCGGCGCGCCCGCGCCGAGCACCTATTCAGGGTAGTTTCCAGCGATCGGTTCTTGCAAAAGCAAGGGCTGGGAAACGAGGTTCCCTTTTTTATCTGCGCTTTTGATGCCGAAGACGGACTGAGCCTGGGCGAGGATCGCGAGGATCTGATCGCCCGGCTGAGCCACGCCGGTGTGCGCGTACTTGATATCGATCTCTATGACCTTTCGATCAGGATCCTCGAAGACCGGGGTATCTTCGAGCAGATCCTTGAGGTTGAAGCCGAAACGGAAAAGGCGGAGCTCAAGGAACTGTTGCAGGGGGTTCTGGACCCGCAGGCGCACCTTATTCCAGAGATTGCGCGGCGCATCGAAGAAGTCCCGCACGACGTAATCTTCCTGTCAGGCGTAGGCGAGGTTTACCCCTACCTGCGGTCGCACAACGTACTCAACAACCTGCAAAGCACCGCGAAAGATCGCCCGACGGTCATGTTCTTTCCGGGAAAATACATGCACGCGCTGGCGACAGGAGCATCGCTGGAATTGTTCGGCTTGCTCCATGACGACAAATACTACCGCGCGTTCAATATCATGAATTACGAGGTCTGACCGATGGCTACTTTTCTGCGTGATATCTTTGCCAAGCCGGTCGACCGTTCGATCGATGGGGTGATCAAGGCTGACGACAAGGCCAGCCTCCTGACCGAGCTTGATGAATATGTCATCACCAACGAGATCGGCGCCCGACTGGAGCAATTCCTCGACGCCTACAACAATTACGATACCGCGAACGGCGTGTGGATTTCGGGCTTCTTCGGATCAGGTAAGTCTCACCTGCTGAAGATGCTCGCTCTTCTGCTGGAGAACGACGAGGTCGAGGGGCAGCACGCCATCGAGATATTTGAGCGCAAGCTCGCGGGCAACCCGATGCTGGCGGGGGCCTTGCGCAAGGCAGTGTCGATCCCGTCCCGGTCGGTCTTGTTCAATATAGACCAGAAGGCGGATGTGATCTCGAAGACGGATGTCGATGCACTTCTGGCCGTCTTCCAGAAGGTCTTTGACGAGATGTGCGGCTATTATGGCAAGCTCCCGCATATCGCGCAGTTCGAGCGTGATCTCGACAGCCGCGGCAAGCTCGATGCCTTCAAAGCGGCCTTTGCGCAGTCTTCCGGAAAGCCTTGGGAGCGCGGGCGCGAACAGGCTCTGATGGAAGGCAAGCACATTGCCGCCGCCTTTGCCGAGGTCACGGGCGATGAGGTCAAGGATATTCTTGGTCAGTATCGCAAGGATACGAAGGTCTCGATCGAAGATTTTGCCAATATGGTGAAGTCATGGATCGATGCGCAGGGACCGAAGTTCCGGCTGAATTTCTTCGTCGATGAGGTAGGACAGTATATCGCCGACAACGTCAAACTGATGACGAACCTGCAGACCATTGCCGAAAGCCTGAACACGAAATGCAAGGGGCAGGCCTGGATTGTTGTCACCGCCCAGCAGGACATGGGTTCGGTCATCGGGGATCTGACGGCGCAGCAGGAGAATGACTTCTCGAAAATCCAGGCACGCTTCGCCAACCGGATGCCTCTGAATTCCCAGGATGTGGCCGAAGTCATCCAGCGCCGCCTTCTGGCTAAGACCGAGGCCGGTCAGATCACCCTTGGCAATCTTTACGATGCTGAGGAGAACAACCTGCGCACCCTGTTCGATTTCGGCGATAATTCCTTCAAGTTCAGGAATTTCTCCGGAAAAGACCAGTTCGTCGCGAGCTACCCGTTCCCGAACTACCAGTATGACCTGTTCCAGCGCGCGATCATGGGCCTCTCGCAGCATAACGCGTTTGAGGGTAAGCACAGCTCGGTCGGCGAACGCTCTATGCTGGGGGTGTTTCAGGAGGTGGCCAAAAAGCTGGCCGACACGCCGGTTGGGGGGCTGGCGACCTTTGACCTGATGTTTGAGGGGATCCGTACCGCCCTGAAATCATCGGTTCAGCAGTCAATTCAACTGGCTGAAAAGAACCTTGGCGATGATTTTGCCGTGCGGGTGCTGAAGGTGTTGTTCCTTGTCAAATACGTCAAGGAATTCAAACCGACTGCCCGCAACATATCGATCCTCCTGTTGTCCCGGTTCGAGGCGGACCAGACCGAGCAGCGGCGCAATATCGAGGAGGCTCTGTCGCTTCTGGAGCGTCAGACGCTGATCCAGCGCAACGGCGAGGTCTATGAATTCCTCACCAATGAAGAAAAGGACGTCGAGGCCGAGATCAAGGCGATTGCCGTCGATCCCGCCGAGATAGAACGGCAGCTCGATGAACTGGCGTTTGGAGCGATCCTCCGTCACAGCAAGATCAAGCATGCTGGCACGGGTGTGGACTATGCTTTTACCCGCAAGCTCGACGGGCACAGCCTGAACCGGGAGCATGAGCTGTCGGTGAACATCATCTCACCCTTCAGCGACGATTCCGACGCGCCGGATGTGGTTCGCTCGAACAGCATGGCAAGCGATGAGATGGTTGTCCTGCTGGGACGTGATGTGCGCTTCACGCGCGATCTCGTCCTCTGGCTCCAGACCGTGAAATTTGCGCGTCAGGTCACCAGCGGGGATGCCCAACCCGGTCGTGATCGTATCATTGCGGAAAAGCGTGACCAGAATACACGGCGTGAAAAGGAACTGGTGCAGCGGCTGCGCGGCCTGATCGCGGATGCTCGCCTTTTCGTGCGCGGTGCCGAGCTGGAGATCGGCGGCGAAGATCCGCAGGAACGGCTGGTCAAAGGTTTCCAGGTCTTGGTGGATAAGGTCTATACCAGCCTGCCTGTCCTGCGCGGCGCCACTTACACCGAAGCAGATCTTGGACGAGCCGGACGCGTTGATGGCGGGCTTTTTGGCGGCGAAGGCAGCGGTCTGACCGAAGCCGAGCAGGACGTGTTGAATCACGCTCAGGCCCAGATGCGTCTTGGGACGCGGGTCTCCGTCAAGGCACTTGTCGAGAAGTTCGGCGCCAAACCTTATGGCTGGCCGTCCATTGCGGTGCTGTGCCTGACCGCGAGCCTTGTCGCGCGCGGCAAGCTCGAAGCTCGGGCCGACAGCGCTCTGATGGAAGGGGATGCTCTGGTGCAGGGGCTGCGCAACAGCCATGCCCTTGGCAACATTCTGCTTTCCCCGCAAATCGAGTTCACTGCCGCCCAGATCCGCAAATCGCGCGAACTGTTTCAGGAGCTGTTCGATCTTCCCGCCTCGGGGAATGACGCGCGCAGTCTGGGTGCGGAGTGGCAGACGCAACTGCGCAAGCTGCTTGGTGATGTCGAGCAGGAGAGCCGTGCCATTACAGCCTATCCCTTTGCCACGGCCCTCGATCCCTTGCGCAGCATGCTGGATGGGATGCGCGATCAATCTGCCACCTGGTTCATCACCGGCCCTACCGGGCAGGAGGAACAGCTGCTTGATGCAAAAGAGGATGTCTTCGACAAGGTCCGCAGCTTTATGCGTGGGGCGCAAAAAGGCATCTATGATGAAGTGCGTTCTTTCCTGGCCATGCAGGATCAGAATCTCAGCTATGCCGCAGATACCGCAGCCGACAAGCTGCGTCAGGTTCTGGACGATCCGCGGTGCTACAAGGGCGCCGCAATTCAGGAACTGAAGGCGGATTTTTACGCCCTGAAAGAGCGTATCGAGCAAACCGTTCTGGCTGAGCGCAACGCTGTCATCACGGCGATTGACGAGGTGACCGAAAAAGTCGCCCAGACTTCGGAATTTGGCGCACTGCCGCCCGAACAGCAGGCGCGCATCCGCAAAGAGCTTGCAGATCGGAAAACAGGCCTTGCCGCACAGAGCCTGATCCCGGCCTTGCGCAACCTAGCGACCGAGGTGCGTTCCAACCTTCTGGCAGACACGCTGACGCGCATTGCGGAGCTGATGCCTGCACCAGCACCGGTTCCCGCGCCTCAGCCCGCACCTTCCGGTGGCGTGGCCGAAGCTCAGCCAGCGCCGTACGTGCCGCCGATACCGGCAAAGCCGCAATATATCAAGGCGCAGTCGATCACCGTCCCCTTCGCGAAAACCTATCTCGAAGATGAGGACGATGTGACCCGCTACCTCGATGAGATGAAAAAGACCCTGCTGGCCGAGATCGGCGCGGGCAAGAAAGTGATTGTCTGATGGATACGAATGCCCTGAAAAAATTTGCGCAAAGCGCGCGCAATCTGCTGATCGATCAGGTCACCGCCCGGCTGGATATGGTGCTTGCCGAGGGCGCTGCGGCCCGCCGCGAACATCCCAGGGCGATTGCCCGGCTGGAAGCCGCCGCCAACAGCAACCGTGGCCAGGTGATCGAACAAGCGGCCTACACCTGGTTCAACCGCTTCACCGCGCTGCGCTTCATGGATGCGACAGGCCTGACCAACCCGCGCGTCGTATCGCCCGCCGATGGCGCTACCCGGCCCGAGATTCTGGCGGAGGCGATGGCGGGCAACCTGCCGGATCGCGCCCGGCCAGAGATTGCCGAATATCTCAACGGAACTCGCCCCGCCCATGACGGGCAGGCCGTAGCCTATCGGCTGCTGCTGATACATGCCTGCAACGAATGGCATAGCGCGATGCCTTATATGTTCGAGCGTGCCGACATGCTCGACCGGGCCGAGGATTATACCGAACTGCTGATGCCCGACGATCTTCTGTCGCCCGACAGCATCCTTGCCCGCCTGCGCGAGGTGATGGCGGAAGATGCCTGCCAGGATGTCGAAATCATCGGCTGGCTTTACCAGTTCTACATCAGCGAGAAGAAGGATCAGGTCTTTGCAGGCCTGAAGAAGAACCAGAAGATCACTGCGGAGAATATCCCCGCCGCGACGCAGTTGTTCACCCCGCACTGGATCGTCCGCTATCTGGTGGAAAATTCGTTGGGGCGGCTGTGGCTTCTGAACCGCCCGCAATCCAAGCTGGCGGCGAAGATGGATTATTACATCGCGCCGGAAGAGCCGGAGACGGATTTTCTGAAGATCACGCGGGCCGAAGAGATCAAGATCTGTGACCCGGCCTGTGGATCGGGCCATATGCTGACCTATGCGTTTGACCTGTTGTATGAAATCTATGCCGATGAAGGCCATGATGCGGCCGAGATCCCCGGCCTGATCCTGCAGCACAATCTGACGGGGATTGAGATCGACGACCGCGCCGGGGCGCTGGCCGCCTTTGCGCTGTCGATGAAGGCGGCGGCGAGGCTGGGGCGGCGGCGGTTCCTGCGGTTGGAGGCGAAGCCCGATATCGTCGTGCTGCAGAACGTGCGCTTCACACCGGCCGAAATGCAGGATGTGGCCGCCGTCGTGGGCAGGGATCTGTTCACAGATGAGTTGCGGGAGACGCTGGGGCAGTTCGAGCAGGCCAAGAACTTCGGCTCACTGATCGTGCCGAAACTGCGCGATCCGGCCGAGGCGCTGCGCGTGGTGGAGGCACGTGATTTCGAGGCCGATTTGCTGCTGAAGGAGGTGCAGGAGCGCGTTGTGGCCGTGCTGCGCATGGCTGAGGCCCTGTCGCAGAAGTACCACGTGGTCGTGGCGAACCCGCCCTATATGGGCAGAAAAGGTATGAATGGCCAGATTAATAATTGGCTTAAGAGCAACTACGAAAGATCAAAAATCGACACTTTTGCAGCGTTTATAGAGCGTGGCTGCGTGTTGGTAAGAAAATTTGGCTATAATGCCATGGTTACGATGGAGTCGTGGCTTTTTCTTTCTTCTTATCAGGACATGCGCGAACATCTACTAAAAGAAACGTCTTTTCAATCAATGGTCCACATGCCTTATCTTGGGCGAGGCGGCACAAGCATGGGGATCAGCTTTGGAACCGCAGCCTTCGTTCTAGAAAAGGGAGCGCCTCATCCTGATGAAGCTCTCGTCACTTGCATACGGTTTTACGAGACTGATGAGCAGGGTGTTCCTTTTGCTTTCCCAACAGAGAATGAGCGCCTCTCGCGGATCGATCCAAGAATGTTCCTGTCTGTTCCAGGTAGTCCGATTGCTTATTGGGCACCAGAAGCTCTTTTTTCGCTATTCTCTAGCGCGGATCAATTCGGCTCCGAGTATGACACAAAGCAAGGCCTTGCCACTGGGGACAACGAGCAATTTTTGCGATACTTCTTCGAAGTTTCGCTATCCAAGATCGATTTTTCTCAGACCTCATATGAGGAATTTTCGTCCGCTTCAAAATGGTTTCCATACAGCAAGGGCGGCGAAGCACGGCGTTGGTACGGGAACAATGAGCTAATTGTTAATTGGGCTGGTAATGGTTCGGCTTTGAAAAACTTCAAGGACGATGATGGAAACAGGCTCTCAACTCTCAAGAACCTAGATTACATGTTTCGTGAAGGGGTGACTTGGAGCCTCACCTCTAGCTCTGAGATTCCGCTGTGTGTCAGGTATCGGCCAGCAGGATTCGTTTTCGATACGAATGGTATGTCGGCATTTCCGACGCGTAAATCAGCCGATCCTCGGGTGGGTGTCGCAATATTGAATTCAACTGTGCCGCAGACGGCTCTGAAATTCATTAACCCGACCATGGCATTTCAAAGTGGAGACGTTGCGCGTGTTCCGATGCCGCCGCAAAGTGCCCGCGGTACACTGACGCAAGCATTTCAATGCATACAGCTCGGGAAATCCGACTGGGATGCTTACGAAACTTCCTGGGATTTCACCACACTCCCGTTGCTCTCGACTGAGCATCGCGGCGAGACGCTGGCGGGCACCTACACCGATCTCCGCGCCCATTGGCAGGGTATGACGGATGAGATGCAGCGGCTGGAGGAAGAGAACAACCGCATCTTCATCGACGCCTATGGTCTCGCAGGCGAACTTACCCCCGAAGTGCCAATCGAGGAAATCACTCTCACCTGCAACCCCGCCTATCGCTATGGCGTGAAGGGTTCGCAGGAGGACCGCGAAGCGCGGCTGCGCGAGGATACGGTGGCCGAATTCCTCCATTATGCCGTGGGCTGCATGTTCGGACGCTACAGCCTCGACGCACCCGGCCTAATCCTCGCCAATCAGGGCGAAGGGGTCGAGGAGTATCTGGCCGCCCTGCAAAAACATGGCGTGTCAGAGCCCAGCTTCGCCCCCGACCGCGACAATGTCATCCCGGTGTTGGATGCGGACTGGTTTGCAGATGATATCGTCACCCGCGCCCGCGACTTCCTGCGCGTGACCTTTGGTGAGGTAAAATTCCGCGAAAACCTCGCCTTCGTTGAGGCGGCGCTCGGCAAGGATCTACGCCGCTGGTTCACGAAGGATTTCTTTGATTATCACGTGCGCCGCTATAAAAAGCGCCCGATCTACTGGATGTTCTCCAGCCCCAAGGGCAGCTTCAACGCGCTGATCTATATGCATCGCTACCGGCCCGACACCGTCTCGGTCGTGCTGAACCAATATGTGCGTGAGTTCATCCATAAGCTGGAGGTGGAGCGCACCCGGCTGGAAAAGTTGGCTGTAGATCCTGCCGCCACGCCCGCCCAGCAAACAAAGGCGCAGAAGGAAACAGCCACGGTCATCAAGCAGATCGCTGAGCTGACCGAATGGGAACGCGATGTCGTCTATCCGATGGCGCAGCAGAAGATCGCCATCGATCTGGATGACGGCGTGAAGCGTAACTACCCGCTGTTCGCCGGTGCGCTGAAGCTGATCAAGGGGCTGGAGGCTGCGGATGACTGACCGCATCACCTCCGGCCTGATGCGGCTCTATGAGGATCAGGGGCATCGCATCGTCTTCTGGTATGACGCCGCCCGCGATCTCCGCGGGGCGTTCGATGCGGTGGACCTGCCCGGCGTGATCAAGGTGGAGATCGTCAACAACGAATTCGGCCTGAAATACCGCATGTTGCGGCAGGAACCGAAGGCGCGGTTTCTGCTCTACAAGGATGGCCCTGAGCCACCGATGCCCGAGAACTGGCTGCTGGATGTGCAACTGGCCAGCACCGTGTTTCGCGCGGATCAGGCGGCGATCTGGGTAGCTGATCTCGGCATCCCAGCGAAATACGAAGCCGCCGTGCGCGACCATGCCGAATTTTACCGTTCCGGAAAACGGTTGGAAGCATTGCGCGCCATCGAGCGCGAGCGGCCATCGCAAAGCGCCAACGATGTCCGCCGCAAGATGCTGGCGGTCTGCGCTGGTGCGGATGGTGATCTCGATACGGTGATCGAGGCGTTGTTGGCCGAACTGGCCGAAGGCCGTGATGACGCGCTGAAGCTGTTGGATCGGGTCGGGCTGACGGAGTTCTTCTGGAAAGAAGTGGCCGCGCGTTATGGCTATGCGGCGGATGCGCCGGATTTTCAGGATTTCGCCATCGCGCTGTTTTCCAGCGCCTGGGCGCGGGCCATGGGCGAGACTGCGCCCCTGAATACCGATGCCGTGTTGATGTTCCGCCGCTGGAGCGCCTCACGCCGGTGGGGTGAGGCGTTCGAGAAGCTGTCGGGCGACTATCAGGATGTGCTGAAGATCAGGGATGATCTGGCTTCCCGCGATTTCCGCACCCTCATCCCGCATGACCATTTCGAGGAAGTGGACCGAAGGATCGTTGTCGCCATCGTTGAGGGGCTGGCCCAGCAGAGCCTGCCCGCGACAGATGTTCTGAAATGGGTGCGCGATCGCCGCCAGAGCCATTGGTATAGCCGTTACGCGGATGTCTATCAGGCCATTGGCTATGCGACCGAGTTTCAACAGGCGCTGGCCGAGGCCGATCTGACGATGACCAGCCTGTCCGATGGTGTGAAACGCTATTCTGCAAGCTGGTTCCGCCTGGACCAGCTTTATCGCAAGTTCATCTATCATATGCAGAAGAGTGGACAGTCAGGGCTGCTATCCGCGCTCTATGAGGCGGTCGAGAACCGCTACACCACGAATTTCGTGCTGAAACTGAACGATGCCTGGCAGGATCAGGTTGCCCGCCTGACGGACTGGGCGGTTCCGGGCTTTCCGCGTCAGGTGGATTTCTACCGGGAACAGGCCGCTGAATACCGGCGCAAGGATCAAAAGGTCGTTGTCATCATCTCGGATGCGCTGCGCTATGAGGTGGCCGAAGAGGCGCTGCGCGAGATCCGCAAGCTCAATCGGTTCGATGCCGAGCTGAAGCCAATGATCGGGGTCTTGCCTAGCTACACGCAGCTTGGCATGGCGGCGCTCTTGCCGCACCGGCAACTGGCGATCCGCGATGACAATGATCTGGTACTGCTGGACGGTGAAAGCACCATGGGGGCCGCCGCTCGTGAGAAGGCGTTGGCTGCGGGCCGAGCCGGAGACCGGGTAAAGGTTCTCGCGGCGAAGGATTTCATGAATCTGGGATCATCGGAGGGCAAAGACCTCTTCCGCGATCATGATGTCCTCTATCTGTATCACAACCAGATCGACGCGATCGGCGATAAGCTCGCCACCGAGGAAAATGTCCCCACTGCGGCAGAGGCTGCCATCGAGGATCTGGTGAAACTGGTGCGGAAGCTGACCTCGGCCAACTTCTCGAACATCCTGATCACCGCCGATCACGGCTTCCTGTGGCAGCACAAGGCACTGGAAGAGAGCGGCTTCGCGCTGAGCGAGCCGGAAGGCGAGATCGTTACACGAAACCGGCGCTTCGTCATTGGCCGGGGCCTCAACAGCAGTGGCGGCATGAAGATGTTCACGGCCGCACAGCTTGGGCTGGAAGGTGAGCAGGACATTCTAATCCCAAACTCGATCAACCGCCTGCGGGTCAAAGGATCAGGCAGCCGCTTTGTCCATGGCGGGGCGAGCCTGCAGGAGATCGTCCTGCCGGTCCTGCGTGTCGGCAAGCAGCGCAAGGAGGATGTCGGGCAGGTGTCGGTGCAGATCATTCCGCCAGCCCGTGCCCAGATCACCACGGGCCAGATCCAGGTCACCTTCTATCAGGCGGAGCCAGTTACCGAGAAGCAGCAGCCCCGACAGGTGCATGCTGCCATCTTTGCCGGTGATGGAACACTCATCTCTGACGAAGCCGAGCTGGAATTCGATTTCGCGTCCGAGAACCCGCGCGAGCGTGAACTATCGCGGAGCTTCCTGCTGTCCAAGGCGGCAGACGCCTATAACAATCAGACAGTCTTCCTGAAGCTGCGTACGCGCATTGGCAAGACAAGCCATTTCGAAGATCACGCTTCGCAGCCGCTGCTGCTGAAACGCGGGATCAGTACAGATTTCGATTTCTGAGGTGCCGATGTCGACCCTTGATGACAAGATCAATGAGCATTTTGCCGGTTTCGTGGTCCGTAAGGACCTGGTGAAGGCCGTGAAGGGGAACGCCATTGTCCCCACTTATGTGCTCGAATACCTTCTCGGCCAGTATTGCGCGACCGATGACGAAGCCTCGATTGCGACAGGCATCGAAACGGTCAAGGACATCCTGCGCAAGCACTACGTCCATCGTTCCGAAGCGGGGTTGGTACAATCAACGATCAAGGAGCGTGGCCGCTACAAGGTCATCGATCAGGTTAGCGTGGCGCTGAATGAAAAGACCGATGCCTATGAGGCGGTCTTTGAAAACCTCGGTATCAAGCGGGTTGCCATCGACAGCGCCACGGTAAAGGCGCACCCGAAACTGCTGGTTACGGGTATTTGGTGCATCGCCGATGTGCAGTACGAGTTTTCGGAAGACAGCCGGATCTCCCCCTGGATCATCGACACGTTGAAGCCGATCCAGATCGCCCGTGTGGACTATGACGGCTATCGCGAGACGCGGGATAAGTTCACCACCGAGGAATGGATCGATCTGCTGATGCAGAGCATCGGCTTTGATCCGTCACTGTTCGGGCGCAGGTCAAAGCTTTTGCAACTGTTGCGCCTGGTGCCATTTGTTGAGCGCAACTACAACCTCATCGAGCTTGGTCCCAAGGGGACGGGAAAATCTCATATCTATTCCGAGTTTTCACCACATGGTCAGTTGATCTCGGGCGGTGAAATCACGGTTCCCAAGCTTTTCGTGAACAATTCCAATGGCCGGATCGGATTGGTCGGCTTTTGGGATGTCGTGGCCTTTGACGAATTTGCCGGCCGCGAGAAGACGGCCAACAAGGCGCTTGTCGATATCATGAAGAACTACATGGCAAACAAGCAGTTCTCTCGTGGTGTAAATCCGATGGGCGCCGAGGCCAGCTTCGCCTTCGTCGGCAACACGGACCATAACGTGCCTTGGATGCTGAAAAATACGGACCTGTTCGAAGCTCTGCCGCCGCAGTTCCACGACAGCGCCTTTATTGATCGATTGCATGCCTATCTGCCCGGATGGGAGGTCGACATCATCCGGGGTGAGATGTTCACATCTGGCTATGGGTTCATTGTTGACTATCTCGCCGAAATCCTGCGCCATCTGCGTGCGGAGGACTTCTCGCACCGGCCAGATCGCTATTTCACCATTCCGGTTCAGACCCATATCCGGGACCGTGCGGCGATCAACAAGACCATGTCAGGTCTGCTGAAGCTGATCTTCCCGAATGGAGGCGAGACAGAAGCCGAAGTTGAAGAACTGCTGCGCTTTGCGATTGAATGCCGAAAGCGGGTGAAGGATCAGCTCCTGCGGATCGACAGCACCTTTGAGGCAGCAGATTTCCATTACATCGCATCGGATGGCGCAAAGCGCGCCGTCGCCACGCTGGAGGAAGAGGAGTTCCCCCAGTTCTACCACCGTCGATCAACCGACGATGGAAGTGAAGGTACGAATCAACAAGAGATTGGGTTGGTACCCGCAGAGCCGGTCTCAACGGTGGCTGCTTCCACAGCACCTGTCGTTGCCGCTGCCCCGCACTCACCCCCAACTCCCGGACATGTCGTTTTCACAGAAAACCGCAAGGGCATCAGTTTCGACAAGATCTTTGGTCCTTGGACGGATGGCGCGACGCGGATCATCATCACAGACCCCTATATCCGAAAGTTCCATCAGGCGCGCAACGTGATGGAACTGATCGAGATGCTGATCAGGCGCAAACAGCCTGAAGATCAGATCGCTGTGCATCTTGTCACGGCTCCGGACGATGGGAACATTCAAGAGCAGCGAGAGTGCCTGGACGGGATTGCTGAAGCCTGCACAGGCACGGGCGTCGATTTCACATGGGCCTTCGATGGGAGCGGCACTCTCCATGCACGCGACATCACGACGGATACTGGCTGGAAGATGGTTCTGGATCGCGGATTGGATATTTTCCAGCCAACGCCTCGCAAGATGAACGGTTTCTCGCTGGGAGAACGGATGCAGGAGCACCGGATGGTCCGTGGTTTCTACGTGACTTATGTCGAGAACCTTTAGCTTCGTCGACCGTGTTGGCGGTGCAGGTTCGGCTACGCGCTCGGCGGGAAGCAAGAAGTCGACCTCGATGCCCAAGCCCTCATCCTCGTTACAGTTTTCCTGATCCGCAGATTGCAGGCCATTCATGCACTACCCCTTCCTCGTCACTGATCCGCGCTCCGGCCTGCAATACCGCCTGACCGATACCGGTCTTGCCGAATTGTCCCTTGCCCCCATTTCTGCCGAATGGGCGCCGGGGCGTGCCATTGCCGAGGCGCCTGACCCGGTCTGGGCCGAAAGTCTTGCCAATGCGCCTGTCGAGACGATCTCGGCGGTGACCGCCGCGCTGACGGATCTTGTGCTGGCCACGCCGGATCTGAAGGTGCCGAACGTCGATCACCTGCCAGACAGCCGCGCCAAGCGGCATCTCTTGGCGCTGGTCGCGTTGTGGCAAAGGTTGGGGGATGCGCTGCCAGAGGGGCTGGCACCGATTTCCCATGTGCTGGCCCTGCCGCATGGGTCGTTCCTGGGCTCGTTGCCGGTGGTTGAAGGTTCGCTGGATCCTCTAGCTCCTGCGGCGCTGCAGGCGCTTTTTGCCCGGTTGCGGGACGAGTTCGGCACTGTTCCCGCAAGCGCCTATACGCCCCGGGCCGCAATCGGCAGCCGCCTGCACGCGCTGCAGGGCGGTGTTTCAGCGCAGGATATCGAGGCCGGGGTTCTGGATGACAGCCTCGCGTTCTATGGTCTGCGCGATCCCGCCGCCTGCGCCGATTTCGCCGCCGCCCAAGCCCGGGCGCTGATTGAGTCCGGCGTTTCGGCCCGTGAAATCGCCGTGCTGTCGGGCGATGATCTGCGCCAGATCGCGCGCGCTTTCTCAGCCCAGGGAGTGCCGCTCTCGGGCCTTCCGGGCCAATTACCCGAGCGAGATGTCATTGGCGAGACCGCGCTACATCTGGCGCTGGCCAAGCGACCGCCAACTCCGGCTATGGTCTTGGCGAGCCTCGCGCTTTCTCCCTTGATGCCCTGGGCGGCACAGACCGGGCGCGATCTTGCCGAAAGCCTCATGGGTGGCGATTTCCGAGGCGCCATCCTCACGGACACGCCCGCACATAAGGAACTGTGGGACGATATCCGCGCCTCGGCCGGCAGCTTGCCGCAGCTGCGATTCCTGCTGGACCGGATCTGCGAGCGGATCGGAAAAGGCGATCAGGTCCGCGCGCGGCTGACTGTCCCCCCCGGCGAAGGCACGCCGGATTGGGAGATAATCCTGCGTGGCATTCAGATCGCGCCGCCCATGGTTGCGGACCCCGACCGCAATCTTGAAGGCGTCAGCCTCTGGTCCGCGCATGAAAGCCCGTGGCGCCCATGCCGCCATCTGATCGTCAGCGATTTCACCGACGGGCTTTACCCGACTCGCCCGCGTGCCAATCCGCTGTTTCTTGACAGCGAGATCGCTGCGATACACGCGGGAACCGGCGTTCACCTTCGCGGTCGGGCCGAGGGGCTGGCGCAAAGCCTCGCGTTACTTGATCAACAGCTTCAGGCGGTTTCCGGCAGCGTCACCTTCCTCATTCCATGGCGCGATCTGGCGGGCGGGCGCTTGCAACCTTCGGCCGGGTTGTCGCTGGTGGCGCGGGCGGTGGCGGGCGTTGAGGATGCCAGCGATCTGATCACCGATCTGTCGCGTCAGAGCCCTGCGGAATGGCCGATTGCGTATCACCATCTGATGCCGGTGCCGGAACCCGCGGAATTGCCTGAGGAGCTTGCTTTCCCGGGGCATGACCTTCTGTCCCTTCGTCGGCGCGATGACGGCACCGCCAAACCGCAATCGCCCTCACGGCTCGAGACGCTGCTTGTCAGCCCGCTCGCCTGGCTTCTGGCCGAGGTTGGGGCCGAGGATATGTCTTGGTCGACCGAAGAACTCGACGTGATGGCAAGGGGCAATATCGCCCATGATGTCTTTGAGCATGTCTTCCTGAAGGATCAGCCGTTCCCGGAAACCGAGGCGCTGGCAGAACTGATCGCCGAGGCCTATGACCGCGCGCTCACCCGTCACGCGGGCTATCTGCGCAGCCCGTCATGGGAGATGGAGCGCCACGGTTTGGAGCGTGAGATCATGGCGGCGGCCCTGCGCTGGCGCGACCATTTGCTGGCGCTCAATGCCAAGATCATCGGCAATGAAATCTGGTTGGCCGGTGAGGCGCATGGCATCAATCTGCATGGCAAGGCCGACGCGATCCTTGAACTGCCTGATGGTGCACTCTTGATCATCGATCACAAGAAAAGCGGCACCAAGGGCCGACGGCAGCGGATGGAGGCGGGCTGGGATCTGCAGGCAGGGCTTTACGCCGATATGATAGCGCGGCCCATGCGGCGCGAGGGTGACGGCATGGACCCGCTGATCGGCCGCAAGGTGGCGGTCGCCTATCACCTGATGAATGATGGCGGGCTGCTGACTTCGGGTCTGGTCTTGCCCGAGGGCTCGCCCGCCCGCGACATGGGCGATGCGGTGAATGCCGGGGCGGTAGCCAAGCTGGCGGAACGCTTGGCCGAACTTGGTGCAGGACGGGTCGTGCTGAACACCTCTGAGGATGCGGCCTTCTTCAAGAAAGAAGCCGGCTTCACCCCATATGCGCTGACCGATGGCTCGGCCCTGGTCACCGCCTTCATCCGCACGCTCGAGGAGGAATGACCATGGCCCCCGTCAATGCAGATCAAGGTCTGGTCATCGTTCCCGCGGGTGCCGGCGCGGGCAAGACCCACCGCATCAAGACCCAGCTGTCCGATTGGGTGAAACGCGGCATTGTCCGGCCCGAACGTATCCTTGCCGTCACCTTTACCGAGGCCGCGGCTGGCGAGTTGCGCGAAAGGATCCGTGCCGGCCTTCTGGCCGATGGACTGGTCGCCGAGGCGATGGCGGTCGAGCGCGCCTATGTCTCGACCATACATGGGCTGGGCCTGCGGCTTTTGACCGAACATGCTCTGGCGGCTGGCGCCTCGCCGCAGCCGCGCCATCTGGGCGATGCCGAGCGGGATCTGCTGATCCGTCAGGCACTGGCACATGCCAAGGCGCTGGACCCGATCAAGGCCGCGCCCGAGCGGTTCGGTTACGCCCCGAACTTCGTGAAGGGCGAGACGGTCGAAGACAGTTTGCGCGCCCGGGTGCTATCGATGATTGACCTCTTGCGCGGCCTTGGGGACAAGGGGCGTGACGCTGGCCTGATCGCTCCGGCACTGACGCGGCTGGATACGGTTTACGGGCCGGTTCTGGATGACCCTATCGCCGCGACCACCGCGTTGCAGACGGCCGTGCAGGTCATGATCGCAGCCTTTCCCGAGGGAGGCATGGCCGGGATCACCGCCAAAACCAATGTCGAGAAGCTGGAGAAAAACCTCGCGCTTTTCAAACGTGTTGATCGCGCGCCCGATCTTCTGGATCGGGATTGGCAGGTCTGGAACGATCTGCGCAGCCTGTTCATCTCTAACCGCTCCAGCAAGACGCCTGCGGGATATGACGACCTTGCCACGGCGATCATGGCGGCGGCGGATGTGCTGCCCTGCCATCCCGGCCCGCTGGCCGATGCTAAGCTGCACCTGTCCTGCCTGATCGCCTGCGCGCAAGAGGTGATGGCGGCCTATGAGACCCGCAAGAAGGCGCTCGGCCTGATCGACTTTGCTGATATGATCACCGGGGCTGAGCACCTGCTCCGCACCGACCTCGCCGTGCGGCAAGCGGTGCTGGACGAGATCGACTGCGTCATCATCGACGAATTCCAGGATACCAACCCTGTTCAATTCGCGCTTTTGTGGCAGTTGGGCCAGCACGCGCCGCGTACACTGCTGGTGGGCGATGTCAAACAGTCGATCATGGGGTTTCAGGGCGCCGATCCGCGCCTATCCATAGCGCTGGCGGCGGCAAACCCCGATGCGACCCAGCCTTTGGACCGCAACTGGCGCTCGACCCCAGCCATCATGCAATTCGTCAATGCGATGGGGGCTGGCCTCTTTGGGCAGGGCTATAACCCGCTGGCGCCGACCCGCGATGCGGTCGCAGGTCCCGCGATCGAGGTTCTGAACGCTACGCAGGGACGGCGCTCACAAAAGTATTCGCAGCCCCCAGAACACATCGCCGAGCGCATCGCCCGTATCCTGACTGATACTGAGACCATCACCGACCGCCACACGAAGGCCGCCCGGCCGGCGCGGCCTTCGGATATCGCGCTCTTGGTCTGCCGCCACACCACCGCCGCCCGCTATGCCGAGGAATTGCGCGCGCGCGGCGTTCCGGTGCGGATCGCCGAGGATGGCTGGGCGAAAAGCCCGGTGATTGTTGCCGCCCGCGCCGCGCTGGGCTTTGCCGCCAATCCGGCGGATATCCATGCCGGGCTGCTCTTGCGCACGCTTGGCCCGGACCCGCTGCCCTTGCAGGAGGCGCTATCCGCCCAAATGGAAGGGCGGTTGGTGGATGACCCGGTGCTGATGCGGCTCGCCGCTCTGTCGAACCTTTTGGCCCGCCTGCCGGTGGGTGCGGCCCTTGATCTGGTGTTGGATGCCGCCGGCCTGCGCCTCTGGGCGGAACGTCAGCCTGACGCCGCCCAATCCCGTGCCGATCTTTTGCGGCTAGAGGCTGAGGCGGGTGAGTTCGAAGCCGCGCATCGCGATCTCAAATCCGCCTCGGGGTTCCACGGCGAGACTGCCAAGATATTTCTCGGCTGGCTCGACGCCCGTGGGAGCGAGCGCGATTTCGACCGTCATCCCGATCCTTCCGCCAACAGCGCCGAGGCGGTGGAGATCGTCACCTGGCACGCCTCCAAAGGGCGGGAATGGCCGATCACTGTCGTCGCCGAGTTCGACTATGGCATTGAGGAACGTGCGGGGGCCACTGCGACCCGTTTCGATGCCCTGGACCGCATCGACGATATGGCGGTGGTGCTGGGGTCCGCGAGCCTGATCCACACGCCCGGCTTTGCCGCGCCCGAGGCGACCCGCCGTTTCATCGAAGACCGCCGCGCCGATTTTGAAACCAATGCGAAAAACCTTCTCTATGTCGCCCTGACCCGTGCCCGTGACCGGATGGTGCTGGAATGGCCGGGTTTTCTGAAGGACCGCGAAGAAGACGCGCTCGAGGCTACGAACCTGTTTCATATCCTGTCCGATACTTGCGCGCCGCAGATCGGGGCGGGCAGCCTGCGCATCAATGGCGTGGATTGCCCGGCGCTGATCACGCAACTGCCTGAAGAGGCGGGATTTACCGAGTACGCAGGCGGTGCGGCAGCCTCAGCGCTGCGATTCGGTGCCGCTGCGCCGTTGCCCGTGACACCGCTGACGCCCTGGCGGCTGCAGCCTTCGCAAACCCGTAGTGCGGGGGTGCCGCCCGTGTCCCGCCGTATCAACATCGGAGCACCCTGGCCAAAGGCACTGAACGATGCCTACCGCGGCACAGCACTGCATCTGGCGCTGCGCACATACCTGACCCGGCCCGATCTGGCCCCGGCTTTGGCTCTCGCGACCGGGCTTGACGACGCCACTCTTGCGCTAGTGGCCGAGCGCGCCACGGCGCTGAAAGCCTGGCTTGCCGATCAGGACTATACGGACCTGCGCGCCGAGATTCCGGTGCTTGGCCACACGCCCGAGGGTGCAGAGATCCCCGGTGCCCTCGACCTTCTCGCCATCGGCCCGGCAGGCGCGATGCTGATCGACCATAAATCCGGCGGCGGCGGTGACGGGTTTGGCCCCTATTGGCCACAGCTTTCCAGCTATGCCGGACTGTTGGCCGGACTATACCCGCAGCATCCGCTGCAGGGCGTGGCGGTGTTCTGGGTCGATCACGGTTGGCTGGAACTGGCAGATCAGGGCGCGTCAGCGGGGGCTTTCGCACAGGCCAGAGTTAACTGATGCCCTGGGGAATACTTGCGCCCGATACCGTGGTTTCGCAACGGCGCCAGCAGAACCTCGGGCTTGCGGCGGCGGTTCGTCATTTCAATGATCGGGCGGTCCCCGGAATCGGCGGCATGTGGTTTCCCATGCCCATCCTTTGGTCGGTTCTGGCGATCTCTATCGCCGAGGAACTTGGTGTGCCGGCACTGCCTGTCGGCAACGCGGTCGAAGCGCGCGTCATGCTTGAAGTCATCGCGGGCCCGCAGGATCGTCGTGTGCGAGGGGCGAGGAAGATGCAGGGCTTGAAGGATAGCAGTTTCCACAATCTCAGGCGTCGCGGAACTTATGTGGTTCAGCCGATCCGCATGGCGATGGTGCAGCCTCTGGTCGCACTCGGGTTCGTGCAGGGCAGCCGCTACGGCGCGTTCCGCATACATAGCGCTGGAAGAGAGCTGTTGGAGCTGAATGCGATGAAAGAACCGCGCCGTTTGCTTGGTGCCTGGGCGCATGGCAGGCAGCCACATGGCCTGAAGGAGGCCCTGACAGTGCTTTCCCCGGTTGGGGCTGTCCCGGAAGCGGTGCGTAAACTGATCCTTGCCCGATTGCTCGACGGAAATGATCCCGGCTCGACCCGGCGCCGGGCCCTGGCGCGCCTCGGCACTGGCCCCAGCTCCGCGCATTTGGACCAAGAAACCGCATTGGCGGGGCTGGCGCCGGATCATTGGTCGGATTTGCGCGCAGGGGCGGCTTTTATGGATCTGCGCGATGCTGCGTTGTCGGTGTTGGACCAGTTGGAACAGCACTTGCTGAAGCTTCGCGACGATAATCAGCCTGTGCGCCTGTCAGAAGCGGAGGCAGCCGAAGTCGCCGCCGAGCCGCTGAAACAATTGCGTGATCTGGCCTCGGCAAAAGGCGCGCTTGTCGATCAGGGCAATGAGGAGACTAGCCGCAGATTTATCGCGGAAATCCGAGATCTGTCCGATCAGCAGCTGATCCAGAGGCTGGCCGCGCGCGATTCTACCGTAATTTTTCAGTGCGAAGGCCACATTGTTCTCGGGCCGGCTGCGGGCGAGTTGCGGGGCAGCTCGGAGACCCAGGACGAGAATCGGCCCCCCCAGGACGAGGCCTTCGCGCCGCAGCTTTTCCGGCTACACAATCTTCATTGTCTGGTGACGGAGCTGTCCGGAAAGGTGAACCCGGGCAGCCGTGACGCGGGATAGGAGGCCGTCTGATGCAGAACACGACGCTCTACTCCCTCTTCATGCCGCCCGAAGATTGTTATGGCGACTTTGGCCTTATGTGCGGCTTCACCGCGACGCGGCAGGTCCTGGGGCAGATCCGCCGAACATTCACAGGCGAGATGGCGCGCCCGGTGCTGGCCGCCTTCATCCATCCAACCGTGAATGCGATCTCGGACGTTCCGGGACTTGCCTGGATGTGGATGCGCCTCGAGGGACGCGGCTACAACCTTCTCCATGCCAAGGTGGCGCTTCTGGGTTTTCGCAAGCGCGGCGGAGATGGCTATGTCATTCGCCTCGCTGTCAGCACGGGGAACTGGACACAGGATCCGCTTACTCGCAGCATCGACCTGTTCTGGTCGATCGATCTGGACTCTGCTGTGCCTGACGCACAGGACATTGCCGATATCCGCGCCGCGCATGAGATGTTTGGCTGGCTGCGCGAGCGGGCAGATTGCGCCCTGATCGAACGCAGTTTTGACGGGCACCGGCCAGACGCCTTGCTGGAGGCCGCGATCACAGCCTTGCCCACGTCATCCGCGCGTCCCCGCTTCATCGACAGCCGCAATCAGGCGCTGTTTCCTCAGGTGGTCGAGCGCCTGGGTACCAAGAAGAAGGCCGACCGTCTCATCCTCGGGTCTGGCTATTTCGAGAGCGACGGCGATGGTGCTGCTGGCCTGCCAGAGCGACTGCGCCGCGCATTGGTGCAGGAGAAATCCCTGACGAAAACAGCGGCTCTCGACCTGTTTCTCAACCCGTCCTCCTGTCAGGGGCTTGCTGCCCGGGCCGGTGCCTTGATTGACGCAGGCTGGAATTTGCGCCCTCCGCGCTCTGTCTTGCATGGAACTGATGGGTGCCTGCATGCAAAATTTGTGGTGCTGGCGTCAGGCGAGACCGAGGCCTCGGGACGGGCTTATCTTGGATCCGGCAATCTGAGCATGAACGGGTTTGAGCGTGCCGCAAGCGCCGGGGGAAACCTTGAGGCAGGTGTGATCGTCGATCTGCCGGGAGGACTGAAATGGCCGCGACGCAGAGACACGCGGAACGGTATCGCCGCTGTTTTGCCGATCCAGTTCACTGATGTGGTGACGCCCGAGGCCCTGCAGCAAGGGGAAGGCTTTGTGCGCCCCGATGAGCCAGAAACCCAGCCGCCAGTTGCGTGGCTTATATGGCAAGACGGGGTGCTCTCGGCCCCCGAAGACAAATCGGTGATGGTGATTGGTGTCGATGCGGCTCAGGCCCAGACACCTTGTCCATGGCCTGCACCGGCTCCAGCGATTGTGACACTCGCGGAGGGCGGCTGGCGGCTGCCTGTCATTTCTTCCGAAGCACTTGTTGTCGCTCGCCCCTCCGATATGTCGGTCGAAGATATCCTTGCCAGCCTTGGCTCATTTCCCGAGCCAGGTGATGCTGACAGCGAAGATGAGGGTGAGGAAGGCGAAGAGCCGCTCACCGACGCCTCAGATACCACCGAAGCTCCGCCAGCTGCCTATCCCATTCGCAGGATGATGGAACTTCTGGTGCGTCTTTGTGAGACACAGGCAAGGTTGGACCCGCGGGACTGGCAAAGGTGGTGTCGGGAGTTGCAACAGAACCTTTGCGCTATCGCGTCTCGCGAAAAAACGATGCTCGAGTTCTTCCGGAACGCCAGGGCAAATCCTCTGCCTGCTCTTGCAGATCCGCGTATGCGCCCGGAAGGGGTTTCGCCAGACCTATTGAGAGATGCGCTTTTGGCAGTGTCCGTCGCGTGGGAGCTCAGCGCTTACCCATCGCTCTGGGAACGGGAGGCCGCGTGATGGTGGACTGGAACGAGGTCGCGAGCATTCTGGATCGTATCGCAGGGACGTCTGATGATGCCCTGCTAGATCATGGCCAGAAGGCGAGTGTCACAGAACTAGCGTGCCGTATCCGGGCGGGCCAACGCTCGGCCCTGCTGGCTGATGAGGTGGGTATGGGCAAGACCCGCATCGCGGCGGCGCTGATCGCAGCGGTGCGGGAGGCGGGCGGGCGCAGCGCCATTGTTCTGCCCGCGGGCCTTGGGACACAATGGCAACAGGAACTGAAACGGTTCAACGCCGACGACAAGACATTGCTGCCGCTGCGCAGCTATGATGGTTTCATCTCCGGTTTCTTGCACGATACCGATGCGGAGGGGAGCGCAAGACGGTTACACAGCCATAAGGAGTGGCTTTCGGATCGCCGCAAGCAGCGTGAGTTGCCGGAGAACGGCTGGGCCGCCGAAGAGATCATAATGATCTCTCATTCCTTCGCGAACATGCAGTTTCCCAATCGTGGAGAAGGCCCCGCTGGAGGCTGGCGCCGGGAACTCTTACCCAACGTCGCCCGCCTGATTGACGGCCGACGGCGCAACTTCATGCGCGAAAATTTCCATTCGGGTGAGGTGGGCTATGTATATGCCAGTCGCCGTGCGGCGCGGCACATTGCCCAAACGATTCTGGACCACGAACTGCCGCGCGATGCCATTAACGGCGATCAGAAATGGCTTTCGGCGGACGATTACAAGAACAGGATCCTGCCGCTGATCGGCTATGGCCTGGGTCAGTTTGATCTCATAGTCGTTGACGAAGCCCACAAGGCGCGCGGCGCAGATTCAAGCCTTTCGCGCATTCTCGGCCCGGTAAGCTGGGAAGCGGATGATCCTTTTCGTCTGGGCATGACCGCCACCCCGGTCGAGCTGGACTCCAGCCAGTGGATCGACACGCTGGAGCGGCTCAATGGTCGCGATGACGATCAGGATATTACTGCGCTCGCAGCGCTGACGGAATGGATCACCGGCTATGTGAATGTTGTTCGTCGGATTCAAACCGAAGAACTGGACGAGACGCTGACCGGGGAATTCGAGACCTCCGCCCGGCAGTTCTGCGCAGCATTGCGACCATACGTCCTGCGCCGGGACAAACGCAGTGACCCCGAATTCTGCGTCTTCAAAGACAGTCATGGTGATTATCGTGAGGTCACCGATATCCCGGTTTCACCGGAGGCAGAGGGTTTTACCCGTGACTGGTTGCGCCGCTTTTGTGCGGCTGAGGCGCTGTCGTTACTCCCTCAGGATGATCCGCGTGTGAAACGGGTCAGGCTCGCCGTTGCCCAGGGGTATGGGTTCGGCTTTGGAGAGGATGAGGAAGACAGCCCTTCTGGCATGACAGATGCAAACCTCGTTGGTCCGGCGGGGTTTTGGACGGAAGCTTTCACCGCTGAGAGCAACGACATCTATAGCCACCCTGCGATCCTGGCGGCTGTGAGACAAATCGAGGCCTATACACGGGCCGGCGAGAAAGTGCTCGTCTTCGGCAGGTTCCTGACGCCGATGAATGTGCTGACCAGACTGCTGGACGCGCGTGAGATGCTGCGTCGTTTGCGAGACGGACAGCACTGGCCTGCCAGTGGGATCGGGGAAAGCAATATAGCAGCCGTCATTGCGGCGATGAGGGATCCTGATCTTGCGGTGGCGGGTGGGGTCGACGAAATCGATGTGATGTTGAAAACCCGCTATCAGGAGTGGGCGAGCGAGCGCCGGGCTGAACTCGCACGGCTTCATCGGGAGTTGGAAGACCTTGCGCTGGAGGGAGGAGCTGCTGCATTTCTGTCAGAGATTCTGCGCCATGAGGACGGCAAACAAGACCTTCAATTCGGGGCTTTGCTCGAGGCACTTGGTGGCAGGCGGGAAGTTGCGGGCGCTTCCTGGACGGGGCGGGAAATGCTCGGGCTGTTCGAAAAACTGCTCCTGGAGCTTGCCGGGGATGATGAAGCAGAGAACAACGATACGCAGAAAGCCCGGCTGGATGCCTGGCTGAACGATTATTCCGGGCGCGAGGGCAACTTCGCCAGGATGATGTCAGGCGCAACCGCACCGCAAACGCGGCGTATGCTGCAATCTGCATTCAACCGGTCGTCCAGTTGGCCGATGGTGCTCCTCGCGCAATCCCGCGTCGGGCGTGAGGGCCTGAATCTGCATGAGGCCTGTCGCACAGTGATTCTACTGCACGCGGAGTGGAATCCCGGCATTGTCGAGCAGCAGATTGGGCGTGTGGATCGCAAGAACAGTCTTTGGCTTCGCGAATGGCGGAAATGGAGGGAGCATGGTGATGGTCTCCCGCCCCGCATTCGGGTTCACCCTATTGTCGTCAGTGGCACATACGACGATCACAACTGGCAGGTTCTCAAGGCGCGTTGGCTGGAACTGAGGGCGCAGTTGCATGGCGATGTCCTGCGTCCCGTTCCAGGTCGGTCAGAGGTGATAGATGACAAACGAACCTGCGCTGACCGCGTTCGGCGCGCAGTGCCGGATTTTTCGCCGGGAAAACGTGGCGGTTGAGTTGTAGTGTAACCGATACTCACGCTGCTGTTCGGAATAGGACGGAATGAAAGCTGCTATTTTTAGCAACCATTCTCCCCGCGTTGGATTTGGCGTTGATAGGAAAATGGCTGTTAGTAGGTCGCAAGTAATGGTGGTTGCAGCCTCCCGCAACCATCTTTACCGGCGTCGATTGCAAGTTGTGATCGATGCCGGTCCCCGCAACCATCTTTACTTGCTCGGGCAGCAAGTGAAGATTAGATCCTGCCCCCGCAACCATCTCATTTCCTCAACACGATCAATGACGTGCGTTTTGAGGCTATGGCCGGAGGGCGACTTGCCCTTCCACGCCAGCCTCAAGATGCCGGCCAGCTCGCTCGGATGTCGA
>Ga0209573_1000945_pt1 | contig 50989 bp, 45 predicted proteins | sample TNRBio252014_DNA_FD_185870 | JGI IMG/M metagenome (GOLD analysis project Ga0209573, IMG submission 185870) | Wastewater treatment Type I Accumulibacter community from EBPR Bioreactor in Madison, WI, USA - TNR Reactor_6/25/2014_ DNA (SPAdes)... | ecosystem: Engineered > Bioreactor > EBPR >... | reverse complement strand
GCTGGTGCGCGATACAGCGCGTGCTGTCGCTCGGGAAATATTGTTCCCCGGCATTATCGAGGCCAACCGGTATGAGCGTTTTGACCCCGAAATCATGCGCGAGTTGGGCAGGCACGGGCTGTTGGGGTCAACCATTGAGGGCTACGGCTGCGCGGGCGTCTCCCATGCTCCCATGTGGCGTATGGCCTGGTGGCGCGTGAGGTGGAATGGGTGGATTCTGGCTACCGCTCCGCGCTTTCCGTGCAGTCCAGTCTGGTGATGCACCCGATTTATACGTTCGCCTCCGAGGCCGTGAAAGAGAAGTTTTTGCCCCGTCTTGCCACCGGCGAATTGATCGGCTGTTTCGGCCTGACGGAGCCGGATCACGGCTCCGACCCCGGGGGCATGAAAACGCGGGCGAGGAAGACCGGGGGCGGCTGGCTTTTAAGCGGCTCAAAAACATGGATTACCAACTCCCCCATCGCCGATCTGGCCGTTGTCTGGGCGAAGGATGAAGAAGGCGACATACGCGGCTTCATCGTGGAGCGCGGCAAGGGCTTCGAGACGCCCAAGATCGAGGGAAAATTCTCCCTGCGCGCCTCGGTCACGGGGATGATTATGCTGGAGGACGCCTTCGTCCCCGACGCACATGTGCTGGACATAAAAGGCCTGAAAGGCCCCTTCTCCTGCCTCAACAAGGCACGCTACGGCATCGGCTGGGGGGCGTTGGGGGCGGCGGAATTCTGCTACGAGGCGGCACGCAATTACACGCTGGAGCGCAAGCAGTTCGGTCGCCCGCTGGCTGCCAACCAGTTGATTCAGAAGAAACTTGCCGATATGGCCACCGATATTTCGCTGGGGCTTCAGGCCTGCCTGCGGGTGGGGCGGATGATCGACGAAAAGCGGCAGATTCCCGAGAGCATCTCGTTGATTAAGCGCAATTCGGCGGGGAAAGCGTTGGAAATCGCACGCATCGCCCGCGACATGCATGGCGGCAACGGCATCGTGGACGAATATCACGTCATCCGCCACGCGATGAACCTGGAATCGGTCAACACCTACGAAGGCACGCACGACATCCACGCCCTGATTTTAGGGCGAGCGATTACGGGGATTCAGAGCTTTACGGGGGAGTGACTATCAGGTAGTTTCCATTTTTTTCTTGTCATTCCCTGAATTTTGTCAGGAGACAAAATTATAAGGGAATCCAGTGAATGAAACGCCAGCAGGCGTTTCTTGAGAGAAATATCTCCTGATATTCTTCTTTCTGGATCACCCTGTAATTTTCCGGCTGGAAAAGTTCGGGTGATGACAATGTGAGATATTATGCAGGAATTTCTTACCTTTGCCCATAGGCTGGCCGATGCCTCGGGTGCCATTGTGCGCCACTATTTCCGCACGCCCCTGACGCCAGAGCATAAGGCGGATGCATCGCCTGTGACACTGGCCGACCGCGAGGCGGAAGCAGCTCTGCGCGGCATGATCGAACAGGCTTATCCCCAGCACGGCTTTGTGGGGGAAGAATCCGGTAAGCTGCGGGAGGACGCGGAATATGTCTGGGTGATTGACCCCATCGACGGCACCAAGAACTTCATGATCGGCAAGCCCATCTTCGGGACGCTGATCGCACTTATCCACCGGGGCGTCCCCATCCTGGGGATCATTGATTGCCCCCTCACCAACGAACGCTGGAGCGGCTCAGGTAATGCAGGAAGTTTTATCAACAACCAATTAATATCTGTGGATAAGATTATAAAGCCATTGAATGAATGTATTTTAAGCACCACCTCGCCCTATTTGTTCGCGGGGGAGAAAAAAACGGCGTTTGAGCGGCTGCGGGAGAACGTCCGGCACGTCACTGTGATGGCGCTGATTCCGGTGATCGAAGGCGCGGGCGGCATCATCACCGACTGGCAGGGGCAGCCCATCCGCTTCGGGGCGGAAGAAACCGACGTGCTGGCGGCGGCGAATGCTGAAATCCATGCCCAGGCACACCGCCTCCTGCAATATTCATAAAATTGTCATGCCATTATCGTTCTGCATCCTGTAAATTATTCCTGTAACCACAGGATATGTATGCCCAAAACAGCAACATCGCTTTCATCGCACACTTTACTTGTTGAACTGGAGCGTATTCAAAACGGCGATCAACCCATAGAGCAAAGACTGGATCGGTTTGCGCTTCAGTACGAAAAAGCTTTTCCATGTCATCCCAAGCGCGCCGACCAAATACGCGCCGGAAAACTCGATGACGTCCGTCTGCATCTTCTTACGTTGAACCCGCCGCGCTCGGAGGAGCGAAACGGTGTGATTGCCTTTAGGCAAACACTGGATAGCCTGAGCGAGGCACTGGAACGCGCAGGAGCGGCAGAACCGGAGCTTGCCACAAGCGGCTGGGAACGCTAAAACCCTCCCATGTCTTCAACAAACCTTCTCCACATCGTCGGCGCGGGACTGGCCGGATCGGAAGCCGCCTGGCAGGCCGCCGAGGCAGGCGTGAACGTCGTGCTGCACGAGATGCGCCCGAAGGTCAGAACCTTCGCCCATCACACCGGCAATTTCGCGGAGCTGGTCTGCTCCAACTCCTTCCGCTCGGACGACCCGCATAACGCCGTGGGGCTGCTTCACGAGGAGATGCGCCGCTGCGACTCGCTCATTATGCGCATGGGCGATATGCATAAAGTCCCTGCGGGCGGGGCGCTGGCCATGGATCGGGACGGCTTCTCACAAGGGGTGACGGACGCTATAAGGTCGCATCCGAATATCGAGATTTGCGAAGAAGAAATTACGTCATTGCCCGGTATATCCGGGCAATCCATGGATTACCCGCAGAAAGCGGGGAATGACAAGGAATTATGGATTATCGCCACCGGCCCCCTCACCGCGCCCGCGCTCACCGACAGCATTCTGAAGGCCACCGGCGAGGAATATCTGGCGTTTTTCGACGCCATCGCCCCCATCGTCGCCCGCGACTCCGTGAATATGGACATTTGCTGGTTCCAGTCGCGTTACGACAAGGGCACCGGCACGGACTACCTCAATTGCCCCATGAACCGCGAAGAGTACGAGGCGTTTATCGACGCGCTGCTGGCGGGCGAAAAAACCGAGTTCAAGGAATGGGAGAAGGACACGCCGTATTTCGAGGGCTGCCTGCCCATCGAGGTGATGGCCGAGCGCGGGAGGGAGACGCTCAGATTCGGGCCCATGAAGCCGGTGGGTCTCACCAACCCGCATAACCCGACCGAGAAGCCTTACGCCGTCGTCCAGCTGCGGCAGGACAATAAACTCGGCACATTGTTCAACATCGTGGGCTTCCAGACCAAGCTCAAATACGGCGAGCAATCCCGCGTATTCCGGATGATTCCGGGGCTGGAGGAAGCGGAATTCGTGCGTTTGGGCGGCATCCATCGCAACACCTTTATCAACAGCCCGGTATTGCTGGACGGCCAGATGCGCCTGAAATCCGCGCCCCATATCCGCTTCGCCGGTCAGGTGACAGGTGTGGAAGGGTATGTGGAAAGCGCCGCGATGGGTCTGCTTGCGGGGCGTTTTGCGGCTGCGGAGCTGCGGGGTTATCCACAGGCGCAGCCACCCCGCGAAACGGCGCTGGGCGCGCTGCTGGCGCATATCACCGGCGACGCGGAAAGCAAGACCTTCCAGCCCATGAACGTGAATTTCGGGCTGTTTCCGCCGCTTCCGGGCAAAATCCATAAGAAAGCGCGACCGCAGGCCTACAGTGAACGCGCCCTGCTGGCACTGGATCCGTGGCTTTCGCCTAGCTTATCAGAAAAAGTCCGAGCGTAATGGACAGCATCGAGATGATGCTTCCCACCCCCAGGGCAAACATATAATTATCCAGCCTGTGGGACATTAACTTATGTTGTTCTTGCCGGAGCAACATATCAGGGCTTCTAACACTCATGACACCCCCCTGAGCGATACATGTTATTTTTACTTTATCCACAGTCCGGGTTACCGCCCGTGGATAACGCTGTGCATTTTGATACAGAGTTATTACTATTTAGTTAACAGCATCCTCCCCCAAAATCGCAGGGGAAAAAGCGGGGAGCGGTCAAGGCGCTCTACAGGAATCTCTTTATTATCAAATGACTTAATGTTAGACACATGCAGCGAGCAGAGGCAGGATAACAACGCAAATATTTTGTGATTAATATCATTTCCTGAAGTTTTTTTATCTATTTTCTCCTGCAGTATTTTCTGGCGTGAAAGCACGTCCTCCACAAAAAGACGGTAGGATTCCCCCTCCTCTCTGCGGGGAAGCAGGCTTGCATGTCTTTCCGGCAGCCGCAGCAATCCATACGCTTTTGCCAGAGATTCACGCTGCGCATACCCCTCCTCCCCGACATTCTCGAGTGCCGCGATGAGATGGAGCCATGGCGCGCACATCTCGCCTGCCAGATGCCCGGCCTCCTCCCCCGTGCGGCACCCCTCTCCCGTGCGGCACCCCTCTCCCTCCACGAGGCTGCCATACACGGCAAACAGCCGATCCCACTGGTTTTTCGGCAGGGAGTGCTGCTTCAGTACGGGAGCCAGCGCCGCCAGCACCTCCTGACCCGGCGGAGGCTTTCCCGCATACAGATCATCCAGCCGTTCGCGCCACCAGGCCAGCCGCATGGCACCGGCAAGCGGTTCGTGAATTTTACCCGGTATGGAGGTAAGTTCCGCATGGAACGCCAGGATCGCCCAGACCGCGGGGCGCAGATGCCCGGGGAGGAACAGGCTGAAGAGGTAATGCTCGTAATCCTGCTGCTTCAGGAGTTGCGCCACCGACACGGCTTACGCGGCGTCCTGCGTGGTAATCGCATCCAGGAACGCGGGCTCCAGCGCCTCCCGATGACGGGATTTCTTAAACTCGTCGGGCGTTCCGATATAGAGCAATTCTCCATTATGCAGCACCCCGATACGCGAACAGATTTCATCGATATCGGTCAGAATATGGGAGCTGAAGAAAATGGTTCTTCCCGCCTTTTGCAAATTTTTCATTCTTTCTTTCAGCAGGATACGCGCTTTTGGATCCAGGCCGCTCATCGGCTCGTCCAGAATCAGCAGGGGGGTTTCCACCATAATCGCGCCCAGCAATCCCAGCTTTTGCCCCATGCCTTTGGAGTACGCGCCCACCAGCTGATCCAGCGCCGTGGGGTCGAGATCGATCGCCTCCGCCTCCCGCTGCGCCTGCAGGGGATCGTAAGTCTTGCCGAAGAAAGATGCGCCTGCAGGGGATCGTAAGTCTTGCCGAAGAAAGAAAGCGAGAGCGCCAGATATTCGTGCCCCTTGAGGTAGCGCGAGGGCTGGAATTTCTCCGGCAGGTACGAAAGATTGCGCCGTGAGGCAACGTTGGAGGAGGGCTGGCCAAACAGGGAAGCCTCGCCGCTGTCGGGCGTAAGCAGGTCGAGAATGATTTTTATCAGCGTGGTTTTGCCGATGCCGTTGAGGCCGATAAGACCGAATATCTCACCCTCCTCCAGCGAGAAAGAGAGCGATTTCAGCACCTCTTTCGCATCGAAGGATTTGCAAATATTGTTTACCCTTAGCGGGGCGCTTTTCTCCATGTGACCCTCATTGAAACAGTGCGCCTTCGTGGGGAGTATAGAGCATTTCATTTCCCAGACAACCGGAAAGCGCGACCGGCACCCCCTGTCATTACCGGATGAATACCGCAATTTTAATTAAATTTTATACACTTACCTCTCCATGTGGTGAATTTATCACAAAATCCCCTATAAGGGACTGAAATCAAAATCAATTAATCTATCCCTAACTTTATACCGCTAAAATTGTTGTAATGGAGGATATGGAACAGGCCTGGAAAACGCACGAAGCGCACCCAGAATCGGACGCCGGTCAAAGGATGCATAATGCCCCTTCTGCATACGCAATAGAGGCTATCAGGCATTTCGACCAGGAGGCTGCCGGTAAGGGGAGTTTTTTAGCAAACGACAGCGGCAAAACCATGCCGCCAAATGCCGACGCGCCCTCCAGCATTTTTCCCGACGATATCGGGAAAGGCTCCCGCGAAATCGACACCAAGAAGAAAATGCGGATTGGCGAGCGCCTGATTGAGGCGGGTCTGGTGTCCGCCGACCAGTTGCAGATCGCCCTGCAGGAACAGAAAAACACCAAAAAGCTCCTCGGCCAGATTCTGGTGGAGATGAATTTCATTACCGAAAGCGCCCTGGCGGAATTTCTTGCAGAATCCGCAGGAACGGAGCGTTTCGATGCCTCCTCTATGATGATCGACCCCCAGGTCATCAAAATGATCCCCAAGGACATTGCCCTGCGCCATAAGATCATGCCGATTTCCTATCAGGACAACATGCTGCAGCTGGCCATGGCGGATGTGTACAACGTGGTCGCTATTGACCAGGCGCGCCGCCACCTGCCCAAACACGCGCATATCGTGCCGCTCTTTTGCACGGAATCGGAAATACAGGAGCTGGTAGACCAGTATTATGGCTACGAAGTCTCCATCGACGGCATTTTGAAAGAAATTGAAACGGGTATCCGCGAGAACAGTATCGAAAAAATACTGGACGGGCGGGAGCAGGGCTACGTCAACCCGACCGTGCGACTCGTAAACGCCCTGCTGATCGACGCCATCAAACTGGGTGCGTCGGACATCCACTTCGAACCTGAGGGCACCTTCCTGCGCCTGCGCTACCGGGTGGACGGGCAGTTGCAGCAGATACGCAGTTTTCATAGCTCCTACTGGGCGGCCATTGCGGTGCGTATCAAGATTATGTCGGGGATGAATATCGCGGAAACGCGGATGCCGCAGGATGGTCGTATCGGCTTCACCGTGATGGGACGCGAGATCGACTTCCGGGTAGCCACGCAGCCGACCGTTCACGGCGAAAACATCGTTCTGCGTCTTCTGGACAAACAAAAATCGCTGGTAACGCTGGATAAGCTGGGCTTTAGCGAACATAATCAGAATTTGCTGAAAAAACTTATCAAACGTCCCGAAGGCATTATTATTGTCACCGGCCCCACCGGATCGGGTAAAACGACCACGCTCTATTCCGTTCTCAGCCATATCAACAATATCAACGTCAACATCATGACGCTGGAAGACCCGGTGGAATACCAGCTACCCTTGATCCGCCAGACCAACGTCAAGGAAGGCACGGTGGACTTCCTCACCGGCATCAAATCACTGATGCGCCAGGATCCCGATATTATCTTCGTGGGCGAGGTGCGCGACGAAGATACGGCACTGATGGCCATCCGCGCCGCCATGACCGGCCACCAGGTCTATACGACGCTGCATACGAACGACGCTTTAGGAGCGATTCCCCGCTTAAACGACATTGGGGTGCCGTCGCATCTGATCTCGGGCAATCTGATCTGCGCCATGGCGCAACGGCTGGCGCGCAAACTCTGCAACAAATGCAAGGAAGAATACGTCGCCACGCCGGAGGAATGCCGTATCATGGGACTCTCGCCGCAGGATCCGCCCCGGCTTTTCCGCCCCAAAGGCTGCCCGAGTTGCGGTTACAAAGGTCATAAAGGCCGGGTGGCCATTGTGGAAATCCTGCGTGTGGATAAACAGCTCGACGAACTGATCGCCGCCAATTCCACGCGGATGCAGATGATGCAATATGCGCTGGATAACGGATTTATCCCCATGGCGGAGGATGGTATCCAGAAGGTGCTGCAGGGGGATATCGATCTCGACGAGCTCATCAAGCGCATCGACATGACGGACAGGCTGTAAGGGGAAGAGGCAAATGCCGGAAAACAAACGCCCGCATCGGCGTACCATCGTTTAGGTAAGGCCATGGGGATAACCTATCCTTAACGTCTTGAGCCTATAATCAACCCATCCAATCACTAAATAAGCGCCTAAAATGTATACTTTCTCCTACGTCGCCCTGAACGATAAAGGCCGCAAAATGCGCGGCGAGTTGATGGCTGAGCACGAGCTTGACCTGGAGATGCGCCTGAAGGATATAGGCCTGGATCTTATTTCCTGGCGGGAAAAGAAAGAAAAACATGCGGGTCTGTTCGCACGCATAAAAATCAAAGACATGATTGTGTTCTGCCTGCATATGGAGCAGCTCGACCGTGCGGGCGTCCCCCTCCACGATGCGCTGGCGGATGCACGCGATGCCACGGATTCCGCCAAGCTTAAAGATATTCTCACCAGTGTTTCGGAATCGGTCAAGACGGGCACCATGCTTTCGGAGGCCATGGCGCAGCACCCTTCTGTCTTCAACGATGTGTTTGTGGGGCTGGTCGCGGCGGGGGAAAAAACCGGGAATCTGAACGAATCCTTCCACAACCTTTCCAACCATATGAAGTGGAACAACGATTTGCGCCGCAAGGTCAAGAAGGCCGTCACTTACCCCATTGTTCTGGTGGTGGTGCTGACGGCCGTTATTTCGTTGATGATGCTGTATGTCGTGCCGAAAATGATCGACTTCATTCTCGCTCAGGGGTTTGAAATACCCTGGCATACTCAGCTCCTCGTGGATTTCTCCGCCCTGTTTTCCGAATATTGGTATGTGTTCATTATCACCCCGCCTCTGCTAATCATCAGCTATCTAATGGCGCGGCGCACGTCGGAAACCTTTGCTTATTTTACCGATAAGATCACGTTGCGTATTCCGGTGATCGGCGCCACCTCCCGCAAGATTGCGCTGGCGCGCTTTGCGGGGTTCTTTGGCATTATGTACAAAAGCGGCATTGATATTCTGGACGCGCTTCAGGCGGGCGCGAATGTGGCGGGAAACCGGGTCATTAAAGAATCCATTGAAATGGCGCGCAGAAGTGTAACGGAAGGGAACAAACTCACCGATTCGCTCCGGCTTTCCAGTCAGTTTCCCAACCTTGTCATCCGTATGTTCAAGGTCGGTGAGGATAGCGGAAATCTCAACGAGGCACTGGAAAACATCAATTTCTTCTATGACCGCGAAGTCAATGACGCGGTGGATGCGGTCGTGGCGCTGATCCAGCCAATGTTGATGATTATCATGGGTACGATGATTTTCTGGATTATCGCGGCGGTATTCGGGCCGCTCTACGATTCCTTCAGTAAGATGGATTTCTAAGCGCCGCACACAAATACCATATCTAGTGTAGATTTTTTAAGCAGATACGCTATATTGGCAAACTGTGCGATAACAGGCAATTCCCGCCGGGCATAATGGATCCTGATGTGAAGCTACTGGATACGATATTTTCCTCTCTAAAGTCCCGCTTCGTCTTCATGATTGGCGATGAAGGTGCCATTCTTATTTATTTAGAAAATGGCGCGGTGCAACGCAGGCTATTTGCGGCCTCCAGCGAACCTGAAAACGTACTCAGTTTTGTTGAGCTTCTCAAGGCTCACCCCCACGCGCCTATTTATGTGCTGGTGGATATGATGGATCAATCTTACGTCCGCCATGCATTGCCGCCCGTTACCCAGTTTGGCCTGGGCAAACTGGTGCAACGCCGTCTTGAGCGCGACTTTTCCAAGGACGATATTAAAGGCGCGCTGAATCTGGGGCGGGAAACCGAGGGGCGCAAGGACTGGAACTTCCTCCTGATCGCGCTGTCGCATTCTGAAACACTCAAAAGCTGGCTTCAGCTCGTCTATGAGCTACCCAACCGTTTCAGCGGGATTTATCTGGTGCCGGTGGAATGTGAAATCTTCATCTCGCATCTGGATGCCGCCCTGGATGCCTCCAATACGCGCATCCTTAAAGACGCGCCGCCGCCCACCAGCCTGGAACAGATAAAGCCCGCAGAAACAGAGACTCCCACGCCCGCCATTGCCACCCAGAAAGAGAAAAAGAAATTTGCCCTGCCCACCCTGACGCTCAGCGCGGGTTCGAAGAAAACCAAAGGTGGCTCCAAAGCAGCGCCGCAGCAGGAGTCCGTAAAGTCTCAGTGGCAAATACTGGTCTGCCACAACAAGATAGGCGGGTTCCGTCAGGTCGTCTTAAAGGACGGCAAGCTTATCTTCACCCGCCTGACCCAGGCCGCCAATGAGTCCCAGCCCGAAGTGCTGGCGGGAAATGTAGAGCAGGAAATCCTCAATACCATCGAATATCTCAAACGCCTTTCTTACAATCCGAAGAACGGGCTGGACATCTACATCATCGTCGCCCAGGAAATCAAAAGTGCCATCTCTACCCTGCGTTTTGGTGCCACCAACACGCATGTACTCACGCCTTTTGAAACGGCGGAGCTATTAAAATTAAAGCAGGCCGTACTTTCCGGCGACCGGTTTGCGGATGTGGTGTTGGCCGCGGCTTTCGGCGTCACCAAAAAAATCCGTCTGCAACTTAACTCCCAGTTCAGCGCCAGCATCAAGAAGCTGGAAAACACCATGCTTACCATACGCGCAGCGGGGGCGATTCTGACTACCGGTCTGCTGCTTTACACCGCCTATACGTTTCTCGATATGCAGAATTTAGTGGGGGGCAATAAAGACCTTCGCCAGCAAAAAAGAACCAAGGAAGAGCTGCTTGCCAATCTCAATGAAGCCTCCGGGCAACTGCCCGCCGATGTGGACGAGGTGGTGGATATGATGTTTTTCTATGAAGTTCTGTCGGAAGAAAATTACACCCTGCTTAATTTTGTAAAAGACATCAGTAATGTGGTGGACGACAATTCGCTGGTATCCAGCATTAACTGGAGCGCCAACAACATTATCAATCCCTCGCGGGCGGAACAGAACAAGCAGCAGATTCAGGTCTCGCTGGACGTGGAGATGGTCTATAAGGAAGAAAACTGGGACATCTTCCAGAAAAAATTTGATGGATTTATAAAAAAGGTGGAAGAGCTTTTCCCCAGCTATGAAGTCACCCATAGCAGTCTTCCCGGAACATATGACACCTCAGACAGCCTGAAGGTCAATTTTGAGGATCTGGCAAGCCAGCGCGCCGGGCCGCCGCCGGGGGAAGTGTTTAATATCACCATTGGTATTTCCGGCCCTGTGAACAAACCCGCCACCCCGCAGAAGCAGGGGCTTCTTCTTCCTTCCGTTCCTCCCTCCCTCCAGCTGGCCATGGGGGGCATATAGCGATGCAGAAATTACAGCGCCTCAGAAAGAAACTGATTACGGAGGGAGCTATTGCCGCAGGGGCGGTAATATTTTTTATTGTGGCCACCTTTTTTATTCAGGATGAAATCACGTCGGAAGAACAGGAGCAGCGCGTCCTTCGGAGCAATATTCAATCGCTGGCGGCGCAAATTTCCAACCTGGAAAGAAAGCATGGCATCGTTAATAATTCCATTACCGAGTTTCGCAGATTGAAAGACCGTCTTCAGCGGGGAGATTTCAGAATCAACCGCGATCAGGCCACCGATATTTTTGATACCCTACGGCGCAAATACCGCATCAGCAACCTCTCCATGACGGTGACGCCCAAAGATGTCATGCGCGGGGCGGATCTGGAGCGCCCCACGGCGGAGGTGACGATCTCCGAAGCCTCACTGGAGTTCGATGCGATGTCAGACGTGCATGTATTTTCCTTTATTCAGGAAGCGACGCAAACCCTTCCGGGTTTCCTGCGCATTACGCGGTTTAAGATGAGTCGCCAGCGCAAAATAACCCCGGATGTCTATGTCAGCGTCAGCAAAGGGGAACAACCGCGTATGGTAAGTGCAGAGGTGAGCTTCATGTGGCTGGGCATTGACGAAAAAGCCAGGGGAATCGATGAAGGCAAATAGTAAATACCGCGCAGCCTTGCTCTTTATGCCGCTCATTCTCATGAGCGCGGCGGGTCTGTATGCCCAACCCGCCCCCACGCCCGACGATCTGCTTTCCCTGCCGCCGGTGGAGGACGCACCGCCCGCCCCCTCCTCCCCGGAGAATGAGGGGCTTTCCCTGCCGCCTGCACCACTTCCTACCGGAAGCGTTCCCGGGCAGCCCCCTATCCAGCCTATAGCTGGCGATACTGCGGGAGTCGCCAGCCCAGTGCCTCCATCCCCACAGGCTTCCCCTGCTTCCCCGCCGCCTCAGGAAACGCCCGCTCCGGCGGAACCGAGTAACGAAACCACGCTCAATGCCCTGCTTCCCGACCCTCTGGATATCGTAACCGACACCAGCGACACCGGTTTTAAGCCTTCCTATGGCAGCTGGCCTTACTCCATCATGTATCCTTCTACGGAAATCACCAACCTGAAGAACATCCTCGCCCTGTATGAACGCAAGGGCTTCCTTGTGGATGTCGCCACCCCGGCGCAACAGCCCGCCGCTCCTTCGGTAGAAGAGATTTACCAGAAATTGCAGGAAGCCCCCCTTCCCCCCAATCTGGTATATCCGAGCTTTAAGCTGCGCTCTATTCTTTACCATAATGCGAATGACTGGTCGGTATGGCTTAATAACCGCCTGATTACGCATGAAAGCAATAACAGCTCGCAGGAGATCACGGTAGTGCGCATTACGAAAGACTGGGCGGAATTCGCCTGGGTGCCCACCAATGCTGAGCTTCTTTCTGCAATTTTGAGAATTCGCCTCCTGCCTGAAGGCTCTCGCCCTCCCACGGCGGAGACGCCACAGCATCGCAAGGTTACTTATGCGGCAACCTCCGAAGGCTGGCTGGACAAAAGCACCAGTGTCGTTCACTTCATACTTCGTCCCAATCAGGTGTTTTATTCGGAAACCTTTGAGGTATTTGAGGGGACGCCCGGCTCTCTGACCGCGACGATTGATCGCGCTATTCAATTGGAAACCTCGCCAGACACCTCCTCTGCTGCCACGGGGGATGACCCTACGAAAATCATCAAAGACCTGCAAAAGCAACTGGAAGCCGCTCAGCAGGGGCAGGCTGCCGCACCGCCCCCGCAAGCGCCCAGTGCGCCGAACACGAATGCCGAGGATCACTCGCAACAAAAACAGAACCCGAAAGCCCAAATGATGCGTACCCTGGGATTTGAGAAATGACCTGGCCTCAAGCGGTAATAACATTTTTCTGTGTATGGTGGCTGGTATGGATGGCAGCCTTACCCTTTGGAGTAAAGCGTGTGGAAAACCCGCCCCCGCTGCATGACCCGGGAGCGCCGGAACATCCGCATTTCCTCCCTAAATTTATCATTACCACCCTGTTGGCGGTGGCGCTTACTTTTGCTATGATGAAACTACTGGAAGCAGGGTGGATAAGGCTGGAAACCAATGATCCGAAGTTTTAGGCGCATTCTGGTGCTGACGATAACAGGAGGGCTGGCTGCATTCCCCGCCGCCGCATGGGATTACACCACCACCAACCCCTGCGATACGCCGGTAGAGATCGCTCCTGCACCCGCTGATGGCGCACCCGGTCAGGGGATCATCGGGCAGTCTTTTTCCACTACCGTCGATCTCAACCTGCCCCTTGCTTCTCAGGTAAACACCGATGCCTACAACGCCGATCTTTCGCGCAGTGAGATACAGGCGGGCACAGCGCAGGTGAACGAGCAAGGTGCGAATGTCACTGTCCTTGGCCATGCGCTAACAGCACAAACGCCCCCTGAAAATGACGTCCCGGACACAAAGTGCCGCTAGCCTCTCTTTATAGTCTTTCCCAATAGAGTCATTTAAATTCATGTTTGCCTATCCCCCCGATGGTCACCCCGTCTTTATGACGGGGTCTGGCAAAGCCGGATGCCGTGACAAGCACGGCATGACAGTTTCCAGATTGCGTCGCCGGGCAAGATGGCTCGCAATTGACTGAGGATGGGTAATTTTAAAGTTACGCGACGATAGAATCCGGCGAGAATTTATCGCTTACGGATGGTCGGAAAATCTTGTTGTTCAGGAGCCGTCGGCGCGGGTTCGCCGGAAGCGCCCGTTTCGTCGTTCTCCGGTGCGTCGAACACATCGAATAATTTTCGCAGGAATCCCGGCGTAAGCAGGGAAAGCGGATTCACCAGCACATCGGGGTTTTCGGTATTGCCCCTGATCGAATAATTGGCGGCAATCACGCCCCCGCCTTCGCCGCCGGTAAGAATATCGCCCAGCACCGGAATCTTGCCAATAATGGAATTGGCGGTATAGGCAGGCACCACCGCGCCCTCCAGATCGATGAATTCGTGGAACGGTTTTATTTTTCCCTTCATCGTAATACCAATGGCGGAACCATAGGCTTTACCATTTTTTATACGCAGAAGGGTTCCGGAAAATATCGTATCCGCGGAAAGTTTCGTAAATGCGATACCGTTTCCCGCCAGCGTATCGAGAAACCCGGTGAGCGAAGCCAAAGAGAGCAGTTTAACCAGAATCGGCCCCTTCACCACACGGAAATCCGTAAGGGCGATGCGCCCGTTCAGGACGGACTGCGCCCCGCTATCATCGAAATCGCCTCTGAAATCGAGAACGCCCCCCACCACATGATCGCTGATATCAAACGCCCGAATAACTCCCCCTCCGTCCTGGCTTGCCATGGTCATATGGCGCTTTCCTTCCTGCTGATCGATGCTGATGGTAAAGGGAACGCCTTTTTGCGTTTCGGTATGCAGATCGACGCGGGGGCAGCGCGTTGCCCCGCAATCGATGAAACCGCTGACATTCTTAAATCCATGTTCCGCAGAGAGCAGCAATCTACGCAGGTCAAGCTCAATACGGGCATTCAGGAGGGCGTCCAGAGGGTTCGCTTCTTCCTCTTCCTTCGGGCTGGCGACGGCGACCTCCGCCTCCTCGCCCTCCTGGGGCTGCGGGGAGGACATGTCGAACGTTTCCCCTTTCAGATGGATCAGCTTGCGCCCGGCCGGATCCCTCGTATAGTGAAGGGTAAAATCATTCGCGCCCAGTTTGAGTCTGCTCAGTTCCACGCGGGCAAACTCCCCGCTCTTCCTGTCCTGCGTATAGCTGCCAAGTATCTCGGCACCCTCGGCATGGTAGGTGAATTTTGGCACCACATTCTGCGCCCCTTGCGCTTCCTGCGTAATGGCCAAGGTCGCGGGCACTCCTCGTGCTTTTTTGTAATTGAGATCGTCCACCCGAATCGTGGTATCGGCAAGATTGACCGTGGCGTTGGTTATCGACTTCGCGTCCGTTTCCGTGACTTTGGCATCCACGCCCAGCACGCCCTGTATCTGCTGGGGAATGGTAAAGCCGAACTCGGGCATCTGTTCGCGGGGAATATCCGCCACCAGCGTATAGGTCGTGGTTTTCTTTCCGACAAACTCGCGTGAGATTCCTAACTCCGCGTCGATGTCCTGAAGCTTCGTTTGGGTCTGAAGGCTCAGATTTTTGTTGTTCACCGCCAGATCACCGCTCATGCCGGAGATATTCCATTTCCCAAGCACCCCTTCTTGTGAAACATGATCCAATGCCGCCGTAATATCGTAGGTGATATAAGGGTTTTCCTTCGGCCACTGCGCAGAATAAAGCGGCAGGGTGAAATTCACCACTCCGTCCGCTTTGCCGGTAATGCTGTCAGGATTTAATTGCAGCGCGCTGGCCAGGTTCAGACGCTTGGCGCCGATCATTTCCGCAACATCGGCCGCCTGCGCATCCAGCGTCAGGGAGAACTCCATGGGGATACCCTGCGCGTTAAAATCCGGTATTTGCAGATGCGCTGCCTTCAACGTGGTGCCGCGCATGAAATCGCCGCTATCGGCCACAATGTCCAGCGACCGGGCTGTAATCCTGACCTTACCGTTTACATGTTGCACCTGCGGGTAGCCGGGTAGAAAACCGACCGTCGCATTCTTGACCGTCAGGTCGGCATTGAGTGCTTCTGCGGGGATTTCTTCCGCCGCCAGAGTTTCCGGGGTAAAGTTTATCGTTGCATCCGCTTCTTCCACCGTGCCGACGGAAAGATTGGTGGTGATCCAGTCGCGTGCATCCAGCGCAAAGACCGGAGGCCAGTAGGCGCCTACCCGATCGATCCTGAGCTTCCTGATACTGGCCGCCGCTTGCATTCCCACGCCATTTTCCAGAAAGCTGATATCGCCTTTTACGCTGGCGTTCATATCGTCATTGGCAAAGGATGCCTCTTCAATATGCAGGATATGCTCCCCCTGCTCCATGTGCGCTTTGAGTGAGAGCGCATCCACCATGAGCGGCTCTTTGAAGAACGCCGGATAGCGGTACTGCCCCTCCTTCACGCTCATTTCCACCGCCGCCTGCTGAAGGTTGCCGTTATAATCCGCGTTAATGTGCGCCGTGCCGTTGAGGCGCATGTCCGCACCTGCGAGATACTCCCCATAGATGGGAATCGTCGCCAGCAGACTGGCGTTGAAATCAACCAGAGCCGCACTCAGAGCCATGGTTTTTTGCTGCATATCCACATCCAGACTGCCGGTAAGACGCGAGGTTTTCTCTTTCTCCCGGATACGCGCATCGTACTGGACGGCGAATTGCTCCCCGCGTTCCTTGGTGATGAGCATCAGGCGCGGAATGCGGTAAGTGGCCGTCGTTCCTTTGGAGACAATGCCCAGAAACGCATCGCGCACCACCACCGTTTTCACCGCCAGTTCTTTGAGCGAAAGAATCAGTGCGCCCACCTCCACGGGTGCAGAATCTTCCGAAGACTCTTCTTCCTTCTCGTCCTGCGCCGATACGCTGAGCGTGACCCGTCCGTCTTCCTGCGTGGTCAGGCGGAGTGCAGGCTTCACAATCTCCAATGTCTGAAACCGGATGGCTCCCGTCAGCAGGGAGGCAAGCCCCAGATCGAGATTCACTTCTGAAAACGCCGCCACCCGATGCGCCTGCGCATCATATAACGTCACGTCCCGCAGCCCCGTTACCAACGCCCAGTCATTCGTGTCGAGCGTATAGCGTATCCGCCCCGCTTCCACGCGAAAGGGGGCGAAGGCATCGCTGATGCCGCTTTGCACATACGGCTTGAGAAACTCAATGGAACGCACGCCTGTCGCCAGCCATACGCCCGCTATCGCCAACAGGACGGCAAGGCTGACCATCAGATACGCACCTACACGCAGTATGGTATTTCTTTGATTGGAAGGCCTGCTCATGCTGATTTGTGTGTTGGAAGCGGCGACTGAATCGTTATGATGGGCGACAGTAACACCCTCATGAGTGCCCATGCAAGCCCAACCCTTAATAAATGACATCCTTTTTCCTCCTCCCCCTTATTCTGCGGAGGAATGTGCGCGGGGGATGGAATCCCTGCGCGCCGTCCTCACGAAAGGGGAGGATGCAACCCATCATGAGTTTCTTACAGAGTGGGTAGAGGGGGCATATGGTCAGGCGTTGCTCGCTGGCGTAATGGGCAATTCTCCTTACCTCACCCGTTTGTTGCTGCGCCAGCCAGAGCTGTTAACGGATTTTGTGCTGCTGGGGCCCGATGATGCACGCGATCGTATTTTCTTCGATCTGCGGAATCATGTGGCGGAATTTGACGACAGTAAAAAGATGATGGCCTATCTGCGCCACAAGAAGAACAAGGTTGCCTTGCTGGCCGCCCTGGCGGATATAAGCGGCAAATGGGAGCTTTCCACCACCACGAAAATGTTGTCGGATTTTGCGGAGCTGGCCATTCGCGCCGCGCTGTCCTGTCTGCTCAGGCAAGGGCTGGCCAGGGGCGAAATATCGGACGCGCTGCCTGGCGAGAGCGGCATCTTCGTGCTGGGGATGGGCAAGCTCGGTTCCTGGGAGCTCAACTACTCCAGCGATATTGACCTCATCATTCTCTACGACCCGGACAGGCTCCGCTATTGCGGCCACCATACGCATCAGCATTTCATGACACGCCTGGCGCAGGACATGGTGAAAATACTTCAGGAGCGCACGGCGGACGGCTATGTGTTTCGCACGGATTTACGGCTGCGCCCCGACCCTCGTTCCACCCCGCCTGCGGTGACCGTCCACACGGCCATTGCGTACTATGAATCCGTCGGCCAGAACTGGGAGCGCGCCGCGATGACCAAAGCGCGCATTGTTGCCGGGGACGACACGAGCGGCCGCAATTTTCTGGAGGCGATTCGCCCCTTTATCTGGCGGCGGCATCTGGATTTTGCCGCCATCAACGACATTCTCTCCATCAAACGCCAGATGCACAGCAAAACACGGCAGGAGATCACCCTGCCCGGCCACAATATAAAAACCGGGCGGGGCGGCATTCGGGAGATAGAGTTTCTCACCCAGATATATCAGTTGATCTGGGGCGGGCGCGTCCTGGAATTGCGTATCCGCGGCACGTTACGCACCCTGAAGGCGCTGGTGGATGCAAAGCTGATCCGCGAATCGGTGCGCGAATCGCTGGCGGAAGCGTATATATTTCTGCGCACGGTCGAGCACCGGCTGCAGATGGTGGAGGATCAACAGACGCAGACCATACCCCAATCCCCTCAGGACATGCACCGCCTTGCCTGCTTTATGGGGTTTTCGGATACGGAAAGCTTTGAGGATAAATTACTGACCACCCTTAAAACGGTGCATCGTTTTTACAGTGCGGCCTTCCGCCATTCCACCCCGCTGGGGGAAGAGGAAGGACGGCTGGTTTTCACAGGCGTGGATGACGATCCGGCGACGCTCCATACGCTGGAGCAGATGGGCTATCGCAACCCCGCGCACATATGCGCCGTCATTCGTGACTGGCACAAGGGCTATCGGCGCTCTACCCGCACCAAACGCTCCCGCGAGTTACTGACGGAGATCATGCCCCAACTGCTCAAGGCGCTGGGCAATACCGCCAACCCGGATACCGCCTTCCATAATTTCGACGCCTTTATGGAGCGTCTTCCCGTGGGCGTTCAGATTTTCTCGCTTTTCAGCATGAATCAGCATTTACTGACGCTGGTGGCGGATATTATGGGGAGCGCGCCGCAGCTTGGCGTCACCCTCAGCCGCAGCCCCCATCTTCTGTATGCGGTACTGACGACGGATTTCTTCGGTTCCCTGCCCGATCGCCATGCACTGGAGAACGAGCTTGGCGTCCTTCTCATCCAGGCGCGGGATATGCAGGAGGCGCTGGCGATGCTGCAAACCTTCAAGAGCGAAAAGCAGTTTCAGGCGGGCGTTCAATTGTTGCGGCAGGCGATTTCGCCGCGGGAGGCAGGGGCGTTCCTGAGCCTGCTGGCAGATGTCGTGATTGCCAGTGTCACCGCCATGACCCTGCGTGAATTTATCCAGACCCATGGCCGGATTAACGGCGGCGCGTTCGGCATCCTGGCCATCGGAAAGCTGGGGGGCGGCGACCTGATGTTCGGCTCCGATATCGACCTCATTTTTCTGTATGACGCGCAGGAGGAAACCCTTTCCGACGGCGCAAAACCACTGAGCGCGATGGTGTATTACACGCGCCTTACCCAGCGCATTATCGGCCTGATCGCCGCGCAGGGGCGCGAAGGGCGGCTGTATGAGGTGGATGCGCGGATGCGCCCCCATGGCAATAAAGGGCCGCTGGCTACCTCGCTGGCGGGCTTTATCAAATACCATCAGGAGTCCGCCTGGATATTCGAGAAGCTGGCGCTGACGCGAGGGCGCGTCATCTGGGCGCAGGAGGAATTTACCGGGCGCATCGAGGAGGCCGTTCGCGCCCGGCTTACCGCCCCCATCGATAAAAGCGATCTGCTGGAGGGGCTGCATTTCATCCGGGAAAAGATTGCCAGGCATCTGACGACGCAGAACCCATGGGACATCAAGCACGCAGAAGGCGGGTTGCTCGATTGCGACTTTCTGCTGCAATATCTCACGCTGCTGCATGGCGGTACTTTGCAGCATCTCCTGCCCGCCTCGCCGGATGCCGTTCTTGCGGAATTGCATACCTGCGGAGTGGTGAAGGAGACAACGCTCGCTCCCTTGCAGGAGGCGCGGGACATGCTGTTGGGGCTGTTATTTTATCTGCGGCTTTGTGCCGGTGAGGAGACGGATATCGCCCGCGCCCCCGCCGGACTGACGCGGATTCTTACCCAGATGGGCGGCTGTAAAAGCTTTGAGGAGCTGGAGAAAAAACTGGTCAAGACCGAGAAGAAAGTGGCCGATATGATGAAGCGGGTGGAGCGGCTGTAGAAAAATGCGCAAAAATCTGTCTACGCGGCTCCCATGCCCGCCGCCTGTGCCTGTTGTTGCTGATGATGCTGATGGTTGATCGCAGTAGGTGCTGCCAACTGCCCAATATCCGTCGCCGCAATTTGCTGATGCGACGCTTCATACGTCACACCATTCTCACCCAGACAATTTTTGAGGTTCATGCCATCAATTTGTGCATACGCCGCTTTTTGAGGGGGGCTAATTTCTTGCGTAGTTTGGCTCACGCCGTCTTTTGGCATTTCCATCGTTTGCGCAGAAAGCCCTACTTTCTGTTCTAGCCCTACCCCTTGGGAAGGTTCGGAACTATGGCCAAGCCCTACACTCTGCTTGAGGCTGTCCATACCGCCAGACGCCATGCCCTTGACGGAATCGCCCACCGCGTTTGCAGCGGCACTCACTTTTTCTACCACAGCCCCTGCAACCGCCTGTACTCTTTCGCCGATTCCTTCAAAAATGGCCATCAGCAAGTCGCCGGTACGTTGGGCACCCTCTGCTAACATGCTTTCCATTGACATACTGGCCTCCTACAGGCTTCCTCCATGGCACCCTCCATGGATCTATTTTTAGTTACATACAGTATATGACAATTACATGAAATTGTCTGTTACAGTTTCGTGACAATTCCCGCGGCGCGTTACTTCCCACTTTTACCGTATTTAATAAAAGATTAACATAAATTCGTTAACGGAACCCTAATCGTTAACGCTCCCTCCGCCCCAGTCGTCAGTCCATCTGCACCGCAAAGCAGGATTGCTGCATCTGGTTGAGCTTACGGCAGGCAGAGTCGGCCTGGCTGCGCGATAAATTCCCCAGCCGGGCACGATGGATTTGCGCCAGCCCCGTGCCATCCCTGGAGATAGCGATATAGACGTCGCCCACGTCATTTTCTATAATATTGAATGCTTTACGCACCGCCGCCCGCGCCTGATCCTCTTCACGGAACGCGCCGACCTGTATCCCCCAGCTTTTCTCTTCCGCCCGCCGCGCTGCGGGGGTGGGTTCGTCATACCCTACGTCGCCCTGCCCGGACTCGATCAGGGCAAGCTGGTAGTCCAGCGTCCCCTTGGGCGGGAGGGAGGTGCCAGCCGCCGGTTTTTGATTGTCGAGATCGACGGAAATCTTAAAGCTGGGCGCTTTGGGCACGGGAGCGACCGAGGCCGTGGGAATCTCCTTTACCTCTTCCACTTCTACTTCCTTGAGTATCTGCGGTTCTTTTGCCTGCGCCACTTCCGTCCGCGCCACGTTGATGCCGGTGCGGGTGCGCGTGCCGGGGCCAAAACGCAAGGAGAAGGCAGGAGAAGCCGCTGCTTCCGGCTTTTGCGTATTCACAGCCATTTCAAAAGCCGGGGCTTTCTGCGCGCTGGCGGGATTCGCTTGTCCCTGCGCAGCCGCCAGTTCAAGAGCGGCGCGGCGGGGATTGAGCACCGGCTCCGGTGCGCTGGCGACCTGCCGCGGGCGGTCTTTCTCGCGTGCAAAGGCGGTAAATGTGTTTTGCATCAGCGCCACCATTTCATTATCGCGTGCCGCAGCGGTGGAGCCGCCCATAATCACGCCGATCACATAAAATCCGTCACGCTTGACGGAGGTCACCAGATTGAAGCCGGAAGCGTTGATAAACCCCGTCTTGATGCCGTCCACCCCGTCGAACCGTCCGATCACGCGGTTATGGCCGGTATAGGTGCGGCCTTTGTACCTGAAAATATTGGTGGTGAAATAATTATAATATTGAGGAAAGTCGCGTCGCAACGCCACCCCGAGCAGCGCCATATCATAGGCCGTCGTATATTGGCGGGGGTTAGGCAGACCGTTGGGGTTGCGGAACACCGTGTCCTTCATCCCCAGCTCATGGGCTTTCTGCGTCATCATCACGCCGAAATTCCATTCGCTGCGCCCCAGCCCTTCGCCTACCACCACCGCCACATCGTTGGCGGAGCGCACCACCAGCGCCTTGATGGCGTCTTCCACGGAAATCTTGTCGCCGGGACGAAGGGAAATATTCGTCTGGGGTTGCTGCGCCGCATATTTGGAGGCGGTGAACTTGGTGCTCATCTTCACCTCCCCCTTGCGCAGCGCGTCAAAGAGCAGGTACAGCGTCATCATTTTCGTCAGCGACGCCGGATAGCGTCTCGCGTGAGCATTTTCCTGCCGCAGGATTTTACCTGTATCCACATCCATTACTAAAACGGCGCGACGGTTGTCGGCAGAGGCAGGCGAAGCCACGAGCAGACTGATCGCCATCAAAAACGCTGTTGCCAACCCTGCCAATGCACGCATAAAGAGTCTCGTCCTTACAAAAATAATGTTCTTTCCCGCGTCATCATTCAGCAGGCATGGGCTACTTGTCAAGCAGCCCCGAAAACAGATTATTATATACCTGAATTCGTTAGCTTTCCGCTAAGCTTTTTTACATCTTCTTTTCCTATCGCCATAAAATGCACGGGGATGGTTTTGCCCCCAAGGCCTGTATAAAAGCCAAGGGCACGTTGATTCTTTTCCAGTACCGTCCAGGACACCCACTCGCCCCCCTCTTTCAGGGTAATGGCCGCAAGCGCGCTCATCAGCCGCGTGCCGATTTTTTGCCCGCGCCAGGACTCGGTCACGATCAGATCGGCCAGATGCGTGCCATAGCTGGCGCTTTCCACATCGTACCCATGATAGTAACACAGCAATCCCACGGCCTCTTTTTCCGCCTGCGCCACGAGGAGGCGCAAGGGGGAGGTCTTCCCCAGCAGATCCAGCCGCACGGTCTGTTCGGTTTGCAGGCTATGCCGCCCCTCGCTCTGCGCCAGCTCATGCAGCAGGCGGCAAATCGCTGCGGCATCCGTCCGTTTTGCGGGGCGAATGATGACTTCCTGCTTGTACGCAGGGCTGGGTTGGTCTTTAATGGCGCGCAATGACCCTGTCCTCGATGAAAGAAAGCCCCGCCACTGTACCCGGTTACCTGGCCTCGCTCAACCCCGACCAGCGTGCGGCGGTAGAGGCGACGGACGGGCCGGTGCTGGTGCTGGCGGGTGCCGGCACGGGGAAAACGCGGGTGCTGACCACCCGCATCGCCCACTTGCTGATGTCACGCAAAGCGTTTCCCGGCCAGATACTTGCGGTGACCTTCACCAACAAGGCGGCGCGGGAGATGGTGGAGCGCATCCAGAAACTTCTGCTTTCCGGCATCGCGGACGAGCGCGTCACTGGCGCGGACGCCACGCAGGGCATGTGGCTGGGCACGTTTCACTCCATTGCCGCCCGTATTCTGCGCCGCCATGCGGAGACGGTGGGACTTACCTCCAGCTTTACCATTCTCGACGCCGATGACCAGCTTCGCCTGGTGAAGACCCTGATGGGCGAATTGAATATGGACGAGAAGCAGAATCCGCCCAAGAACATGCTGGGGGTTATCCAGGGCTGGAAAGACCGTGGCCTGACGCCGGAAAAAGTCTCCGAGGATTTACGGATGCATCCGGCGAGCAAGGCGGCGCATCGCATCTATCTGGCGTATCAGCATCGGCTTCGCACCGTAAACGCCGCGGATTTCGGCGACCTTCTGCTGCATAACCTGACGCTCTTTGCGGCGCATCCCGAGATTTTGCAGGAATACAGCAACCGTTTCCACTATATACTGGTAGACGAGTATCAGGACACCAACGTCGCCCAATATCTCTGGCTCCGCCTGCTGGCGCTCAGCCATCGCAATCTGTGCTGCGTGGGCGATGACGACCAGTCCATCTATGGCTGGCGGGGGGCGGAAGTCGGCAATATCCTGCGTTTCGAGAAAGATTACCCGGGCGCCGTCGTCGTCAAGCTGGAGCAGAATTACCGCTCTACCCGGCCGATTCTGGCCGCCGCCTCCACCTTAATCAGCAACAACCGGGGGCGTCTGGGCAAGACCTTATGGACGGCGGAAGACAGCGGCGAGCCGATTCGCGTCTGTTCCGTATGGGATGACCGTGAGGAAGCGCGTTTCGTCGGGGAGGAAATCGAAGCCCGCCAGCGCGACAAGGTATCGCTGTCTGACATGGCGGTGCTGGTGCGCGCCGGGTTCCAGACACGCGGATTCGAGGAACGGTTCCTCACCATCGGCGTTCCCTACCGGGTCGTGGGAGGATTGCGCTTCTACGAAAGGCAGGAGATACGCGACGCCATCGCTTACCTTCGCCTGTGCGTCCAGCCGCGGGACGACCTCGCCTTTGAACGCATTATCAACACCCCCAAGCGCGGCATTGGCAAAGCAACGCTGGAGCAGCTTCATATCCATGCCCGCCAGCATAATATTTCGCTGATGGAAGCGGCGCGTGCCCTGAGCGCGGAAGGCGCTATCAAAGGCAAGGCCGCCGCCACGCTCGATAAATTCTGCGAAGAGATGGAGCGCACAGGGCGGCTGACGGGTGAAATGAAACCCGGCGACGTGGCAAGGCTGGTGCTGGAGGAATCGGGCTATATCCGGATGTGGAAGGACGACAAATCCCCGGAGGCGCAGGGAAGGCTGGAAAACTTACAGGAATTGCTGCGCGCCCTGACTGAGTTTGCCACCGTCACGGAGTTTCTGGAACATGTGGGGCTGGTCACCGACACCACCGAAGAAACGCAGCAGGAGATGGTGAGCATCATGACCCTGCACGCCGCCAAGGGTCTGGAGTTCGATACGGTATTCCTGACCGGCTGGGAGGAAGGCCTGTTCCCTCATCAACGCGCACTGGATGAAATCGGCGGCAACGGGCTGGAGGAGGAACGGCGGCTGGCGTATGTGGGGCTGACCCGCGCCAAGCGGAATTTATACATCACCCACGCCGCCAACCGCCGTATCTATAACCAGTGGCAATCCAGCATTCCTTCGCGGTTTCTCAACGAGCTGCCTCAGGAGCATATAGAAGTCATGGGCGGCGGGCCTTCGGGGGCGAATGTACAGGGGCCGCAACTATTTCAAAAAGAGATGGAGCGCCTGCTGCAGGAGGCCAGCCGCGCCGCCCCCGCCCCCGCCGCTCAGAAACCCGCGGCCACCTTACTGGGCAAGCGCATCTTCCATATCAAGTTCGGCTATGGAAAAGTCATCGCGGAGAATGGCGGCCATCTGGAGATTTCTTTTGAGAAGGCGGGGCGCAAGAAGGTGCTCGCGGAATATGTCGAGATCGTGAAATAAGGTGATTATTTATAGTCATCCCTGCGATCCGCCTATGCCCTTGGCTTTGCCAGAGCCAAGGCGCGGCAAGAAGCAGAAATCTCTTTTTCGGCAGTGTCACCGCTTGAAATCGTCATCGCCCGAATTTTTTGTCAGAAAAATTATAGGGCGATCCAGTCGATTGATTTTACTGGATTCCCCTATAGTTTCGCTGGTGGCGAAACTCGGGGAATGACGGTCTGATTTTCAAACTGAGACGCCACCTCTTTTTCGGTAGTGTCACCGCTTGAAAAAGGGATGTCACCCCGGCGGATGCCGCGACAGGCACGGCTAACACCCCATATAAAATTTAAACGGTGATATTACCCTTCCGTCCCACCAGCGTACGCACGATTTCCTTAAAGAAATACGCGAGGCCGAGCACGGTGAGGCTGGCGCAGGCCATCACCACCGCCTGCATCCAGGGAGTGAGCTGTGAGAATTTGTTGAGCGCGTCCGCCCAAATGCCGGGTTCCATGGTGAGCGCGTCCGCCCAGATGCCAGGTTCCATGGCTCCCCCTTTGTTTGTTATCAGTAAAACAAGCGACACCAGCTCACAGGGAACTGGTGTCGGGGTGCTCAAAAGTCATAGCTAGATGACTGCAACGCTTTTACCGTAAGGCTGTTGCATAACGTTACCACCCCGACCGAGTCGAGATGGCAGTTTTGATGACGGCTGTTGCCACAGCCGCTAGCTAAGAGGCTTTGAGACCCCAGGCATTTCACTATAAACGCCTTGCGCGTAGCATAAGGGCAAGAGGAGAAAAGGCAAAAGGTTTATCGCGTCATTACGCGGCTTATCCGGGCAAGAACGAGAGCTTAGGGCTTCTTCACCGGCGTGACATCCCGGCGCGTGGCCTCGGCTTCTATGTCGATCATGACCTCATCGCTTACGAGGGGCACATATTTATCCAGCCCGAAATCCGAACGCTTCACGGTAGCGACGGCGGAAAAACCGGCTTTGTAAGTCCCCATAAAGTCTCCGCTTTTATTGAGTGTCACTTCAAACGCCAACGGCTTACTGACGCCGTGCATCGTCAGGATGCCTTCCAGCGTTCCGGTGTTGGGGCTGCTTTTTGTCACTTTCGTGCTTTTGAACGTAATGGTGGGATATTTTTCCTCGTCAAAGAACTCTTCGCCCATCAGCTTCTTATCCAGCCCGGGACTGCTGGTCTGAATGCTGCCTACCTTCAGCGTAACGTCCGCTTTGCTGGCTTCGGGCGACATTTCGTCAAACGTAAAATAGCCTTCGTACTCTTTGAACTCCCCGATCAGGTCGGAGAAACCGCCATGGTTGACGCGAAAGAAAATGCGCGTATGCCCGTGATCTATATCGTAGGTAGGGGCGGCGGCAAAGGCGGGAGAGGCAATAATCAGAAAAAGAAAAACGAAAAGATATTTCATGGCAAACCTCCATAAGGAAGGAGGCATCTTACTCCCCGCCGCTATAAAAGGGAAGCCCGCCGTTAGAACCGTACATTGACCGAAGTGGTTATGCGGTGGTTATCGTATTCGTAATTTTGCAGGTTGGAATCCACTTTGCGGTAAAGATACCCGCCCGTCCAGGTGATGTTTTTCTCAAACTGCTTGCCCAGCGTGAACCCGAAATCATATTCCACGTCATGCCGGGTTTTGACGCTGATGAGCGGATCGGCGCCATCGTACACGGCGTTGCGGTAGGCTGCCTGGGCGCGGGTGAAAACACTATCCTCCCACAGCCGCGTATAACCGAGATCCACCCGTTGCTGGTTATTGTCGTAATAGGTGCGTTTGGTATCCTCATGCCGGGCGGTGCCGGTAAGGTCGAAAATATCCTGTTTGGTGGCTGACCAGCTCACGCCCAGCTTGCCTTGATGGGCGGGGCCGGAGCGATCGTCGTAGGTGGAGACGGTGGGGGAGTCCACGAATTCGCGGTATTCCTGCGCGAAGGCCGCATTGAGCCGCACCGTGTCCGTCAGCACATAATTGGCGCTCAGCTCCGCCGAAGGCAGGCGCAGATAGCTATGCCCGGCCAGATAAATCTGCGTGTAATCCCCGGTCACTCCCAGCATCAGCCCCCAATCCTTGAAGGTGAAGGTGGGGCCGCTGCGAATGCCTACGACCTTGATATTGAGGTTGTCCAGATATTCCTGTTCGCTAAGATACCCGTTCAGGCTGGAGCCCCAACCGAAGAGGACGCCCTCGGCCAGCTCGTCGCGCTGCTGGTAGCGATGGTTCAGGGACGCGGAAACGGTCATCTGGCGGTCGGAACGCGCCTGATCGGCGGCGGCCAGCGGCAGGGAAAGATCGAAGACCGTCACCCGGTCGGAATCCGATGCCGAGTTACCGTTACTGTCATACCCCACGCCCCAGCTCAGCGAACCCGTATAGAAATTTTCTTTCCCGGCCTCTTCCACCTGCGCCAGCACTTTTTCCACATTGGCGCGCACCCGGTCAGGCAGGTCTTTTTTCAACACCTCCCGCAACAGCCCTTCCGCATCTTCGTATTTGCGTTGCTTCATATAGACCACGCCCAGCTCCAGCTTCACGCGCTCCAGTTCGGGGTCTACCTGCAGCATATGCTGATAGGCGTCGGCGGCTTTATCGAATTCCCCCAGCGCCGTCGCCATCTGGGCGTAGGCGAAATAATAGTCGAGCTGCTGCGGGTTTGCTCTTATCTGCGCCTCAAGCTGGTGCAAGCGGTCATCGCCGGGGAGCCTGGAGCGCACGCCGGACATATCCACAGCCTGTGCTTCCACCGGATGCGGCATTACCGCCAGCATCAGGCTGGTAACAGTAGCGACGGGTAGAGCAAACTTCATAAACGATTGCAGCTATTCATTTTATATGTGTAAATTAAGGGATTCACCATGGTTATGCCAACAATGCATCATCTTCTCCTAAAATTTTATTAATCTTCTCCGCAGGCTGTTGCAGAATGGTAAAACGATTACTCTCGCTGATTTTTCCTATGGGAATTTTAGCACTGGCGCTGGGGATCAATTACCTCAACCCCTCCATGCTGCAAACCCTCCGCCTGTCGGTGTTCGACACGCTGCTGATCCAGCATCCCCGCCCCTACACCCCCGTGCCGGTGAAGATCGTGGATATTGACGATGAATCGCTGCGCCGCCTCGGTCAGTGGCCGTGGCCGAGAACGGAGGTGGCGGAGCTGATTACCCGCCTCACCGAAGCGGGCGCGGCGACGATCGCGCTGGATATTGTCTTTGCCGAACCGGACAAAACCTCGCCCAAGCAATTATTGCCGCTGTGGCAGAAAGAGGGAGTCTTCAAAAATCTTCCTATGGGCAAACTGCCGGATCATGACGACATTCTGGCCGAAGCCATTAAAAACGCCAATGTGGTGACGGGGTTTGTTCTCAATGAACAGATCACCCTGGCCAAACCCGCCAAGAAAGCGGGCATGGCCTTTCTGGGGGAAAGTCCCGATGCGGCGCTGGAGCGTTTTACCGGCGCCGTCGTCACCCTGCCCGCGCTGGAAGAGGCCGCCAGCGGCAATGGGGCACTCAATTCCGTGCCGGAGCGCGACGGGATCATCCGCCGCATTCCCCTGCTGATGGGGCACGGGCGCGACATTTACCCCAGCCTTTCGGCGGAAACGCTGCGCACGGCGCAGGGGGCGCACAGCTATCTGGTCAAAACCACCACTGCCAGCGGCGAGGAAGATTTTACCAGCAAAGAGGGAGTGGTGAGTATCAAAATCGGGGAGTTCACCATCCCCACCGACACCAGCGGAAAATTCTGGATTTACTACACGGACTATACCGAGGCGCGTTATATCCCGGCATGGAAAATCTTTACGCCGGACTTTGACGCTTCGCAGGTGGAAGGCAGCATCATTTTAGTGGGCACCAGCGCCGCGGGTCTGAAGGATATACGCGCCACGCCGCTTAACCCCGCCACCAGCGGCGTCGAGGTTCATGCGCAGGCGTTGGAGCAGGTCTTGCTGGGCGATTTTCTCGAGCGTCCCGACTGGGTGCAGGGGGCGGAGCTTGCGGCGATGATGATTGCGGGGTGCGTGCTAATCGTCGCCATGCTGGTGTTGCCGTTTCTGTGGAGTGCGTTACTGACGCTCTCCCTGCTGGGCGCCGCGGCGTGGTTTTCCGATTTTGCCTTTACGCATTATCACCTTCTGGTGGATCCCCTTACCCCCGGCATTGCTATTGTGCTGGTCTATCTGAGTGAGTCGCTGCGCCGCTTTATTACCACGGAACGCGAGAAGCAGCAGGTGCGCAGCGCCTTTTCGCATTATATGTCCCCTGCCCTGGTGGAGCGTCTGGCCGCGCATCCTGAAGCACTGAAGCTGGGGGGCGAGATGCGCGAAATGACCATTCTGTTTTGCGATGTACGCGGTTTCACCACCATCTCCGAGCAGTTCGATGCGGAAGGCCTGACGCGCTTCATCAACCGCTTTCTCACGCCCATGACGGATGAAATCCTTTCTCATAGCGGCACCATCGACAAATATATGGGCGATGCCATCATGGCATTCTGGAATGCGCCGCTGGACGATCCAGACCATGCCGCCCATGGTTGCCGCGCCGCGCTGCGGATGATGCAACGGCTGCAACCGCTCAACGACATGCTCCGGCGCGAATCGGAAGAACACGGCACGACCTGCATTCCCGTCGCCATCGGCATCGGCCTCAATACAGGTATCGTCTGCGTGGGCAATATGGGGTCGGATCAGCGTTTCGACTACTCCGTCCTCGGCGACGACGTCAACCTCGCCTCACGTCTGGAAGGCCAGAGCAAAACCTACGGCGTGAACATCGTCATCGGCGAGAACACGAAGCGAAAACTCACCGGCTTTGCCACGCTGGAGCTTGACCTTATCAAAGTGAAGGGCAAGACCGAAGCCGTGCGCATCCATACCGTACTGGGCGAAGAAGAGCTGCTGGAGAAGGATGCTTTCGGGAAGCTTGCGGGGAGCCATGCCGCCTTTTTGCAGAGTTTCCGGGCGCAACGCTGGGACGAAGCGAAAAAACACATCGAAAAATGCCGCGCCTTGCTGGGAGACCTCCCCATTGAGGGATTATACGACCTCTACGAAGAGCGTATCGCGGAATATGAGAAGAACCCGCCGCCCAAAGACTGGGACGGCGTATATGTGGCGACGAGCAAATGATTATTCCGGTAGATGGCGCATGGGTTCCATGGATTGATGAAGCACATCGATAATAGCAATGGAGTCGGCATGAATTTTATAATAAATCGTATGCGATCCCTCGAAACAACTGTAATACCCTGGGCGAATCTCATCGCGTGATTTTCCGGAAGCTGGATTTTCTGCCAGATGGCGCATCTTCCCGTGCAGCTTCTCAAGATAAGCTAGCGTCACCCGTTCTCCAAAACGCTCCAATGAATACGATTTGATTTCCTGTAAACTGCGCTTTGCATTAGAAGAAAGAACAAAGCACGTCACTTGCCAATCAATCCGCGCATGAAGGATTCTCCGTCTTCGCCTTCCCCTGCATCGATCTGTGCTTCACCTTCCCTCAATATGCTCCGCAATCGCTCCAGCCTGGCTTCTTCTACTTCCAGAAGCCGAAGGCCAGCGCGCACTGCCTCACTGACCGACTCAAAGCGACCTTCTTCGATCTTACTATGAATGAAGACCGAAAAATGTTCACCCAGCGTGATACTGGTGTTGCGCTGCATCCTATACCCCAAACAACTTGTATTACTTTATAATACATGGTGGGGTTAACCCGGTCAAGTCATCGCAGGCGTTTTATTAACGCCCAGTTTACCCATCCACAACACCCCCGCCAGTGAGGAGACCAGCGTAATGCCGAAGCACGCCAGCGCCAGCGCCACACCCAGTTCCGGATGCAGCCCCGCCCCGCCTATTTTTCCAATCAATTGCGCGCCATAGAAGAACGTAAATTCCCGTATCCCCAATCCGCCGATGGTAATGGGCAGCATCCCCGCCAGCGCCGCCGCCAGATAGAGCAGCATGTAATCCACGAGCTGCGTGCCGTCGCTTCCCAGCCCCAGACACAGCGCCCCTACCCCCAGCAGCGCCAGCATTTGCGCGCCCAGCGACCATAGCAACGCGCCCCGCGCCACCTCACGCGGCTCCTTCAGCATGGGCAGCAACACATAGACATACCCTATGCCCAGCATCATCAGGCAGAGCGGAATGCCGGTGACCAACAACCGCGCAGGCAGATCGAGGGTGGAGAAAATCAGCAGCAGGAGAATCAGCAAACAGATGGCCACCAACCCGCTAAGACGATTGGAGAGCTGCAACCTTACGCCTTTTCCAATGGGGACTTCCTGCAGTTTTCGCAGCAGCGCCACCCGGTACGCATCGCCGCCGATCCCCCCGGGTACCAGCAGATTATAGAACATGCTCACATAGGTCAGACGGAGGGTAAAACCGCGTGCCAGCCGGTAGCCCGCATGGCGGTAATAATAACGCATCCGCTCGGATGACGCGCATTGCCCCAGATTGAAAAACACAAACGCCAGCAGCGCGTGAGCCGGAGAGAGGCGCGCATAGACGTCTTTGATGCCTTCAATATCCGCCTGATGCAGCACCCATGCAAGCATCGCCAGCGCCAGCGTATATTTCAGCAAAAAGAGAAGACGTTTTTTCATTCCGCTCTCAGCTTACCGTGCCGCCTTGAACATCGCCAGCGCCTTTTCCCGCATTTCATGATGCTCCACGATACGGGCAGGATACCCCGCCACTCCGCCCGGTATCCGCCAGGGTTCATGAATATGCTTATCCGGCACTTCCGACAACTCCGGCACATAACGCCGTATATACGTCCCGCCGGGGTCGAATTTCTTGCCCTGCAGCACCGGGTTGAAAATTCTAAACCAGGGCTGGGCGTCCGTACCTGTGGAAGCCGCCCATTGCCAGCCGCCGTTATTGGAGGCCAGGTCGTAATCCATGAGATGCTGCGCGAAATGCTCCTCGCCCCGTCGCCAGTCAATCAGCAGGTCTTTGGTCAGGAAACTGGCGACGATCATGCGGGCGCGGTTATGCATCCAGCCGGTCTTCAGAAGTTCGCGCATCGCGGCATCCACCACGGGATAGCCTGTCCTGCCTTCCTGCCAGCGCGCAAAATATTCCTGGTTATCGTTCCATGCGAGGCCGCGAAAACGTGGCTGAAACTCCTGCTCCACCACCTCCGGAAAGTGATAGAGAATCATGGCGTAGAAATCCCTCCACGCCAGCTCGCTCAGCCATTTTTGCCCCCCGGGAGAACCGCCCAGCCGCCGTGCGCACTCCCGCACGCTCAGCAGCCCGAAACGCAGATACGGCGACAGCTTGCTGGTGCCTGCTTCCCCCATATATTCCCGCGCCACGGGATACGTCACGAGGCGGGAAGCAAAACGCTCCAGACGTGCCGCGGCGTCCTGCGGTTTCCATTCCCCGGTGTCCGTCAGACGGTAGCCGACCGCTTCCAGCATGGCGGCGGGGGAAGATGCGTCCAGCACCGCCAGCCCTTCCACGCTTGCCATTTTCTGCATTGCAAGGACGTTGGCGTAACGCCCCGTGTCGGATACGGAATAGGCGTGCAAAGCAAATGCATCCAGTTGTTTTCTCCAGTGCCCGTAATAAGGGGTAAAAACCCGAAAAGCGGCGCCCCCCTCCTTGCATACGGCTTCCGGCGACAGGAGCAAATGATCCCATAGCTGGGTGACGGCTGTTTTATTCTGCACGGCATCGGTTACGGCCTGATCGCGTGCGCGGGCGAGCGGCTCCACATCCCGGGCCAGCACCAGTCGCGCCGCCGCCACTGCGCGGCAGAGTTTCGGCATCACCTCCCGCGCCGCGCCCCGCAACACCAGCAGCCCCCCTCCCCGTCGCCTCAGCTCTTTATCCAGCAGGGAAAGCTGCGTTGCGATAAAACTCAGGCGGCGGTCGTGGAGAGAGGAAAAGCGCGTCAGTATCTCGCTGTCAAAGACGAACACCGGCTGGATCAGCCCCGGTTGTTCCAGCGCCGCTGCAAGAGCCGCATGGTCATGGAGGCGCAGGTCGCGCCGCATCCAGACGAGGTTTAGTGAGGTATCCATGATTTATACCTTGTCAATACCCGCCCCGAGCGGGTAATTCATCATATCTATGACAGAGATTGATACAACCATCATTGAGCAATTACGGCGGATCGCGGAGGCGCTGGAAGGCAAACTGCGCCCTTTAAGCCCACCGGATGCAGCGTGGGATGCGTGCGTCTACAGTGCGGAAACGCATAGCTTCCGTCAGGTGGCGCACGTCAATGCCCTCCCCCTGGCGCTGCTCAAAGGTCTGGAGGCACAGAAAGCCGCGCTGCTTGAAAACACGCGCCGCTTTGCCGGGGGGCTTCCCGCCAACAATGCGTTGCTGTGGGGCGCACGCGGGACGGGCAAAAGCTCGCTGGTGAAATCCGTGCATAAGGCGCTGAGCGAGGCCGCGCCTCATACCCTCACTCTGATCGAAATTGCGCGGGAGGATATTCGCGCCCTCCCGGAATTGCTGCATGTGTTGCGGGCTTCGCCGGGGCGCTACCTGCTGCTGTGCGACGATCTGTCCTTCGATGCCGGGGATACGACCTATAAATCCCTGAAATCGGTACTGGAAGGCGGGCTGGAAGGCAGGCCGGAGAATGTGCTGTTTTACGCCACCTCCAACCGCCGCCATTTAATGCCCCGCGAGATGGCGGAGAACGAAGCCCGCGCCAGTTTGCATCCGGGCGAAACCATTGAGGAAAAAGTCTCACTGTCGGATCGTTTCGGCCTGTGGCTGGGATTCCACCACCTCGATCAGGCAATCTATCTGGAGATTGTCCAGGCTTACGCGCAGCATTTCGGACTGCCTTACGAGGAGGCGCACGCCCTGGAATGGGCGGCCACCCGCGGCACGCGCTCCGGCCGCGTCGCCTGGCAGTTCACGGTGAATGTAGCGGGAAAAGCCGGAAAGACCTTATAACGCACTCTCCTATCGCGCCGTTCTCAAAACAGTGTGCGGAGCGCAAAGTGAGGCGTGCGCAATGTACAACAGGTACATGAGCAACGCCGAATCTGCAGCGCGACAAAGTAATGTGAGTGAGGAAAGAGCATATATAGTTGTTCTATTTTACTTTTTCCTATCACCCCATTGTCACCCCGTCGTATGACGGGGTCTGGTCATGACTCACTACCGGATGCCGTCATTCGACGGCATGACATGTGAGAGCAAATCTTAAATTGAACGACTTTAACGCCCCCTCCTATCGCGCCGTTCTCAACACAGTACGCGGAGCGCAAAGTGAGGCGTGCGCAGTGTACAACAGGTACATGAGCAACGCCGAATCTGCAGCGCGACAAAGTAATGTGACGAGAACGGCGCGATATCAATCGCTGGATAGCAGCGTCGACGGATCAACCGGCGTTTTATCCTTACGAATGGAATAATGCAGTTGGGCGGTATCGACATTGCCAGTCTTGCCGACAAAGCCGATCAGTTGCCCTTTCACCACGTCATCGCCTTTTTTTATCACCAGTTCGCTGGCATGGGCGTAAGCGGTCAGGTAGCCGCCCGGATGTTGGATGATCGCCATATTGCCGTAGGCTTTGATCTCGCTGTCGGCATAGACCACCACACCATCGGCGGAGGCGCGGATAGGCTCGCCTTCGCGTGCCCTGATATTGATGCCGTCATTCGTCTGACCGCCGATGGAGCTGCCAAACTTTGACACTATTTCCCCGCGTAGCGGCCAGATGAACTTTGCCGACCCGGAACTGGCAGGCGCAGGCGGCGGCGTCACCGGGGAGGGCGCGATGCTGGCGCTTTGGAATTCCTGGGAGGGAGCCACCTGCTCCGTGGTCGGTGCGGTCACCGTCACTGTTTCCAGAGGTTTCTGTACTTCCGGCAATGGCTCCGTAGCCACGGCATCCGGGGGAGGCAGATCCGCCGTACTGACATCGGAGATTTCCGCACTGACGCCGTAACGCTGGTCGTCGCCTACGAATTTATCCGCATGGTATTCCGTCTCCGGTGCCGGATTATAGGAGGAATATTTCGGCAGCTCGTTGCCCAGCTTGTCATACGCGCCGTCTTTGCCGAAAAAGTAATTTCCCCGGTAGTCAATAGGCGCGGCTTTCTGCTGGAGACATCCGGCAAGCAGAACAGAGGCGGCGCACAAGGTAAGCAGTGATTTCATAAACGGTATATTAGGCGGTTGTAAGGGTTTTTCAAGAGGGATTCTATTCTTCCGCTTTTCCTTCCATCAGGGGCACGAACCGCACATTCATCAGATGTTGGGAGGAAATGCCCTCCTCGTTCTTTTGCAAACGCAGCAATATCTGTACGTCCGTGGGATCGCCCACCGGGGCGACAAGCACGCCGCCCACCGCCAGTTGCTCCAGTAGCACGGGAGGTATCTGGCTTGCCGCCGCCGTCACGATGATACGGTCAAAGGGCGCGGCCTCACGCCATCCTTTGGTGCCATCCCCATGGCGGGCGGTGATATTGTTCATTCCCAGCTGGCGGAAACGTTCTTCCGCGACCTCCAGCAGGGGCTTGTGGCGCTCAATCGTATAGACCCTTCGCGCCAGATGCGAGAGGATCATCGCCTGATAACCCGAGCCGGTGCCGACTTCCAGCACCCGGTGGCGGTCATTGACCGACAGCGCCGCGGTCATCCACGCCACCACGGAGGGCTGGCTGATCGTCTGGCCGGATTCAATCGGCAGCGCCACATCCGTATAGGCTTTATCCATGAACATGCGGGCAACGAACATTTCGCGGGGGACTTTTTCAATGGCCGCCAGCACGCGGGTATCGGTAATCCCCGCCGACCGCAGCTTCATCAGCAGGCGGATTTTATCGGCCAGAAATTCGTCCCGTTCTTCGCCCAGCGCCTCAGGAACCATGCACTACCGCTCCTATTCTTTGTCATTACCCGGCTTGTCCGGGTAATCCATCAAGATCATTGACTTGGATTGCCCGAATAAATCGGGCAATGACGGAATTATATGAATATCGAGGAGACGCCTCATCCCACCAGCACCTTGCCCATGTGTTTGCCCATCTTCGCCATCATCTCGCGGTTGGTAAGATCCATGGTCAGCGGCGTCACCGTGACGTAGCCCGCCTTGATGTATTCGTGATCCGTCCCCGGCTCGTCGCGCAGATGCTCAAAGCTCGGCCCCCCGATCCAATAGTACGGCCTGCCGTGCGGATCGAGCCGTGCGTCCATCTTCTCCTCGATCTTGCGCCTTCCCTGACGCGCCAGCACGATACCTTCCACCTTCTGGGGCGGGCGGTGCGGGATGTTCACCGAGATAAAATTGGTCTTGGGGAGCGAGAATCCGCGCAGCGAATCCAGCACCTTGCTCGCAAACATTTCGCCCGTCTCCCAGTGCGAAGCCTCGCCGTCGCGCTGTTGCTGGCTGAAGGCGATGGAGGGGTAATCCAGCAGCGCGCCTTCCATGGCGGCGGCGATCGTGCCGGAATAGGTCACGTCTTCCGCCACATTCAGCCCGCGATTGATGCCCGAGAGAATCAGAGAAACGGGTTTGCGTCTGGGGATAATTTCCATGGTGGCCAGCAGCACGCAGTCCGTGGGGGTGCCGGTGCCGCTGACGGCAAAACGCTTCGGCGCGAGTTTACGCACTCGCAGCGGCTGGTGCAGCGTCAGCGAATGCCCCGCCCCGCTTTGCTCCACTTCGGGAGCGACGACCCAGACATCGTTGGAAAACGATTTTGCCACCGCGGTCAGCACCCCAATGCCCGGCGCGCCGACGCCGTCGTCATTGGTCACCAGAATCCGTGCATTGCTTAATTCTTCGGGAATGCGTAGCTTCATGCGGCGATAGTAGCGCGCTTTCTATTAACCTTCATGAAAAAAACGCGGCCAGTCCCTGCGTTGATGTAAAATTCTTAAAATCTCGACGGTCTTGCCACGCCCTTCTTGTCATTCCCCGAATCCGCTTTTGCGGATTATAGGGGAATCCAGATGGATCGCCCTATAATTTTGCTTTGCAAAATTCGGGCGATGACGACTACCCAATAACGTCCACCCCACCCATATAGGGACGCAACACTTCGGGAACGAGGATGGAGCCATCCGCCTGCTGGTAATTCTCCAGCACCGCGATCAGCGTGCGCCCTACCGCCAGGCCGGAGCCGTTGAGCGTATGGACGAACTCGGTGTTCTTGCTCCCTTCGCGTTTGAAGCGAGCCTTCATGCGCCGCGCCTGAAAATCCCCGCAATTGGAGCAGGAAGAAATTTCGCGGAACGTATCCTGCCCCGGCAACCAGACTTCAAGGTCGTAGGTTTTGCGTGACGAAAACCCGGTATCGCCCGCGCACAGCGTCACCACGCGGTAATGCAGACCCAGCTTTTGCAGGATATTCTCCGCCGCCGCCAGTATGCGTTCGTGCTCGGCCTCGGACTCCTCCGGCAGGGTGATGCTTATTAGCTCCACCTTGGTGAACTGGTGGTTGCGGATCATGCCGCGTGTGTCCTTGCCCGCCGACCCGGCCTCGGAGCGGAAGCACGGGCTGTAGGCGGTGTAGCGGCGCGGCAATGATTCGGTGGCCACGATGCTGTCCGCCACGATATTGACCAGCGATATCTCCGAGGTGGCAATCAGCCAGTAGCCGTTATCGGTACGGAAGGAATCTTCAGCGAATTTTGGCAATTGCCCCGTGCCGAACATGGCATTGTCCTTCACCAGCAATGGCGGGACGATCTCCGTGTAGCCGCGCTTGCCGTGTTCATCCAGCATGAACTGCGCGAGCGCCCGCTCCAGCTTCGCCAGCGCCCCTTTGAGGAAAACGAACCGGGCACCGGAAATTTTCGCCGCCGTCTCGAAATCCATCATCCCCAGTGCTTCACCCAGCGCGATATGATCCTTCACCTCGAAGCTAAACGAGGGCTTCTCCCCTACCCGCTTGATCTCTTTGTTGTCGTTTTCGTCTGCGCCGTCGGGTACGTCATCGGCCAGAATATTGGGAATTTTCGCCAGCGCGTCCTTGAGCTTATCTTCCTCCTCCAGCAGTTTTTCCGCTGCCGCCAGCGACTCGTTAATCTGGCGCGACTGCTCCATCAGCGCGTCCGCATTTTCGCCCGCTTTCTTCGCCATGCCGATTTTCTTGGCGAGTTCGTTGCGCTCGGCCTGAAGTTTCTGCAGCTCCGTCATCTTTGCGCGGCGTTCCTCATCCAGCGCCAACAGCTCGTCTGCCCGCACGGAAGCCCCGCGGCGCTTCATCGCAGCATCGAAGACTTCAGGGTTCTCGCGGATGGTCTTTATGTCGTGCATTTCCGTTCCTCTGTTTTCTTGTCATTGCGAGCGCAGCGAAGCAATCCAGAACGCTTTAACTAGCTGGATTGCTGCGTCGTTTCACTCCTCGCAATGACGGCATCATGTTTTCTTTTCTCAATCATCGCCGAAGCGACGATGGAGCATTCATAGAGCAAGTAGAGCGGGACGAAAAGTCCTATCTGGCTCACAATATCCGGCGGGGTCAGCGCCGCCGCCGCCGTGATGAGAATCACCACCGCGTAGCGGCGGCCTTTCTTCAGCGTGTCCGCGCTCATCATCTCCATGCGCACCAGCAGCGTAAGCAGGATGGGCAGTTGGAACGCCACGCCGAAAGCAAAGACGATCTGAATCACCAGCCCCAGATATTCGCTAATGCGCGCTTCCAGCACGACGGGCAGGCCGATGCCGTCCACCGCGCCATGCTCGAAGCCCAGAAAAAATTTCCACGCCAGTGGAAAAATATAGAAGTAAGCGAGCGCCGCCCCCGCCGCAAACAGCAATGGCGCGGCAATCAGATACGGCGCCAGCACGCGCTTTTCCTTTTTGTAGAGGCCGGGGGCAAGAAAGAGATAAAACTGCGTGGCAATGACCGGGAAGCACAGCAGCAACCCCGCGAAAAAAGACAGCTTCACCTTGACGAAAAACGCTTCCGGCAGGCCGGTATAAATCAACCGCCTGCCCTCGCCCCCGCCCATCGCCTGCACCAACGGCTCGGCAAGATACGCAAAGAGGCGGTCGGCAAAGAGGTAACACAGGGCAAAGGCGATAAACAGCGCGACCAGCGAGACCACCATGCGGGATTTCAACTCGCGCAGATGCTCTATGAGATGATGGCGTCTGTCCACCTGCTCTTTGTCCGGACTTAGCACAACCCTCTCCCTACCCCTCTCCCTTCAGGGAGAGGGAAGCGCGGGCAACGCCTGCGCGGGTGAGGGTGCGACAACAAGCTACGCCTCATCCTTCTTCTCCTCGTCCTTCATCAATTCGGAAATATCGAAGACTTCCTGATAATTCCCCGCCTCGTCGATAATATAGCGGCGTTCGGCCTGGATGGCATGTTTGATTTCCTTGATTTCCGGCTCATCGGCCAGGGATTCCACCCCTTGCTGCACCTCTGCGACAAACTGTTTGACGGAGCGGAAAAAGCGCATCACGGCGCGCAGCACTTTCGGCATCTCGTCGGGCCCCAGCACCAGGAGCGCGACGACGGCGACGACCAGCAATTCACTTAACGAAATGTCGAACATGGTGAGTGCCTAGTGCCTTGTGCCTAGTGCGCGGTTACTTCTTCTCGGACTTATCCTCAACGCCGGGCTTTTCTTCCTCGCCCTTGAGCCCCTCCTTCATGGAGCGGATGCCCTTGCCGAGGTCGCCCATTACCCGGGGGAGTTTTCCGGCTCCGAAGAGAACGAACACGATCGCCAGAATTAATACCAGTTGCCAGATTCCGATGCTCATAAAACCCTCTTTTCTTATGCTTACCCTACCGCCACGACTTTGTCACCTGTGGCTTCATTGAACAAGGCGGCATATTCTTCTTCAATATCCTCCACCTTTTCTTTCTCACGGTAGATCGGCAGCGCGTCCCATACCGCGTACAGGCGTTCTTTTGCCACCCCTTCCACCGGCGAGATCGCATCGGCGATGGCCTGCATTTCCTTCATTTCGCCATTGCAATGCAGCACGAGTTCGCAGCCCGCCGCCAGCGTTTGCCGCGCAAGTTCCCCCATATCGCCTTGCAGCGCCTTCATGGAAACATCGTCGGACATCAGCACGCCGGTAAAGCCGATTACTTCGCGGATGTAGCGGATCACGGTCGGCGACAGCGTGGCGGGAAGCTCCGTATCGAGCGCCGTATAGCGAATATGCGCCGTCATCGCAAATGGCAGGTCCGCCAGATCCCAGAAAGGCACGAAATCCATGCGCTCCAGCTCTTCCAGCGATGCCTCCACCACCGGAAGCTCCTCATGGCTGTCCGACGTGGCGCGCCCATGACCGGGTATATGCTTCAGCACCGGCAGCACGCCGCCATCGAGCAGGCCTTCCGCGACTTCCCGCGCCAGCATCGCCACCTGGTGAGGTTCTTCGCCGTAGGCACGGTCACCGATAATCGCGTGACTCCCCGGCGCAGGAATATCCGCCACCGGCGCGCAATCCACCGTAATCCCCAGCGCCGACAGTTCCGCCGCGATCAGGCGGGCGTTGAGATAGGCCAGCCGCCGTGCCAGCGGAACATTATACGCGGCGATATCGGCATACACGCCTGCGGGGGGAGTGGCGCGCCATTGAGGAGGCTTCAGCCGGGACACCCGCCCTCCTTCCTGATCGATCAGGATGGGCAGAGGCGTTTCCTCCTCGCTTAACTCGCGCAAAGAGGCGCATAATGCCCCAACCTGCGCAGGCGAGGCGCAATTGCGTGCAAACAGAATAAAACCGTAAGGGCGATGGTGCGCTATAAACGCTTTTTCCTCAGGCGTGACTTCCGTCCCCTGCAGGCCGACGATAAAGGGTTTGATGCATTCAGCGGGCAAGGATACAGGCCTGGTTACGTTGAGTGAGCGATGCGCAGAGCGAGGTGGCCGCCGCCGGGGAGGAGGTTCCTACACGCAGACGATAAAAAGTACCTTTGCCCGCAATCTCCGCGGTGACGATACGGTGCGACTTTCCGGACAAGAGGTCGCGGTGACGCGCCAGAAGTTTCTGCCACAGGCTTTCCGCCTCCGCTTTGGAACGCAGGGCGGCCAGTTGCACTTCCACATTTCCTGCCGCAGGCGCAGCGGCGGGGGCAGCGGGGGCAGACGGCGGAGAAACCGGCGTTTTCACCTGTTTCTCCTGCACAAACTTCTCTGCCTGCGCGACAATGGGATCCGCTGCAGCCGGGGCTTTAGCCGGGGCTGGCGCGGCATCTTCCTTGACGGCTTCCTGCGTCTTCTCCACCGGCATCCAGGGCTTTACCACGGGCTTTGGCGGCACATAGGCGGGGATTTTCTGCTGGGGCGTGACTTCCGCCTTACGTTGTTCGCGTACTTTCGGGGAGACATCCTCCGGTTTTTTCTCTTCCTGCGGTGCAGCCTGTTGCGCCGGGGCTTCCACGACCTCCAGCTTTTCTTCCATTTCCTCTTTCGGCTCCTGATGGAGTTTGGAATTTATCCAGCTCGTCGGTTTTTTCTCTTCTTCATCCGCGGCGGCCTCTTCTGTGGGTTGGGGGCGCGTCACCGGCTCTTCGGGTGGAGGAAGCAGGCGCTCGACGGTATTATGGGTGGCTTTTTCGTCTTCCGCCACCAGCTTGTTATAGACTTCCTTATCCTGATTGGGGAACTGCATCCCCCCGGGGTTCTCGGGGCGTTGTTTATAAGGCAGCGTATCACCTTCGACGATGAGTATCTCGCCTTCTTCACCACCTGCTGTGGTATTGGTACGGTATGCGTACCAGGCCAGACTGAAAAACCCCAGCACCACCAGCAGCACCACGACAATCGACATCCAGCGCAATCCATCGGACTGATAGATTTCATCAAAGGTTTCGCCTTCGGGCGCGTCGTAATCATTTCTCATAAGCAAGCAGTCAACTCCTCAGCGCAATTCTTCCGCAGGCTCAACGCCCAGCACCGCCAGACCGGAAGCAATGGTCGCCGCCGTGGCACGCGCAAGCGCCAGACGGGCAACAGTCACATCTATAGCATCTTTTTGGATAAAACGAAGCGTTATGTCATCATTGCCGCTGTTCCATAAGGAGTGAAACTGCGCCGCCAGTTCCTGCAGATAATACGCCACCCGATGCGGCTCCCGCACCAGCGTGGCATTCTCCACCACCCGCGGCCATACCATCAGCAAACGCATTAATTTCAATTCCTCCGGCTGCGTCAATTGTTCAAGCTGCGCCACCGTGGGATGGGAAGACGGCTCCACGGCGTCGGGAGTCTCTTCCGCGGCCATGCGCAGTACCGAATAACAGCGTGCGTGGGCATATTGCACATAAAAGACGGGGTTTTCACGCTTCTGCTGGGTCACTTCCGCCAGATCGAACTCAAGATGCTGGTCGGGTTTGCGCGTCAGCATGATAAAGCGGATCACGTCCTTGCCCACGGCGTCGATAACATCGCGCACGGTGGTAAAGGTTCCGGCGCGCTTGGACATTTTTATCGGCTGGCCTTCATCCATAAACTTCACCAGCTGGCACAGGAGGATGGTCAGCTTCACATGACCGGCTGAAAGCGCGTTTACCGCCGATTCCATGCGCCGGACATAGCCCGCATGGTCGGCTCCCAATATCATCACCAGCGCCTCGAAGCCCCGTTCAATCTTATGTTTGGTGTAGGCAACGTCGGCGGCAAAATAGGTCCAGCTCCCGTCGGATTTCTGAAGCGGTCGGTCGCAATCGTCGCCAAACTGCGTGGTCTTGAACAACACCTGTTCCCGTGGCTCCCAGTCTTCGGGGGTTTTTCCCTTGGGAGGCTCCAGCACGCCGCGATACACCATCTTTTCTTTTTTCAATTCCTCGACCACCGCGGCCACTTTATGCTGATCGTGCAGGGATTGTTCGGAAGTAAACACATCGTGCCGGATTCCCAGATCGGCCAAATCGGCGCGGATCATATCCATCATAGCGTCCAGCGTGAACTCGCGCACCAGAGGAAACCATTTGGCTTCATCCATTCCCAGCAGGGTTTCACCGTATTTTTCTTTCAACCCTTCCGCAACGCCGATCAGATATTCTCCCGGATATTGCGCCTTGGAGAAATCCACTTTCTTACCGCAGGCCTCCCAATAACGGTAATAGACCGACCAGGTCAGTGCCGTCACCTGCGCACCGGCATCGTTAATGTAATATTCCTTAGTAACCTTATATCCTGCCTTTGCCATCAGGTTGGCCAGCGCATCGCCTACCACAGCGCCGCGAGCGTGACCGATATGCATGGGGCCGGTAGGATTAGCGGAAACATATTCCACATTCACCTTCTTGCCCTTGCCCATCTTGGAATCGCCGTACGCGGTGCCTGCGTCAAGAATATCCGCCACCTGCTTTTGCAAACGGCTGGTTTTCAGGCGCAGGTTGATAAAGCCGGGGCCTACGATCTCCACCGTCTCGACATACTCCACCTCGCGGAGCTTCTCCGCCACGAGGGCGGCCAGTTCGCCGGGCGACATTTTAGCAGGGCGGCTGAGCACCATGGCGACGTTCGTGGAGACATCCCCATGCGAAGGATCGCGGGGCGGCTCCACCACAAAGGAGTCAAGCCAGTCGTAACGACGAGAAGTGGGGGGCACCAGAGGGTCAATAATCGCAAAGATATAGTCGCGCAGGGCGCCAAATACATTCATTTCCTAGCTTCCTGTTATCGTCAGTCGACGGTCTGAATATCGAACACGCGCTGATATTCCTGCATGGCGAAGCGATCCGTCATCCCCGCCACAAAATCGCACACCAGCCGCGCCGTTATTTCGGTGCTGGCGCCTTCCGCAAGGACGCGCCATTCCGTCGGCAGGCATTCCGGCTCACAATGGAAGAAGCAGAACAGATCCTTTACCATCCGCCGCGCTTTACTGGCCATGCGATTGACTTTGTAATGGCGGTACATGCGCTTCATCAGAAAATCTTTTAAGATCGCATTGGAAGCTTCCATTTCTTTAGAGAAATGAATCAGCGGCGTTTTTAGCGCCCTGACCTCTTCCACGGAATGCACTTTATGGGTAGCAATATTGGCCTGTGCCTGCGTAATCAAATCATCCACCATGACATTGACCATGCGGCGGATGACCTCATGGATGCGCCGCCGCTCATCCAGCATGGAGTAACGCTGATCCACTTCTTCGATAATCGCATTGATCGAAGGTACGACGCGCAGATCGTCCAGCGTGAAGAATCCGGCGCGGATACCGTCCTCGATATCGTGGTTGTTATAGGCGATATCGTCGGCAAGCGAGGCGGCCTGGGCTTCCGCGCTGGCGAAAGTATGCAGCTCCAGGTCATGCTGGGCATTATATTCGGCAATGGCAAGCGGCACGTCCTTATTGCCCCTGGCAAGCTTCCCCGTCAGCGGGCCGTTGTGCTTGGCGATTCCCTCCAGCGTTTCCCAGGTGAGGTTCATGCCGTTGAAATCGGCGTAGCGATGCTCCAGCGAGGTTAATATCCGTAGCGCCTGCGCATTATGGTTAAAGCCGCCGAAGGCTTCCATCACTTCGCACAACGCATCCTCTCCGGCATGACCGAAAGGCGTATGCCCCAGATCATGCGCCAGTGCGAGGGCTTCCGCCAGATCCTCATTCAGCTTCAGCGAGCGGCACAGGGAGCGGGAAAGCTGCGACACTTCCAGGCTATGCGTGAGGCGGGTGCGGTAATGGTCGCCCTCATGATTGACGAAAACCTGCGTTTTGTATTCCAGTCGGCGAAAGGCCGCCGAGTGGATGATACGGTCGCGGTCACGCTGGAAGAGCGTGCGCGAATAGCTTTCTTCTTCATGATACAGCCTGCCCCGCGAATTATTGGGGTGACAGGCATATGAGGCGAGGCTTCCTTGGGTCATAGAGGGAAGCTAATTAGTTGGCGCGCAAAGCGCAAGAAATTTCCTGCTATGGCAGTTGCGGCATAATAATTAGGAGCGTATAGTAAAAACATGCAACAGGAACCCGTTTTCTCCGTTTCCGATAACGCCGTGGCGCGGCTTTCCCGCCTGCTTGAGAGCGAAACGGAAGGCACACGGCTGCGCGTGGCGGTGGACGGAGGGGGGTGCTCCGGCTTTCAATACCGCTTCGATTTCGACGACAAGCCACTGAATGAAGACGATATTATCATTGAACGCGAGAAGGGTGTGCAGGTGGTTATCGACAAAATCTCGCTGGATTACCTGAAAGGCTCCCAGCTTGATTATGTGGAAACGCTGGAAAGGCTCCCAGCTTGATTATGTGGAAACGCTGGGTGCCGCGGCCTTCGAGATCAAAAACCCCAATGCCACCGCCTCCTGCGGCTGCGGCAATTCGTTTGCCGTTTAGTTATTTATCATACGCCCGGCCTGCGCCTCCTTGCGCGACCCATGGCGCGCCGCTATGGCGGGCTCAGGGCTGGTGCGTTTTACTAACCGCGCTTTTTGTTCCTTACTCTTCTCTCCATCGTTATTCCCGCGATGCGAAGGGCAGCGCAAGCCAAGGCGAATGACAAGCGCCCGGGAATATGCTTAACTCGCTGCGCTGAGGAAAGCAGGAGGAGCGGCGGCGCGCAGAACCGGAGTGTACCTGATGGTACATGAGGATTCGAGCACCGCTGCGACAAACTGATTTTCCAGCGCAGATAGAGTTAGAGTATGATGAAAATTGCTACCTGGAATATTAATTCGATCCGCCAGCGCATCACGCATCTGCTGGCGTTTCTGGACGAGCAGCAGCCCGACATCGTGCTATTGCAGGAAACCAAGGTGGAAGACGACAAGTTCCCGGGCATGGAAATCGAGGAGCGTGGCTATAACCTTGCCCTGCATGGGCAAAAGACCTTCAACGGCGTGGCGATTCTGTCCAAATACCCGCTGGAGGACATTCTCACCGCGCTGCCCGGGGAGGAGGAAGACCTGCAATGCCGTTATATCGAAGCGGTGGCCTCTCTTCCCGGCGGCGCAGCGGTGGCCTCTCTTCCCGGCGGTGCCATGCGGGTGGCTTCCGTGTACGTCCCCAACGGCCAGTCGCCGGATTCGGAGAAATTCCCCTACAAACTGCGCTTCTTTGAGCGCCTCGCCGCCCATGCGCGGCACTTACTCACCTATGAGGAAATGCTGGTGCTGGGCGGGGATTACAACGTCGCGCCCATGGCGGCGGATGTATACGACCCGAAGGGGCTGGAGGGCACCTGCTGTTTCCACCCGGAAGAACGCAAACGCTTCCGCCTTCTGGAAAATCTCGGCCTGTATGAGGCGTGGCGTGCGCTTAATCCCGCCGACCATGCCTATAGCTGGTGGGACTATCGCGGGGGCGGCTTCCAGCACGACAAAGGGATGCGCATCGACCATCTCCTCATGTCGCCTGAAGCCATGGATCGCACGCTTGAATGCACCATGCTGCGGGAGGAGCGCGGGAAAGAATCCCCCTCGGATCATATTCCCGTCATGGCGGTGATGAAGGCCTAACGGCGCGTTACCTGTGGCTTTGCCTACCCTTCTGTTAACAAAACACAAATTTAACTTGTGGCATTTTCCCCGCGGCGACTTAACGCTTGCATCTTTTCGCTTCATCTGGCATCCCATGATGCGCATGTAATAACAGAAACATAAAGGCGTGATAATGTTAACCATCGAATTATTGAAGCAGATTATCATTGGCTGTGGCGCACTGGCCGTCATTTACGGCGTGTTGACCATCCGCAGCATCATGAAGGCGGACGCAGGCAATGAGCGGATGCAGGAAATTGCCGCCGCCATTCAGGAAGGCGCACGCGCTTACCTTAACCGCCAGTATCGCACGATTGCCCTGGTCGGCGTCGTCATCTGCATTTTACTGGGCGTGCAACTGGGCATGTATGTCGGTATCGGCTTCATCATTGGCTCGGTGATGTCGGGTATGGCCGGGTATATAGGCATGAATATTTCGGTGCGCTCCAACGTACGCACCACAGAAGCCGCTCGCGGCAGCGGCATGGTGAAGGCGCTCAGCATTGCTTTCCGCGCCGGTGCGGTCACGGGGATGCTAGTGGTTGGTCTGGGGCTGCTTGGGCTGGCCGGTTATTATTTCTACCTCTCCTCTCTGGGTCTGCCTACGCGGCAGATTCTGGAGGCATTGGTGGCGCTCTCCTTCGGTGCATCGCTGATTTCGATTTTTGCGCGCCTGGGCGGCGGTATCTTCACCAAAGGCGCGGATGTCGGCGCTGATCTGGTAGGAAAGGTTGAAGCGGGCATTCCCGAAGACGATCCACGCAACCCTGCGGTGATTGCCGATAACGTAGGCGACAATGTGGGCGACTGCGCGGGTATGGCGGCTGATTTGTTTGAAACCTATGTGGTGACGCTGACCGCGACCATGCTGCTTTCTGCGATTTTCTTCACCGGCGAGGCGTTGCAGTTGATGCTGATCTATCCGCTGGCGATTGGCGCGGTATGCATTGTGGCTTCCATCATCGGCACTTATTTCGTGCGTCTGGATGCGGATAAAAACATCATGCGCGCCTTGTATAAAGGGTTCTTCGGTACGGCGATCTTATCCGCGGGCTTTATTTACGCCCTGACGATGAAGCTCTTTCCGGAAGGGGAGTTTTATACGGTCGGCAACAGCATTTTCGGCACGATGGAGATTTTCTATTGTGCATTGACGGGGCTGGGCGTCACCACGGCGCTGGTCTGGATTACCGAGTATTACACCTCTACCGCCTACCGTCCCGTAAAGAGCATTGCGGCGGCTTCGGAAACCGGCCACGGCACCAACGTCATTCAGGGGCTGGCCGTTTCCATGGAAGCGACGGCGATGCCCATTATCGTGATTGCGGCGGGGATTATCGGCTCCTACCTGCTGTGCGGCCTGTTTGGCGTGGCCATTGCGGCGACGACGATGCTGGCGCTGGCGGGGATGGTCGTGGCGCTGGACGCCTACGGCCCCGTGACGGACAATGCGGGCGGCATCGCGGAGATGGCGAATTTGCCGGAAGAAGTCCGCGAGACGACCGACGCGCTGGATGCGGTGGGCAATACCACCAAGGCCGTCACCAAAGGCTATGCGATTGGTTCCGCCGCGCTGGCTTCGCTGGTATTATTTACGGCCTACACGGAAGACCTCAAATATTACTTCCCCAATCTGGAGGTAAAATTCTCGCTTTCCGATCCGTATGTCGTGGTGGGTCTGTTTATCGGCGGTCTGCTCCCCTACCTCTTCGGAGCGATGGGCATGATGGCCGTGGGACGCGCCGCGGGTGCGGTGGTCAAGGAGGTGCGTCGTCAGTTCCGTGAAATTAAGGGCATCATGGAAGGCAAAGCCAGGCCGGATTACAGCCGTGCGGTGGATATGCTGACCAAAGCCGCCATTCAGGAGATGATTCTTCCCTCTATGCTGCCGATTGCCGTGCCGTTGATTCTGTATTTCAGCATCAACGCCTTTGCAGGCCAATCCTCCGCCTTTGCGGCGCTGGGCGCTTTGTTGCTGGGCATCATCATCACCGGGGTGTTTGTCGCCATTTCGATGACGTCCGGCGGCGGCGCGTGGGACAATGCCAAGAAATACATTGAGGAAGGTAACCACGGCGGGAAAGGTTCGGAGGCGCATAAAGCCGCCGTGACCGGCGACACGGTGGGCGATCCTTACAAAGATACGGCGGGCCCGGCGATCAACCCCATGATCAAAATCGCCAATATTGCGGCCATTTTGTTGCTGGCGTTGCTGGCAGGATAAGAAGCGACGGTATCGTAAAGGGGGCGCGTCCGAAAGGGCGTGCCCCTTTTTTCTGGGTTGGGTTAGCCGCTAATTGATGGGTCAGGCTTAGAAGCCGGTTTCCGCATGAGTAGGCGCTGCATAGCTCTGTGACGAATCCGCTTCCTCGGCGGTGGAGGAAAGTGAAAGAGCGGTTGCCGCCGTTCCTGCGCTGGAAGGCAAGGGCAACACTTTATTTCTTCCGCTGTTCTTTGCGTCATAGAGCGCCACATCGGCGCGTTTCACCAGCTCCGCCGCGGTATCGCCCATCAGCCGGAGATTGGAGATACCGATACTGACCGTTTTGCTGATAACGCCGACTTCATGGGAGATTTTGAACGGGTGCGCCTCGACGGTGCGCCGCATCCGCTCCCCCATCTCGAAGGCGGCCACTTCATTCGTTTCAGGCATCAGCACCACGAATTCCTCTCCCCCCAGCCGTGCCGCGAGATCCGAACCCCGCGTAGAGCTGACGATGACTTCCGCCAACTGCTTGAGCACTTCGTCTCCGCAATCGTGGCCATACGTATCATTGACGGATTTAAAGTGATCCATATCCATAATCATCAGCGACAAGGCCTTATGATTTTCGAGCGCCTGCCCTACCACGTTATGAATGTGCGTATCCAGGTAATGGCGGTTATACAGCCCGGTCAGTTTATCGGTAATGGCCATGGAAAGGCTGTTGTGATAATTGGCCTTCAGCGCCTCCTGATATTTTTTCCGGCGGATTTGCGTTTTTACCCGCGCAATCATCTCATTCTCATCCACCGGCAGGATTAGATAATCGTTGATTCCCAGCTCCAGCCCTTTGAGCATCAGCTGGTCTTCATGCTCGTCCACCAGCATAATCACCGGCACATGGCGCAGGGCTTCCAGTGTTTTAAGCTGGGTGGCCAGACGCAGCCCATCCGCTTCCATCAATTCCGTGCTGATAATAATCAAATCAATCGTATCGGCCTGCGCCTCGGCGATTTTGCGGGCTTCTTCGGGATCGGCCAGCAATGTGACCTTATAATGCTTGCTCAGCGTCGCCTCAATGCGCCTGGTTTGCACCACATCGTCGTCAATGACCATGACATGGGAGCCGGAGACATCCGAGGTAAAGGTATTCTGCCCTTCTTCGATCACGCCAATGGACTGGCCGGTTTTATTCCGCAGGCGCAATTCGTCCAGCAGCACTTTGATCCTCACCAGCGAGCGAACCCGTGCAAACAATGCCGTATCGTTGATCGGCTTGGTGATGAAATCGTCCGCTCCCGCTTCCAGCCCGTTGATCCGGTCGGAAACTTCCGACAGGGCGGTGACCATGACCACGGGAATATGCGAAATGCTGGGGTCTTCCTTCATCCGGCGGCACGCCTCGAAACCATCCATCCCCGGCATCATCACGTCGAGCAGGATCAGATCGGGCTTATGCTCCCGGGCGCGCTCAATCGCCTCAAATCCGTTGCGGGCGGTGACCACATCGTAATATTCGGCCGCCAGCTTCGCTTCCAATAACTTCACATTGGCAGGCACGTCATCGACCACAAGAATCAGGGCTGTCATTTTCTACGCCCTCACGCTCTCTTCATTAAGGAATTTGCGCACGGCGGTCAGAAAATCACTGATGGAAATGGGTTTGGAGATGTATGCCTCACACCCGGCGCGGAGAATTTTCGTTTCGTCATCTTTCATGGCGAAGGCCGTGACGGCGATAATGGGAATGTGGCGGATATTCTCATCCGCCTTGATGCGCTCGGTCACTTCCAGCCCGGAAATCTCCGGGAGCTGAATATCCATCAGGATCAGATCGGGGCGCATACTACGGGTGAGATTGATCGCCTCATACCCTTCCTTGGTCTCGATGGTCTCATAGCCATTGGCATTGAGCAGATCGCGGAAAAGCTTGAGGTTGAGATCGTTGTCCTCAACAATCAGGATACGCTTTTTGTTACCGTTCAATGGGGCGGTCCTTATATGTTCCATGTTTTCCTGTGGTGCCAGCATCTCGCAGCTTCAGGTGGGAATGACTATATTTTGAATGTACCACAGGATTTATTAAAAATACCTTTACACCCCCCCGAGGGCGGATTTCTCGGAAGCAATTAAAAAACAGCAATATTTTGGAAGGCGGACGCCTCTTCCTCGCAACGCCGCCCTGGATGAAAGTTGCAATCTCCTCTTATTTGCATCATAGGTAGGTTCCATGAAGTTGCCGCCTGTCATTACCCGCAACAAACCCCTGATAAAATTCCTTCTTCTGCTGGGATTTCTGGGCGCCTATTTCCTGTATCTGAGCATGGAGTACGGCGCGGGGACGGGAG
>Ga0209573_1000944_pt1 | contig 51027 bp, 29 predicted proteins | sample TNRBio252014_DNA_FD_185870 | JGI IMG/M metagenome (GOLD analysis project Ga0209573, IMG submission 185870) | Wastewater treatment Type I Accumulibacter community from EBPR Bioreactor in Madison, WI, USA - TNR Reactor_6/25/2014_ DNA (SPAdes)... | ecosystem: Engineered > Bioreactor > EBPR >... | reverse complement strand
TTTTTAAATTAAAAAACTGAAAATGAATTATTTATAATTTTTAAGTCCGCTCTGAAAAGCAACAACAACACAAAATGCGCACCATCAGGCGCCGAGAATTCACCTTCAGCACAATACAAAATGCGCACCTTGCTTATGGCTCTTTTTTGTCCAAAAGTAGCATATGATCCCCGATGATTTCGGTCACATAGCGCTTGATGCCTTGCTTGTCATCATAGGATCTGGTTCTGTTTTTACCTTCTAGGTATACTGTACTTCCTTTGTGCAGATATTGTTCCGCGAGATCAGCCAAACCACGCCACAGAACAATACTGTGCCACTCTGTCAGGTAATTACCCAGTCGTTACCAAAGGTATGAAAAACGGAGAATAGGTCCTATCTTAGTGCCAAGAAAAAGAGTGCTATGGAAGTCCATTCCAAACCCTATACAGATTGGAGTAAGACTTGGCTAATCCGAAAGATCAAAGCCCTGGAGCGTTATGTACAGTCTTTGGAAAAAGTGTTTAGCCGGTCAGAGAAAGAAGTGCCATCAGAGCTGGTTTACATGGATAAAGAGAAAAAAGAACTGGTACAGCAATTATTACTTCAGGATCGGATAATAGAAGAGATGAGCAAGTTGCTCAACGAGATGAAGGAGGAAAATGAGACGCTGCATGAGCAGTTAGGGGAAGTTCAACAATCGAAAGAAGTGTTGAAAAAGCCGAAAAAGGACAGCAAAACGAGCTCTCAATCCCCTTCACAGGATAAGAAATCGAAAATAGAAAAGACAAGCGGTTGGGGTGCCAAGGTTGGTCATAAAGGGTATGGTTATGAAGAGCTTGCACCGGATAAAGTACGGGTAGTCTCCCTTACCAAATGCCCGCATACGGGTATTGATTTGAGCGATCAACCGATAATCAAATATATCACCCACCAGGTAGTAGGTATTGAGTGCAAGCGAGTGGTGACTAACTACGAGCTAGAAGTTCGATACAGTCCTGCCTACGGAGGTTTGGTGAGTGCGCCGGCGCCCAATGGAGGCAAGCATTATGATAATTCCATTCGTAGTTTAGCCACGTACTTGAACACGGCGCACCATATTCCACAAGGCCGTTGCCGTCAAATTTTACAAGATTTATTTAATGTCAGGCCTTCAAAAGGGACGGTGAACAATATTTTGATCCGGCCGCCTCAATTATCAGCAGCGATTTATCAAAGTCTGATCCACCGGATACGCCTCAGCCCTGTAGTAGGCGCTGATGAAACGGGATACCGCGTAAATGGCAAGGGTTGGTATTTATGGTGCTTTCAATCAGAACAATATAGCTTGTTTTCATTTGCTGACACCCGGGGTAGTTCGGTAGTGGATAAGATATTGAGCAAGGTATTCAAAGGCGTTCTGGTGACAGATTTTTACAGTGGCTACAGCCCCAGTAATGCACCAAAGCAAAAGTGCAATGCTCATTTGATCCGGGATTTGAAGTACATTATCCTGGCCGAGCCCCAAAGCACTGAATATGCACAAGCGATTATCACGATGTTGATGGATGCCAAAAAATTGGCTGACAATGATCAAAGACAGCCAGCCTGGATCAAGCAAGCTCAGAATAGGCTCCGGGAATTAGTTGCTCAAGAATTATCTGAAGATCAAAATGAGGCAATTAATATTCAGAATCGCTTGAGAAGACATCAAAATGAGATTCTGCTATTTTTAGAAAACCCTGCTGTTCCATTTACTAATAATGCAACAGAAAGGGCTATTCGCCCGGTTGTTGTTCACAGAAAAGTCATTCAGTGTTTTCGTACCGAACACGGCGCAAAATCCTTTGCAGGCTGGTATTCGCTTATTCACACTTTTCAAAAGCAGCAAATAAATGTTTTCGATGCATTGAAAAAGATTTTTGATGGAATTATTCCTCAAATACAATTCCCGCAGTTGGAATAGTTTTTCACTCCAAATTTAGTAAAAAATATTATTGCTGGTTTATCTCACTGGTTTCTTGCCAATAGGTAGGGAAGCCTGACGCTCAGTGCGCTGCTGGATGGTAAGGAATGGACTGGGTAATTACTCTGTCAGTGCGTGTTTTTGGCCTTTGTCGTCTCTGTAGGTTTCGGTAGTCGCTAAGGAAAATTTGGCAACCTTTATGTTGCCGGCTAATATTTGAACCTCTGGGGCTTTACCCAAGTTGCCGATTAGCGTAATTTTATTTAAGCCTTTCATTCTGTATTGGTTTTGGTTGTTTTATAGTTTGTCTAAAGGGCTTTGGATGCTTTTAATCGTCTTCTTGCTCACATGTGTATAACGCAGCGTGGTTTTCAGGTCATTGTGCCCAAGCAATTGCTGGATGAAACTAATATCGGTGCCAGCCTCCAGCAAGTGAGTTGCAAAACTATGCCGCAAACCGTGTATGCCTACTTTTTTGTTGATTTTTGCTTTTTGAAGGGCATCCGAAAAAACCTTTTGAGCACTTCGTATGCTGTATTGGTCGCCATATTGTCCTTCAAACAAATATTTTTTAGGCTTATACGCTACAAAATATGTTCTCAATTGAGCTAAAATACTTTCTGGAAGATTGGCGTAGCGATCTTTTTTACCCTTTGCTCTTTCTATAAATACCTGCATGTTTTTACTGTCAATGTCGGTTATTTTAAGCTGCACGATCTCACTCACGCGCAACCCCATTCCGTAACAAAGTTTCAACATGGTATTGTGCTTGAGATTGGTCGTCACTTCAAATAGCCTCTTGATATCCTGAGTATTAATGACCTTGGGTAGAATGGATGGTTTCTTTGGTCTAGGTATCTCAAAAATGAATTTTTCTCGCTTCAACACTTGCTCAAAGTAGAACTTGACGGCATTGATCCGACTGTGTAAGGTATTCTCCGACAACTTAAGGGTGTTGATGCAATACAAAAAATAACTTCGAAGCCTTGTTGAATCCAAATCATCAACGTTTTTGTCTTTTAGGACATGTAAAAGCTGCGCAAATTCATTTCGATAGGTACTGATCGTATTGGGACTGTACGATTTGAGTTGCAGGGTCTCAACCAATCGCAAAAGCGCAGCTTGGTTAACTGGATGAAGTCGTAACAAAGCGGCTTTGCCAACAACAGGCTTTTGTGGTAGTCCAAATTTTTCACGGTACAGCTCCGAATCTTTAACGCACCAGGCTTTTTGTGTTGAATTCCATCTTGCTCCTGTCAATTTTTTAACCCAGTCAATGAGTTTGGAATCATACTCAAACCGGATAAAAATGACGGCCTGCCCCTGGTATGTGCCGAGTTCATACGTTATCAAAGGAGTGGCATTGGTTCTATATATTTCCCTATCATCTAAAGGTAGCAAAGTGTCCATGTCAAACTTTTGGAACAAATATGTACCTATCTTGATCAATAAACCGTTGAATAGCCGTTTAATGCCGTTTGTAATCGAATCGCCCGTCCGGTTCTCACTTATTTTTTTCAACCATCCCTCACCCCGTCGCCCACCCGCTCGTGCAGAAGCTCCGCTACTTTCCAACCGCTTCATTTTAAAAGCGGCGCTCACAGAAGGATTTAACTCCGCGTGACTCCCTTTACTCCGCGAGACTCCGCGCCCAAATTTTTTCAAATAGTTGCCGGGTACCTTTTTTCCTTCCGCCACACATCGGGGTGTACATTTTATTATCAACATCTAAAACATCATCACAATGAACCCATCAATCATCCCGGCAGTAAAAGCCCTGATTAACCGCAGCCAGCCTATGCGCTGGAGTTTTGTACTTTTTGCAGCGTTTTTATTCTCTGCCACCGCCAATGCCCAGTTGTTTGAAACAACTTTAGGCATTGCCGCAACGCAGGAAGAAGCGCAGGACAGCAAGCCGATTAACGGCGGCAAATACATCGTATTGGCCAACACCCAAAGCTTCGGCCCGGCCAACATGATTTCCTTGACCCGATTGAACGCAACAGGCGGGCAGGAAATGACCGTTACCCTGAACGACCAGAACGCCCCCAACGTACCTTATTTCGGCACGGCCATCGAGTTGGATATCAATGCCGCTAACGCCCACACTGGCTATTTCATTTCCGGGTACCGTAGGGCTGGAAACGTACATCAGATCATCCTGATCCGCACTGATCTGAACGGCGCACTGACCTGGTTGAAGGTGTTGCCTCCAGCCGCTTCTCACGATGAGCGCAGCGTATCGGTCGAGCGTCAGGCCAATGGTGATGTAACCGTTGTCGGCAACGCCAGAAATACGACCAATGGCGTCAACTCGTTTGTAGTCGCTCGTTTCAGCAGCGCAGGCGCCCAGATTTACAGCTTCCGCTACAACGCGGGCACTTCCGGTTCTCCGGGAACAGGTTTTGAAGCATTAGAGGCTTGCAACGGGTTCCGCGCAAACATAGCCGTAGTTGCAGTGACTGGCAGAACGAACAGTCACACCTTCTTATCCGTCATCAACGCCGCAAACGGAACCGAACTCTGGAGACGTGTGTACAATTCCGGAATGCAACAGGACCAGGGAACAGATGTGGTCTATAAAACGGCCAATGGCGCCGCAGAACCCGCAGCTTTCATGATCGTTGGTTTCGCAGGCGCACAACATACTTCTATGTGGGTAGTTCGCGCAGATCCTGCAACCGGCATCAGCAACAGCAAAATCTATACGCCCGGACCTGGTGTTAGCGCCATCGTTTTCGCCGCTACGGCCGTCACCCTCGACGCCACCGGAACCAAAGCGGCCATTGCAGGCAGGTTGACGACGCAGCCTATGCCGGCAGGTTTCACGAATGCTGCTTTTGCGATGGTGCTGCCATTTTATGGTACCGAATTGCCCGACTGGACCCGGTATTATGAAGGTTCTATGCCCGCAGGCATCGGCAAAGAAAGCATTTCCAGAATCACCAGCGGCGGATACCTGATTGGCTGCAGCGCAAAACTGAGTGGCGCCCCGGCATCGGACATCCACGCCATTCGGGTGAATTTCACCGGAGAAACCGGGTCGCAGGGCTGCGAAACCGAAAAATTAACGCCAGCAAAAACCACAGTGGGTACTTCTCAGGTTACCGGTTTTGCTAAAACTGCTGCCGCCTGGACGAATTATGTTGTGACCAGAAAAACCTTTACCTACAAGCAGGAGAGCTGCGGTTTGGGGCTGACTGCGGGGAATTAAGAGGGGTTTTTATAAGTAGAAAGGTTAAAGTGGAAAGGTTAAAGTAGAGATTGCATATCATGAAGATATTACGTCCCTACTTTAACCTTTCTACTTTAACCTTTAACCCTTCACCCTTTTTCACAAACAACAACATGTATTGGGAAAATACAAATATTTATCGAAATTGCGGTGTTTGCAGTAACGCGATCTTTTGATCCGGCATTAAAAGAACAAACACCCCCACACAGTGGACGCCCTGAAAGTACTCTCCTTCTGTTGCCTGCCTTTGTTTGCAACTGCACAAGTTGTCTTACCAGTTACCCATTTGCCTTTCGGCGAAAAAAAAGCGGGCGTAATACCGGAAGTACTCATCCTGAAAGACCATAGTCAAACCATTACCCTGCATCAGGCCTGGGATACGCTGATGCAAGGCGCTTTTCAAAACATGACCGATTTTAAAAAACCGGGTAAGTTTGAATTCGGGCAATACAATTTCTGGATGGCTTTTGTGCTGGAAAACCGCTCGGAGGATACCCTTAATCTTGTGATCAAATCTCAAGGCAGGGACACTGTCTGGATAAAAAAAGGTGTACACTTCCATAAAGTCCTCACCCCGCGATGGACTCCGGGGAAAGATCGGCTAAACCTGCTTCCCTATGTGGTAAAAGGATTGAACACCTTTCAAATTCATCCCTCCGCTAAGGATACGTTCATTTGTATCCTGAATCATTACAAGCCTTATGCTATTTTTGTGCCGGAAATTTCCGAGCCGGAAGCTTATGTGCATCAGCAGGCAGACCTCTTCAAGCATACCAATCTATTATACCTGTTTTTTATTGGTGCGGCTTTTATCGTCATGATTTTTGCCGCTGCACAGTATTTTCAGCAACGGGATCCGGTTTTTTTGTGGTATGCCTTGTACTTGTTTTCGTTGGTTTTTGTTGCCTGGCGCAACGTGGAAGACGACAACCCGGCGCTTTCTCTAACCTGCCTGATCCTGCCCTGGTGGTGGACGAAAGTATTTCATACCGCGGCCCATTTTATCACCTACACGTTGTTCATTTTTTATTACCTGAAACAGGACAATGAATCCCCGGCCTTCATGCGGCATATCGTCCGCTTTGTGCTCCTCATCTGTACCGTGGCAGGCTTGACAGAGCTTATCCTGTTGTCTCAGGATATACGGCACGAAAGCTGGTTGTTCTATTACGGACTCCGAACACTGATGTCTGCCCTGTCGCTCTTATTTCTTGTCCTGCTCTGGCGGGAGGGCAGCCCGCTGGCGCGCATCGTTTTTTTGGGTACCCTTTGTGTGATTTTGGGCGAAGTCGTCTCTTTATTTCTGCCTTCGCCATTTTCTACCTTTGCTGGCGCGGTTGGCGTGTTTTTGGAAATCATTTTCCTCACCTACGGCCTGGCCTATCGCGCCCGTCTTTTTCAGGAAAAACACCAGCGCCTCCAGGTTGCCCACATTGCTCAACTTGAAGAGAACGAACGCCTCCGGGAAATTGCCAAAAAAGAAGAAGCAGAGGCTTTTAAAAATCTGTTTTACGCCAACATCACCCATGAATTCCGAACCCCGCTCACCGTCATCCTCGGGATGTCAGAATCCCTGCGCGAGCGGACAGATGCGCAAGTGCAAAAAATCGGAAAATTGATCACGCGGAACGGTCAAAATCTCCTCAACTTAGTCAACCAACTCCTCGACCTTTCAAAAATCGAATCGGGCAAATTAGTCTTGCACCCCAGTCGTGCCGATGTCATGCAGTTCATCAAAATCAACGCCGAGGCATTCGAATCCTTCGCGGAAATGAAAAGACAGCACCTGTCTGTAACCACGGAACCGAACGAACTTTGGACCGATTTTGATCCGGACCGCCTCCAGCAAATCATCGCCAACTTAGTCGGAAATGCAGTCAAGTTTACGCCGGAAGGCGGAACGGTCACTGTCACCGCGCGCTTTCAGGAAAATACGATGCTGGAAATCGAGGTTCGCGACACGGGGATTGGTATTTCGGAGGAAGCACTGCCGCATGTTTTTAAGCGGTTTTATCAGGTACCGGCCTCCCAGCTCTCAGCCCCCTCCCAGCCTTCCCCAAAAGGGGAGGAGTTAGATGGGTTTTCAGCCGATGAAAGGGATACGCCCCCATCGAACAACAAGTCACTCCGCTCCCCCTCTTTCGGAGGGGGCTGGGGGGAGGCCAGCGCCGGCTCCGGCATCGGCCTCGCCTTCACCGACGAATTAGTCCGGCTGATGGGCGGTCGCATTGAAGTGGAAAGCGCGGTGGGCAAAGGCAGTACATTCCGGGTGACGCTCCCGATGCAGGCACAGGAAAAAGGCATTCCGTGGGTGTCTGAAGCCAACAGCCCAGCCACACCCCATGCAGTTGTCGTGTCGTCGCTTGCGGAAGAATCCATGGAAACGGAACCTGCACCGCTGCCTGAAGATGCGCAAATTTCATCCGGCAATCCGCTCCTGCTCTTCGTAGAAGACAATGCCGACTTAGTACAATACCTCACCATGCTGCTGAGCCGCGACTACCAGTTGCTCACCGCCCGAAACGGCCACGAAGGGTTGGCTCAAGCCTTCGAACACCTCCCCGACCTCGTGCTCAGCGACGTCATGATGCCCGGAATGGACGGCCTCGAATTTTGTAACCAACTCAAAAACGACCCACGCACCAGCCATATCCCGGTGGTGATGCTCACCGCCCGCTCGGCCGTAGAAGCCCGGATTGACGGCCTCCAACGCGGCGCCGACGCCTGGCTCATCAAGCCTTTCCACCGCGGTGAATTGTTCGCCACCTTAGCGGCCATGCTTGAAAGCAGGAAGCGGCTGTGCGCCTATTTCCAACAACAAGCCTCCTCCTCCCCTGCCCTGCCTGAAGCGGTGCTGGCGCCGCTCATAGAAAAAGAAAACGAATTCCTCGCCCGCATCCGCAGTCTGATTGACGCCCGCCTGACCGATGAACGCTACGATATTGAAGCGCTGTGCCGGGATTTGGCGATGAGCCGGATGCAACTCCACCGCAAACTGACAGCGCTTGGAGGGCAGTCGGCAGCGCTGTTCATCCGTTCTCATCGGTTGCGCCACGCACGGCAGTTGCTGGAAACAACCGCATTAAGCGTCTCTGAAATTGCCTACGCCAGCGGCTTTGCTGATCCGGCGTATTTTACCCGGTGCTTCAAAGAGGAATTTGGAATGACGCCTTCGGAGTGGAAAAGGGGCTGAAGATCGGATTGCTACAATAGTCCAAGGATTGGTTACAGGAGTGCAAGAGAAAAGGGTAGCCATCAGCGAATTTTGCAGGTGGAATAAACCTGCTAATCTCTAATTACTCCTTGCGATGAACCCAAAATTTACCTTTACACAACTCCATATCCGCTTTTTTTTAGCAGCGATTTGGCTGATCATCATTTTGCCCGTTTCCGCCGCCACCTTCGATAGCGCCACTTCCGGCAACTGGAACCTGGCTGCTACCTGGACGCTCACCTCGGGCACAGATGCCGATGGCGTTCCCGATGCCGACGACGCCGTGACCATTAAAGCAGGGGATAACGTCACTGCAACCGGTGGGAGTACCTGCACCACCATCACGGTTGACGCGATGGCCACCCTGACGCTGACGAGCGCTCTGAACAACAGCGGCACTTTTCTCAACCAGGGTACGCTGGAATGGACGAGCGGCGCATTCGTCGGCGCCGGCGCCATTTTTAACGATGGCACAATCAATATTTCCGGTATAGTTACGGCTTTGCACAATACCGGCGCCGACATCACCAACAATGCCGGTGGAACCATAAACTGGCTCAACGGCTACATTGATGGCAGCAGCAGCGGGCAGACGCTGACCAACTACGGTATCTTTAACCTGATCGGCGACAACCCCAGTAACCGTACCTGCGAAATGACTATCGTAAACAAGAGTGGTGGCAGCATCATAAAAGGCGGTACGACCTCCTCCGGCCTGAGTATTGACGTCCCTTTTACCAATGAAAGCGGCGGAACCGTCACCATCCATTCCGGCGCTTCCATCTCGTTCCTCGGCAACTTCACCCTTACCCAGAATGGCACTTTTACGGTGGACGGTACCTTAAATTTGGCGAGCGGCACTATTTCGCAGGGGCAGGTTTTTTCGGTTAACGGGGTTTGTAACGTCACCCTCGGAACACATACCTTCGGTGTAGGCTTCAGCGGTCCGGGGACGCTGGTTGTCAGCGGCGGCACCGTAACTTTTGATTCCGGAAGTACCCTTTCTACCAAGCTGACACAGAGTGGCGGCATACTCAACGACAATGTTGGCCTCATGCCCGGAGAAGTAACCATCACCGGCGGCACTTACCAGGGCTCCGGCAGTCCCACTTTTGCCAATGGGTTCACCTGGAACGGCGGTACCATCACCGGCAGCGGCGTCGTAACCGTGAGCGGAAATTTCGTTTCGAACACAGGAAGTCTTAACCTGACAGGGAGTAAAGAACTTCGCATCGCCAGCACAGGAACCATAAGCTGCAATACCCCCAGAACGCTTGGGTTCAGCAGCGGCTCCTCCAAACTGACCATAGCCTCCACCGGCAGCCTGACCTTTGACGGCAGCAGCACGTTGGGTATCAGCGGCGGACCGAACACGCTTTTTGCTGTTGAAAATGGAGGCAATCTGGCCAAAACGGGCAGTGGCACGGCTACAATTAACCCGCTTGTTTCCTTAGCAGCAGGCAGCACCATTAATATTGACAACGGGGCGCTCATTTTTAACGGCGCCAGCCAGACCTACAATTTCACGGAGGGTTCGGTCAGCATAACCGCACCGGGCAGTTTCACCCTCGCAAACAGTATTACTTCCACGTTCAATTTATCGGGCATCACCATTAGCGGCACCGGCACCTTGATCACTTCCGCAGTAACCACCAACGTAAACGCCGGCACGAGCATCACGTCCAAATTGTCCATTACTGTGGGGAGTTTTAATGACAACATTGGCCTGATGCCGGGCGAGGTGACCCTGGGCGGCGGCGGCAGTTATCAGGGCACAGGCAGTCCCAATTTTGCCCATGGATTTATTTGGAATGGCGGAAATATAGCGGGCAGCGGCATCGTGACGGTAAGCGGAACCATGACTGCCAGCGGTACAGGTTCCCGGTTTATTCAAAATACCAAAGAATTGCACCTGAGCGGAACTGGAACCTTCATCAACGCGGGCATCAATGTCAATGGTGGCACAAAACTCCTTATCCTCAGCGGGGGGGCGCTCACAATAGACTTACCCGGCAGTGTGGCTACGCTTGGCAACGGGAGTACCGGCATCATTGAAGTACAAACAGGAGGCGCCCTGATCAAAACCGGATCAAATCAATTGAATGTCAACGGACAATTACTTTTATCCGGGGGTAATTTAACCATCAGCGAGGGGCTTTTTAATGTCTCAGCAATCGCAACACACACCTACTCGGGCGGTACGGTTGTAGTGAATGGCACAGGCGACTTTCGGCACATCAACGGAAATACCGCTAATTTTTCCAATGTGGCTGTTTCAGGTACGGGTACGTTTTCCCTCCTTTCCAGTACTACGGCCAATTTTAATGCAGGCAGCAGCCTGAGTTGTAAAGTAAATAACAATGGTACGATAAACGACCATGTAGGATTGATGCCGGGCGAAGTGACCATGAGTGGTAATTATGGCGGCACGGGCAGCCCCACTTTTGCCAATGGATTTATCTGGGATGGCGGTCAGCTAAACGGCAGCGGTACGGTGACGATGTCCGGTATCATGACCGGCGCCAGTGGTTCGAGGAGCCTTTTTGGTAGCAAAATATTGCGCATCACAGGCATGGGAACCTTTACCAGCGGGGGCATCCAACTCGCACAAACAAGTTCGCTCCTCATCGCTAATGGTGGCTCACTGACCATTGATAATGCAGCAAGCGCAAACGTCAGTATAAATGGTTCTCTGCCGTCCGCAACCATGGAGGTACAGGCGGGGGGCAGTTTCACTAAAACCGGAGCGGGTACACTGACCGTTTCCAATGCTCCATTTGTCAACAATGGTACCTTGACAGTGAGCAACGGGGAACTCACGCTGGCTAACAGTACCACCCACTCCGGCAACTTCAATGTCGCCACAGGCGCCACGCTGAACTTCAGCAACACAACGACCAATACCACTTTTGCCGGCATAAATTTCACCAACAACGGCACAGTAAGCGTAGGCGCCGGACGGTCGCTGGTGTTTGCCGGCGCTTCGCAGCAGTTCCTGCACGGCAACGGCAACACCATCGCCTCGCTCACTTTAAATAATGCTCAAAATTTGAATATCCAGGGCAGCCAAAACGTCACCGCCTTCACATTTACCAGTGGCAAAGCTTATTTGCAAAATGGCGATCTGACGGTGGGTACGCTATCCGGAGCTGACGCGAATAAGTATTTTGTAACCCAGGGTACAGGCAGACTGATCCAATCCGTTGCTACCACTTCCAAACTATTTCCCGTTGGTTCCGGCATTTCCAGTTATAATCCGGTAACGCTGCAACAAGTAGGCGGCACGGCATCTTTTGGCGTTCGGGTAAAGTTGGGATTCGATTACCCGACCAACGGAGATGGTTATGTGAACCGGCAGTGGACAATAGACCACACCGAAGGAACACCCAACACCAACGTCACCTTCCAATGGTCGCCAGCGGATGCTACGATGACTTTTGATCCCGACAATTGCCATATATCAAGGTACTCGGGTGGCGGCTGGAATTCTTTTGGAGAGGGCGCAGCTGCCTGCGGCGCAACATGCATTCGAACCCAAAACGGGGTCACCCAGTTTTCGCCTTTCGGAATCGGCACCGGAGCAGCGCTTCCTGTTGAACTTATCCATTTCGAGGGGCTTTTTCAAAACGAACGGGTGCTGCTTACCTGGCAAACGGCCTCCGAATTAAACGCAGCCTGGTACCAGATTGAACGCAGCGCCGATGGCCTGAAATGGATCAACATCGGCAAAGTGGCGGCGCAGGGAACCAGCAACCAGACATTCGACTACACTTTCGCAGACCGCTCGCCCCTTCCACAGGGCTACTATCGCCTGCGCATGGAGGATTTAGACGGCACATTCCAGTATTCACCGGTTGTTTCGGTAAGCATGAAAACCAAGGATTTTTTATTAAAAAACTTATATCCCAATCCGGTTAGTACGGAATTGACACTTCAAATTTTTTCACCCGCAGAAGGGGAAATACACCTCAAAATCACAGACGTCTCCGGAACAATCAGGCATACCGAGCGCATTCATTCTACAATTAATTTTTTTAATAAAATACTGGATGTTAGCGAATTAGAACCTGGTATTTATTTCATCGAAGTAAGCATGGATGAAAACAGGCGCGTGCATCGGTTTGCAAAAAGATAAGCTGCGCTGCTGTGGAGCGGTATTATCGGGCTCCCTGAAAACTCGACGCTGAAGCCGCCGAATTTATGTATGAAGGGCGATAAAACGCTGAAAACCATCCAAAAGAAATAAACCTACAATTTCATTAACCCGTTAAATCTGACAAGTATCATGAAAAAAAATCTACTTTCTGTTCTTTTTGTAGCCTCAACCATTGTGCTTTCTGCCCAAAACTGGACGCCCATGGCCGCAGGCTTGCTTCCCGCTAACTACGTCATTTTCAGCATCTCAGCCGTGGGCGACGACGTGGTATGGGCCATTGCCTCCGGAGAATACTACCAGCCTCCCATCCCAAGCACGCACCATCCTTTCATCCTGCGCACGTCAAACGGCGGCCAAACCTGGACGGTAGCTGAAATTGAAGAAGCGGCAGGCGCCATCAGCTTCCAGATCGTCGCAGTAGATTCGCTGACGGCCTGGATCACCACACAGGACTATGGCGGCGGCCCAGGGCGAAAGCTTTACAGAACCGCCGATGGCGGAAACCTCTGGACGCTCCGGTTGAATAATGGCAGTACGGGTGTGGCGCTGAACCTGTTTGAGGACGGCCAGCATTGGCTGGCTCACAACAGGCAGTCAATCAGCCGCTCCGACAACAACGGCGCAACCTGGACCAATGCTACCATCTCAGGATACACTTCTGATGAATATCAACTGCTGCATTCCGGCGCCAATATGTCCTGCACTGTCGGCGATACCTTGTGGAATGGCACCTCGGAAGGGCGCCTTGTGCGGTTTACCAATTTTGGCGCTTCTTATGAGTTTCTGAATACCGGTTTGGGCACTGGAACCTCCATTAATTCCATTGCCTTTCAGGATCATGAAAATGGATTACTTTTAAATCGGAACAGTTTTGAAATCAACCGCATCGCCAGGAGTACAGACGGGGGTGCAACCTGGGCAAACCTGACGTCGCAGCCTGGCAATTTCGGGTGGAATATTGCAGCAGTTCCGGGGTCTCCCGGCGCGTATGTATTGGCTTCAAATTATAATACCGTAATCGGAAGAGTGGCCATTACACAGGATTTTGGCAATACCTGGTCGGTCGAAAACCTGGGACAACGGCTCAATTCAATCGTCTTTACTTCTCCCGAAACTGGCTGGGTCGGCGGCGGAAAACTTACTTTATCTACCCACCCTGCCTTGTTCAAATACAATGGCTCGCCGCTGCTGGTGGGGGTGCGCACGTTGCCCACACTTTCAGGTTTTTCCATTTTTCCAAATCCGGCTACGGATCGCGTATCGTTTGATTTCGAGGGTTACACCACAGGCGAATCCGTTGCTGTTTCAATCCACGATTTGTTGGGTCGGGAGGTGTTCGCCGGTGTTATCAACGACAATCACGTAGTTGTAAATAATTTAGTTTCCGGAATTTACATGCTGAGTGTAGCGTCGGATGGCAAACGAGGCGTAGGGCGGGTTGTTAAATATTGAAACCCTTCCAAACCGCATAAGTTGCCAATCCGGCTTCGGTAAGGAAAGGCGCTATGATGCCAAGAAACAGGTCGCAGTAGTATGGGATGATTTGCTCCGGGTCGCCATCAAAATGGAGTTCGGAATCCGCAATCCAGGCATTGGCCAATACCATGCTTTGCAAAATCAGGTTGTCGTATAAACCCGGCGCCCATTCTGCGCGAAGCAATCCTTTTTCTACCCAGTACAGCATCAACATGCGAAACTCGACCTTCCGGGATTCCATCAATTGCCGGAAATGGGTCCGGACAGGCTCGATGCGGCGGGCAATTGCCGGAAGATCAAGCAATAAAAACTTGTATTGGTACATCACCCGGAAAGTCGCTTCCGTTTGCTCCACCAGCCACAAAAAATCTGGCTCGCCCTGTTGGTGTAGCGCATGAATTTGGGCGTTCAGATCTTCAACTAAGTTCAGATAAAGCTGATAGACAATAGCATCCGTGTTTTTAAAATGATAAGTCAGATTGCCCGGACTGATGTCCAACGCCCCCGCAATGTTCCGAATGCTAACCCGCTCGCTGCCACTTGTATTGAACTGCCGAAGGGCTTCTTCCAGAATTTTGTCTTTGGTTGTCTGCTTATTCATCGGTTGAACTGTTTTTTTTGTCGAAAACAAAGATAGTACAATTGTACTAATCAATTTGTTTTAGTACATTTGTGCTAAATTAATATGCCATGAAGATCAAATTAGATGAATTGGAACCAAAGCCCGGCAGCCGGGTGTTGGGCGCTGCCTCCGATATTTACGGTGTTTTCGACCGTTGGTCGGCAGCAAAAGAAGGAGACAGCACCCTGAAGCTGGCTGTGAAATTGGTCATTAAGTTTACCGGAGTAGCCGTCATGATCTTGCTTTCGCCTTTTTTAGTGATTGGGTTGACCATTGCGTTTATAGCGGTTTTTTAAATGATGAAAAGCTTTAAACCGCTGCAACACCCGTTGTTTATTGGATGTGCTGTATTGTTCATCACCCACCAGGTTTTACAAAAGATTGCACAGATTCCCCTGCCCTGGATAGACAGCCACCTCGATTGCCTGCTCTGTATGCCTTTATTATTTACGGGGTGGCTGCTTGAACGCCGTATATGGGTGTACCACGACCCGACCTATTGCCTCCCTGGTTCAACTATTGTATTGGCGACCTTAGCATTGATCTTGATTTTCGAATTGGGTTTCCCGGCTTTCTCTTCCCGATTTACGGCTGATTGGAAAGATATCCCAGCTTATCTCGCAGGTAGTTTTCTTTTCTGGCGGTACCTCAATAAGTAACGGGGGGCTGTTGTCAAGGTCGCACCGTAGTCTCGTTCAATTAGCTCATTAAATATTCCACATTTTTACAAATTAGGCAAAAACCAAGCTTCATCAGGGCTGTCTTTTTCCATTTGAAAAAAATTTCATGCGGTTAAAATGCATAATTTTAAATCCAACTGGCAACGAAACCGACGAAAACGGTATCTTTGATGGGTAGTTCGTACAACTCCCATAAATCTAAGAAGGTAAACACCCGGCTAAAAGAAGAAAGCGCTTCATCTGTTCCCTTTACCAAAATCTTTAGCCGCACAACCATTATATGGTAACCCCCTCGTGTTTTTTAACATCAACCCATTGATTATCGAAAGCAAAATTTTACAACTCAAATGACATGAGGCTTTGGTTAGGTAACTTCCTGTTGCTCTTATTTTTATACCCAGGATTTAAAGCACAAAACAGCGATTGTGTAACCGCAGCAGTTATCTGCTTCGGCTCTGTTATTTTTACCCCGGCCGATTCAGGTAGGAATGACTTTGCCTCTCTATCTGACTACAGCAACTATCCGCCCAACGAAAATCATCTGCCGCCCTGGTATTATCTCTCCCTGCAACCAGTCATTATTTTTAGTATAAAAAAACGGGATGTTCTCATTCCAAATGTTTTTTCACCTATATCGGCGGAGAAGCGCTTTCCGACCGTTTTTAAATTTTTTCCCAAACATGAACAAACTACTATCGGTTAAAGTCATGAAAATTAATAATTTAAAAATCGCTTTTTTCATTGCATTACTTGCTGCTGTTATGGTTGAGCAAGCTGCTGCACAATGCACCAATCCTTCCATCAGCCTTCCGGATGAAAGCCAGCCGGTGGTTAATCCGTCTGTTTCATACTGCACTGAATTTGTAATTGATCCAAGCGTAACGGGCAATCCACTCGGGCTGTCCATGAACATCACCCATACCTGGCAGGGAGATTTAAGTATTCGGGTTACCGCCTGCGGAAATACCCTGATGGTGATGACCCGACCGGGTGGCGGACAGTGCGGTGGCGGATGTAATTGTGGCAGCCAGGCCGACTTGGGCGGAACCTATACCTTTGCAGATGGAGGCGGCCCTGATCCTGACCTTGGCGTTTCGACCACAGGCGGCGACTACGGCATTTCTACCGACCCCTGTAATGCCGGAACGGTGAATTCTTTTGCAGAACTCCTTGCAGGTTGCCCGGCCTCCGGAACCTACTCTTTTACAGTTTGCATCACCGACCACGCAGGTTCTGACATTGGTATCGCAACCAATGTGACGCCGATTTTTTTAACCAACCCGGTCTGCGGTTGCACCGACCCTTTGGCATCCAACTACGATCCCACGGCGACTGTGGACGACGGAACTTGCCTGTTTTGCAATTTTACAGCAGCTTCAACGGCAACCCAGCCTACCTGCGGCCAAAACAATGGCTCCATCAACGTGACACCCACGGGCCCGGGCATCACTTACGCCTGGCAGCCTGCAATCACGACCAGTTCAACGGTCAGTAACCTCGCCCCGGGTACTTATACCATCACCGTGACCCAGAGTGGGTGTACCAGTGTAACTACGGCAACCTTGAACCCCAGTACTCCGGTTACCGTAACAGCATCGCCAACCGATGGAACCTGCGGTCAAAACAATGGCTCCATTTCTGTAACACCCAGCGGCCCTGGGTATAGCTATAGCTGGTCGCCTCCCACAGCCAGCGGTGCAAATCCTGTGAACCTTGGCCCCGGCGCTTATACCGTGACCGTGACGGCACCGGGGGGATGTACCGGAACGGCCACTGCGATTGTTAATGTTTCGCCTCCGGCAGTACCTGGAATCAGTGGGCCGCTCAATTTTTGTGCCGGCAACGGCACCATTCTGAACGCCGGTGTGGGTTATCAAAGTTACAGTTGGTCAAACGGAGATATGACGCCGCAAACATTAATCACCTCACCCGGAACGTACAGCGTAACGGTTGTTAGTTTTGATGGTTGCCAGGGAAGCGCCAGTGTGACGGTGACACAAACACCTCAACCTGTTCCCGTTATCAACGGCAATTTATCTTATTGCGATGGCGGAGCTACAACTTTGAGCGTCGCCGGGAGCTACAACAGTTATTCCTGGTCGGGCGGCAATGGTTCAACTTCAAGCATATCGGTTACTTCCCCCGGAACGTACACCGTAACCGTCACTCAAAACGGTTGCTCCGGAACGGGTTCTGTTACGGTGACAGAAGTCCCCGCCCCCCAGCCAACCATTTCAGGAACAACCGCCATTTGCCCGGGAAGTTCGACCACCCTGACCGTCAATGGAAGTTTTTCATCCTACGCCTGGTCGGGCGGAGGCGGCAATAGTTCTTCAATAAATGTCTCGACGCCAGGAACTTACACCGTAACGGTAACCAATCCGGGGGGGTGCGCTGGTACTGCTTCTGTCAATGTCACTTTACTCCAGGCGCCTGCGCCGATTATTTCCGGTGCCCTCAATTTTTGCCCCGGAGGAAGTACCACCCTTGATGTCGGGAGTGGTTATTCGAGTTACCAGTGGTCAAGCGGATCGTCTACCACCCAATTCCTCACGGTTAGCCAGTCCGGAACCTACCGGGTCACGGTGACCAATGCCGCAGGGTGTGCAGGAACAGGTATGGTTAGCGTCACTCAAAGCACGGTTCCCAACCCGGTCATCAGTGGCAACACCAACATTTGCGCCGGACAGTCTACAACCCTGAGTACCGGCAATTTTTCATCTTATGCCTGGTCAAATTCAGGCGCCACTCAAACGACAACCGTAAATGCGCCAGGCACTTACACCGTTACCGTTACGAACGCTGCGGGTTGTCAGGGTACGGCCAGCATAACCGTCAACCAGCCGGCTTCGCCTTTGCCGGCCATTACCGGCAACAACAGCATCTGCGTTGGGGAAAGTACGGTCTTGAATGCGGGATCCGGATTCAGTAGTTATCTCTGGTCGCCGGGCGGCAGCACAGCCCAGCAAATCACTGTTTCCACAGGGGGTACGTACCATGTGACCGTAACTAATGCCGCAGGATGTTCCGGAACAGCAACTTTTAGTGTCACACAGGCATCATCGCTTACTCCCGTGATCAACGGCGGTTTAAGTTTTTGTCCGGGTGAACAAACTGCTTTGAGTTTGGTAGGAACATACAACACTTATTTGTGGTCAAATGGCAGCACCAATCCAAGTATTAGCGTTGGAACGGCAAATACATACAGTGTTACCGTGACCAGTGCAGGGGGATGCGTCGGATCCACTTCTGTAAGCGTCGTGCAATCACCAAGTCCGGCACCTGTCATCAGCGGCGATCTGGATTATTGCGCCGGCCTAACGACCCAGCTTAATGCAGGCGCCGGTTATGCGAGCTACCTCTGGAGCAGTGGAAGCACCGGGCAGTTTGATACCATTGCTACACCAGGGTTGCAAACGGTTACCGTTACCAACAGTGCCGGTTGTGAAGGTACGGCTACGGCAACCGTTGTACAAAATCCAAATCCTGCGCCCAATATTACCGGTCTGGCCGCCATCTGCCCTGCCGGCGGATCAACGGTGCTTTCTGTAATTGGCGGGCCCTTCACAAATTACCAGTGGTCTTCCGGCCAAACCGCTGCTTCCATTACAGCCAACTCAACCGGGTCGGTTCAGGTTACCGTTACAGACGGCAACGGCTGCATTGGCAATGCCCAGGTGCAAATTACAGCGCTACCTGCACCTATGCCGACCATCAACGGGCCAACTGCCATTTGCGAGGGAACCAGCGGAATACTGACCGTCAGTAGCAATTTCACTAATTACAGTTGGTCTACCGGAAGTAGCACTCAGAATACAACAATTTCGGCAGCAGGCAATTACGTGGTTACGGTAACCAATAGTAATGGCTGTACCGGATCAACCAGCTTTAATGTTTCAGAAAACCCTTTACCGGTCGTTTCCATTGCCGGCGACCTCGACTTTTGCGCGGGTTTGTCTTCTCAATTGGATGCCGGTTCCGGTTTTGCAAACTATATTTGGAGCAACGGGCAAACCTCACAATTCAACACCGTTTCCTCCACTGGTGATTTTTCCGTAACCGTGACCGATGCAGCGGGTTGTGAAAACACAGCAACCGCTTTAGTCACGGAATATCCCCTGCCGCAAGCGGAAATTGCAGGAAGCCTTAGTTTTTGCAACAATGGTGCTACAACATTGAGTGCCGGCGGCGGAAGTTTTGCTTCCTATATTTGGTCAACCGGCGATACAACGGCGGCTATTTCAACCGGCCAGCCAGGCGATTATGCCTTGTTCATCACGGATGTCAACGGTTGTTCGGACAGCGATACCGTAACGGTTCAATTACTGAGCGAACTGACGCCATCCGTAACCGGTGACCTCAGCTTTTGCGAAGGAGGCGCCAGCCTGCTTGACGCCGGAGTTGGATATGACAATTACCTCTGGTCGGATGGCAGCGACACCCCACAATTGACGGTGAACAGCTCCGGCACTTACAGTGTGACGGTTTCCAATGCAGATGGTTGTATGGGGCAAACCTCCGTAACGGTTGTCGAAAACCTCTTGCCGGTCGTCAGCATCAACGGCGCTGCGAACTTCTGCGCCGATAGTCCCAGCACGTTGTCCGCAACACCAGGTTTTGAATCTTATCAATGGACCGGCGGTTCTGATACCGAAACCCTTACCGTTTCTGCGGGAGGGAATTACCAGTTGACGGTCACTGATGCAAATGGCTGCCAGAATACGGCCACTTTTGCTATCCAGGAAATTCCATTGCCAACGCCTTCGATATCGGGTGTTCCGGGCTTCTGCCCTGGCGCATCCGCAACACTGTCGGTTAATGCCGGTTACCAAAACTATCTTTGGAATACCGGCGAGACTGCAGCTACCATCTCCGCTGCTACCACGGATGATTTCGAGGTCACCGTAACGGATGCTTTTGGTTGTACCGGCAGTACCTCCATACAGGTGGCAGAATACGCCACTTCCCTTCCGGCTATTTCGGGCGTTCTGGACTTTTGCCCCGGCATCGGCACTTCGCTGAATGCCTCCGGAAATTTTGTAAATTATACCTGGACCGGCGGTGCGCAAGCTCAGGCGCTTGCGGTCAGCCAGGCTGGCGTATACGGCGTAACCGCCACGGATGCGAACGGATGCCAAACCAACGCTTCCGTTAATGTATCTGAATTTACAGTTACCCCTCCCGCCATCAGCGGCCTTGATGAATTTTGTACGGGCAGCATGACGACTGTTACCGCCCAATCCGGTTATGCAACTTACCAATGGTCGAACGGGACGCAGGCTGATCAACTCACCGTTAGCACTGGCGGCACTTATACCGTTACGGCCACAGATGTGAACGGATGTTTGTCTAACGCCTCCATTACCATTGCAGAAAATCCGCTTCCAGTAGCCGCCATCAGCGGTGATTTGGATTATTGCTTCGGCAATACGACGACGTTGGATGCCGGGGGTGCATTTGCAGCCTATCAGTGGACAGGGGGCGCTGCAACGCAAACCTTGACCGTCAATGCGCCGGGAACTTATAACCTTACCGTTACCAATGCGTTTGGCTGTCAAAGTTCAACGGCGGTGAGCGTCGTGCAAAATCCGCTCCCGCAACCTCAGATTTTGGGAACACCTGCTTTTTGCGAAGGCAATACGGCTACCTTGAGTTCCAATGCGGCTTTCGCCAATTACCTTTGGTCGGATGGCACCTCTAACGCAGCCATTACTGTGGCCGCCAGCGGAAATTACAGCTTGACGGTTACGGACAACAATGGTTGCATCAATTCAACCAATCTTGTCGTTACAGAAAACCCGTTGCCGCAGTTCAGCATCGTCGGCGACCTCGATTTCTGCGATGGCCTGAGTTCAACACTCAGCGTAAGCAATCCTTATCCAACCTATCTCTGGAGCAACCAGAGCAGCGCGGCGTCTTTGCCCGTCAACAGCAGCGGCAACTATTCGGTCACCGTCACGGATGCGAACGGCTGCCAGAATTCTACGGCTGTTGCGGTAGTGGAATACCCGCTTCCGCAGGTAGCCATCACCGGAACCCTGTTTTTTTGTGAAGGCAGCAGTACGACATTAAATGCGCCTTCCGGATTGGCCGCTTATACCTGGAATAACAACCCGGGCGCAGCAAGCATCACGGTAACAACTCCCGGACAATACACCGTAGTTGCAACCGATGCCAACGGTTGCAGTTCCTCCGCAGCGACAAGCGTACTCGAAGCAGAAGTGCCGGTAGCCGTCATCAACCCGGTTACGGAGCTCGACTGCGCCATTCGCGAAGTAACCCTCAGCAGCAATGGGTCGAGCCAGGGCAACGGATTCCAGTACGTTTGGAGCGGCCCGGATATTCAAACCGGCGAAATCAACAGCCCTTACCCGGTTGCGGGTATTGCCGGCGTATATACCCTGACCGTTTCCGACCAGACCTACAATTGCCCAACCGCCACAGCAAGCATCAATGTGGTTGATTTGGCTTACGAACCGGCAGCCAGCCTGTTGGTCACTGATGTGCTCGATTGCAATACCGCTTCCGTACAATTGAACGGTTCCGCTTCCGAAAGCCGCCCGGGTATCCTCTATCGGTGGTACGATGCGGCCGGTACGTTGCTGTCGGCTTCCAATAATCAGAATAATTTCCAGGTCAGCCAGGCTGGCGCCTACACGCTGGAAGTTTTTGATCCGCTCACTTCCTGCGTTTCGACGGTCAGCGCAACGGTTAGTTCAGATTTCAACTACCCGGTTGCCAATGCCGGTCAGCCAAGGCACCTCGATTGCCGCAAACGAACCGACCGCCTCGATGCAACCGGATCGAGCCAGGGCGCGCAGTTCAGCTACGCCTGGTCGAGCAACACGAGCGGTCTTGTGCAGGGCCTCAATACGACAATGCCTACCGTGAACGCTCCGGGCACTTACAACTTAGTGGTCACCAACACCCAGAACGGTTGCACGGCCAACGCATCTGTGCAGGTCACGCAAAACATCCAGCAGCCCAATGCCAATGCCGGTCAGGATCAGACGCTGAACTGCGTTGTTGCTACGGTTACGCTGAATGCTTCCGCTTCCGTCGCCGCTCAGCCGTTGTACCGCTGGGTCGCTGCGGGTACTGCCGATACCGTAGCCATTACGCCAACGCTGGATCTGGCTGCGCCGGGCAATTACGTACTCTGGGTCATTGACAATCAGAATGGCTGCGCCGACAGCGATGTTGCCAATGCGTTGTTGGACGAGGCTTTTGTGCGCGACTTTTTGGTCACCACAGACCAGCCGACCTGCTTTAAAGATACAGATGGCAGCATTGTCGTCCACAGCGTTGAGGGAGGCACGCCGCCGTTTGTATACAGCCTGAATGGCGCGCCGTTCAGCTCGCGCAGTGTCTTCAACAACTTAGGCTCTGGCGAATACAATATTGTCATTCAGGACGCTTTGGGCTGCGAACACCAGGAAGACGCCTACATTGAGGTGTCCAATGACCTGCGCGTAGACGCCGGCCCCGATCAGTACATTGATTGGGGAGATTCCGTGCGCGTAGAAGCCCAGATCAATATCCCGACAGCTGAACTTACTTCGCTGAAATGGCAGAGTCCCGGCGCTTTGCCCTGCGCCAATTGCACGGATTTAGTGCTCGGCCCGTTGGAAACGACAGCTTATTCGATTGCGGTAGCTGACGAAAATGGCTGCATCGCCAAAGACAATTTGACCATTTACGTGCGCCGCAACCGCGATGTATTTATCCCGAATGCCTTTTCGCCCGACAACGACGGCACCAACGACGTGCTGATGATTTTTGCGGGCGACGAAGTGGTGCGCATTAAGTCGTTCCAAGTGTTCAACCGCTGGGGAGAATCTGTTTTTGAAGTCTACAATTTCCAGCCCAACGATCCGATCTACGGCTGGAATGGCGCAGGCCGCGGCGGTCAAATTTTTAACGCCGCCGTATTCGTTTACTTAGCGGAAGTTGAATTCCTGGACGGCAGCACGCAGTTGTATACGGGGGATGTGTCGCTGATGCGGTAAGAACAATTGATTTTGATAAAAAACAGAAGCCACCGCGATTTTTTTCGGGGTGGCTTTTGTTTTTGTAATGGATGGATTATTGTGGGCAGAGGCCACCGAATAGGGCCGGAGCAGGGCGTGTGCTTGTGGTCGCTGGCTTTAGCCGGCAGACCCCAAAACCGGGCGAAGCCCGCAAGAATAGTACGCGCGAGGCGGAGCCTACGCGTTTTCTATGGTTTAGCCAAGGGATATTGATAATTTTTTTGATACATAGTCTCATTTCGGACGAGGGCAAAAATTCGCAGAATAATCTTATTACTAAGAGCATTTAGGACTGCCATTTTGGGTTTGCCTTGTGCAACTTTGCGATCATAGTATTGACGGAGTTCTCCTTTGGTTGTCAGGATTGATCTAGCGGCTAGGTGCAACAAAGTTTTGAGTCTCTTATTAGCTTTATGAGATACTTTCGTTTTACCTCGAATGCTGATACCAGAACGGTGTTCAAAAGGAGCAACCCCTGCATGACAAGCAAATTTCTTGGGTTCAGTAAAGTTCTTGAACTCGTTTGTCGCCACGATTACGGCGGTAGCTGTAACGTGTCCCACACCAGATATTGAGGAGATACGCTTGTACATGTCCTTGATTTGGGGGTCTTGATCAATTAGGTCCCTGATCTTTTGCTCCACAGCTTGGATATCCTTGTTCAAAGCATCCAACGACGACTTGCAGTTAGTTGCCATGAGCGCCGCGGTCTTTTTGTCAACGAAGCCAGACAACTCCTTTAAAGGTGTGGCTAATTGTTTTCTGGCGGCCACAAGTCGGTCACGTAAGGAAGACAGCACCGCCAATTGCTGTACCACTTGACGCACCGGTTGCCAAAGGCGCACCTGGTCAACAAAACGATAAGCATAGCGGGCGATCCTGCGAGCGTCCATTTTGTCGTTTTTGCCGCGAGTCATGCCAATACTGCGAATGATCTGCTCAGCGTGCTCCACCCAGATGTTTGCTTTTTGTTTTTGCAAAACACTCAACATTGGATTGTTGTAAACTCCGGTGTGCTCCATGCAAAATAGGGCATTACTTATTTGGAAGCCAGGTACTTTTTTAAGCCCAAGCAAATGCGCCTTGATCGCTTGTGGATCATTAGCCACGCTGACTACCTGGACTTCTTCTCCCTCCTTAAATAAGGCTACTTCCAAGGTTTCTTTTCCCACATCAATGCCGACAAAAAACGAAAAAGCCATGGTTATCAATTTTTTAAGTAATGAAAATTACTTCCCGTTGAAGACCTGTCCACAACCAATACCTTGCTAATGGGTTTTTCCCAATTTTCTTATCCGGTGTTTGGCCAGGCAATCTGACATGGGATTGAAACGCGGATTAGGCTTAAAAGCCTGGCGAGCGAGATAATGTGCCCATATCAGATCAACGTAAGTTTTCCACAAAATTCACATCTGCCAACAAAAGAAAAAAGAAGCAAAAAAGAAAATTATACATAATAATAATCATTATAACTTCGATTCTTCTAATGAAAGCAAATCTAAAGGCGAGCAGGGATTTGCTTCGGAACAGGACAAATGAGGCCGGAGTCTTTTTGCGCAAGCAGAGATCAGGTCGTGATTTGATAAAAATTAGAAAATCCTTTTGCTAAAGTTCCGTCAATTAACTTTTTATCCAAAGTCCAAAGCGGAGCATCCAATTCAATAGAAAGGGCAAGAAATGGTAAATCTTTGATATCTGTTTCGTTGCAATAGCGATAAGCCTTTGAAAAACTATTGTTGAAAATAGTTGTTCGTCTGAATTTTTGCAAGAATTTCAGCACTATTGGCACTCCACCAGGATGATTTAATATCTTCTGAAACCTGCCAGGCCTGCTCCTCTGTCATTTGGTTGCGTTGAGAAAGCTCTTCCAATTGAATAACTTCAAGCAAACGGATCAGCGTGTCCTTTTGAAAATACTTTTTAGGCAGGGTCAACACCCAATTGTCATTTTGTTCTGCCAAAGAAGTTGTCATACAGATCAATGTTTTTGTAAAGATAGTGTATTTCTCAAAGTTGTCCAACTTTCAAAGTCTTTGCTGGTTCAACATCCCTGCCAGCGGGGAGCCGACCTCATTCGTTTACTTTGAAAGCATAGTAAACGCGGTCTACCTTAATTAATCAAAAAAAAGCCAGATATTTGCCCCTCAAAATCCACACAAAATTATGGCCGGCGAAAAAATCATTTTTTCCATGTCGGGGGTGAGCAAAACCTTTCCTCCCAGCAAACAAGTGCTCAAAAATATATGGCTTTCCTTTTTTTATGGGGCTAAGATTGGCGTGTTGGGCCTCAATGGCTCCGGAAAATCCACGCTACTCAAGATCATCGCCGGTTTGGACGCCAACTACGAGGGCAAAATCGAATTCGACGGCACGTACAAAATCGGCTACTTAGCGCAGGAGCCGGTGCTGGATGAAACGAAAACGGTGCGCCAAATTGTAGAGGAGGGCGTACAACACATCGTTGATGTCCTGCGGGCTTATGACGAAATCAACCTCAGATTGGCCGAACCCATGGACGATGACGAAATGATGAAAGTCATTGACCGGCAGAGTGAACTCATGGAACAGCTCGACCACCACAACGCCTGGGAACTCGACCACCGCCTCGAAACCGCCATGGATGCCCTGCGGTGCCCCGAAGGCGATGTGCCCGTCAAAGTCCTGTCGGGTGGCGAACGCCGCCGCGTAGCGCTGTGCCGGTTGCTCCTCAGCAATCCCGATATCCTGCTCTTGGACGAACCGACCAACCATTTGGATGCGGAATCCGTGGACTGGTTAGAACAGTACCTCCAAAGTTTCCCCGGTACCGTCATCGCTGTCACCCACGACCGTTATTTCCTCGATAATGTAGCCGGCTGGATACTCGAACTCGACCGCGGCGAAGGCATCCCCTGGCAAGGCAACTATTCCTCCTGGTTGGAACAAAAAGCACTGCGTCTGGAACAGGAAGAAAAAACAGAATCGAAACGGCGCAAAACGCTGGAACGCGAATTGGAATGGATCCGAATGGCGCCCAAAGCCCGCCAAAGCAAGGGCAAAGCCCGCCTCAATGCTTATGAAAAATTGGCTGATGAAGACAGCAAGGACAAAGAAGCCCGCCTCGACCTCATCATCCCGCCCGGCCCGCGCCTTGGCGATGTGGTCATCGAAGCGCACAACCTCAGCAAAAGTTTCGGCAACCGCCTTTTATTTGAAAACCTCAGTTTTTCTATCCCGCGCAACGCCGTAGTGGGCATTATCGGCCCCAATGGGGTGGGTAAAAGCACCCTGTTCAAAATCATCATGGGGAAAGAACAACCCGATTCCGGCGAAATTATCATCGGTCCTACGGTAAAAGCGGCTTATGTGGATCAGAGCCACGAGGGCCTGCTTCCGGATAAAACCGTGTATGACATCGTCTCAGAGGGCAATGACCTGATCACGGTAGGCAACACCACCGTCAATGCCCGCGCCTACCTCAGTAAATTTAATTTCGCGGGCGCCGATCAGCAGAAAAAACTCGGTATCCTGTCCGGTGGCGAGCGCAACCGCATCCACCTCGCCATTACGCTGAAGGAAGGCGGCAACGTGTTGCTTTTAGACGAACCGACCAACGACATTGACCTCAATACGCTGCGCACGCTGGAAGACGCCCTGGAAAATTTCGCCGGCTGCGTTCTTGTGATCTCTCACGACCGCTGGTTTATTGACCGGCTGGCTACCCATATTCTTTCTTTTGAAGACGAAGCGGAAGTCGTCTTTTTTGAAGGCAACTACTCTGATTATGAGCGCGCCAAAAAAGAACGCCTCGGCGATGTGAAGCCACACCGTCCGAAGTTTAAGAATGTGATTAATACCTGAAAATAAATGACTGACCTGGAAACAATTTTAAAATATCTCACAGAAAATTTCGGCGTGTTCCAGGTCTATACCAAGTCAGAGAGTGCCTCTTATTTGGGTCGGTTAGATTCCATCTCTGACGAAGAACTTATTCTGGACGACTTAAATCCCAAAGGAGAATGGGACGGACAATTGAGCTTTAAACCAGACAAAATAAGGGTGATTGAATTTGACAACGACTATACCAATTCCTTGAAGCTCGTTGCTGTCACCATCCCGCAAAAACCGGAATGTGCTGCTTAACGACCATTCAGTTTTGATTTGGAATCATCTTTTTTATTGGATGCGGAAAGGCTATTGGAAAAAAGTGGAATTGTATTACAATCAATCCGTTACCTAATGCTGAAATGGACAGAAAAACATTCTTAAAAACACTGGCAGTATTGCCAATAACTGCAGCAGCAGCAATGAATCTGAATGAATTAAATAAAATGACCGCACCACTGAGGAGCACCGCTAAAATGCCCGTGTTGTTCCTGGGGCATGGCAGCCCGATGAATGCCATTGAAGAAAATGAGTTTGTATCGGGATTCAGAAATATTGGTCAAACAATTCAAAAACCGAATGCAATACTCTGTGTGTCGGCACATTGGGAAACGAGAGGAACTTTTGTAACCGCCATGCAAAACCCGCCCACCATTCACGACTTTGGAGGGTTTCCTAAAGAACTTTTTGAAGTCCAATATCCGGCGCCGGGTAACCCTGATTTAGCTATAGAAACAAAATCATTGATCCAAAAAACGGAAGTGGGTTTAGATGACAAATGGGGACTTGACCACGGTGCATGGAGTGTAATCAAACATTTATATCCAGAAGCAGATGTTCCAGTTATTCAGATGAGTTTAGATTATCATCAAACGCCACAATACCATTATGAACTGGCAAGGGAAATAAAATCACTGCGTGAAAAAGGCGTACTGATTATTGGAAGCGGCAACATGGTTCACAACCTGAGCATGGTTGCATGGGATAAATTGAATGCCGATGAATATGGCTTTGACTGGGCAATCGAAGCAAGTGAAAAAATGAAAAAATATATTTTGGATGGAGATCATCAGCCGTTGATCAATTTCCGTTCGCAAGGTAAATCGTTTGACTTCGCCATTCCAACTCCTGAACATTATCTGCCTCTGCTTTATTCATTAGCCTTGCAGGACAAAAACGAGGAAGTGAATTTATTTAATGACAAAGCTGTGGCGGGTTCCTTAACGATGACCTCTGTGAAAATTGGATAATGCGATTCCCGGGTACTTCCGCATTGCTGCTCAGGATCAAGCTCCATGTACCCGTTGGATTCGGATTTACTCCGCGACCTGGCAAGTCTGCTTCGGGGTGCGTTGCTGAATGATCTGGCTCAAATTTTTTCGGACGCGAGTGCAAAACCGGTTAAGAAACGCAAGATTGCTAAAAAAGATTAGTGATGTTTTGGAGTTTTGTAGCTCATTAAAACTCGAAATAAAGCTCAAATTAATATTAATTTGAGCTTTATTTTTTATCTTCGTGAGCTACAAAAGCACCACACGATGTTAGATGCCAAAGAACGCGAAATCCTGGAGTACATCAAAAACAAGCCCGCATGTTCCTCCATGGACATTTTTGAGGGCATTTCAATGGCGGGCAGTTACCCTACGGTGAAAAGGATATTGGCCAAACTGAAAGGAGAAAACCTTATTGCCGTTCAGGGACAAGGAAAAGGAACCAAGTACTCGATTTCTCCGGCTTATCAATTATTGCAACCGATTGATTTAGAAAGCTATTATCAGCAGGAAGTTGATGAGCGAGTCATCAAGGAAAGCTTTGACTTTGACTTGATTTCAGAGGTGTTGAGCAAGTACTCCATCTTCACAGAAAATGAACTCCTTAAACTCCAAACACTTCAAAATACCTACCAAAAAAACATTTCTGAACTCTCTGAAATCTCCTACAAAAAGGAGTTGGAAAGATTGGCCATTGATTTAAGCTGGAAATCCTCCCAAATCGAAGGAAATACCTATTCTTTGCTTGAAACAGAGCGGCTGTTGAAGGAAAAACTGACCGCATCCGGCAAAACCCGAGACGAAGCAACCATGCTGCTCAACCATAAAGATGCGCTTGATTTCATTATTGAAAATCCGGACTACCTGATGCCCCTTTCAACCTCCAAGATTGAGGACATCCATAGCTTATTGGTAAAAGAACTGCCGGTTGAAAAGAACTTAAGGAAAAGAAGGGTGGGTATTTCCGGGACGAATTACAAACCCTTAGACAACGAGTTCCAAATCCGGGAAGCGCTTGAAAGTTCCTGCGCGCTGATCAACAAAAAGGAAACCGTGTTTGAGAAGGCGCTGTTGGCGCTTGTGCTGATCTCCTACATTCAACCCTTTATGGATGGGAATAAGCGAACAGCGCGAATTGTAAGCAACGCGATCTTAATCCACCACAACCACTGCCCAATTTCCTTCAGAACGGTTGACTCCATTGAATACAAAAAAGCAATGCTCCTGTTCTATGAGCAAACCAATATTTCTAATTTCAAAGAAATTTTCATCGGCCAATTTGAATTTGCCGTGAACACTTATTTTTAAGAACTTTGCCTTCCTAAATCCACACCCATGTCCACCACCCGCATGAGCCAACTCCTCGCCTTCCTCGAACAATCGCCCGGCGATTCCTTCCTCACTTTTGCGGTGGCGAAAGAATACGAAACCCTGCAACAATGGGAAGACGCACTGGCGTGGTACCTGAAAATTACCGAAAAAGACCCGGATTTTGTAGGCGTTTATTACCACCTCGGCAAACTCTACCAGCGCCTTGAACAGCCGGAGCAGGCCATCGCAACCTACAAAACAGGCATGACTGCTGCCAACAAAGCAGGCGACCGGCACGCTTACAGTGAACTCGCCGGCGCTAAAATGGAAATTGATGAGGATGAGTAAAAAATCTTATTTAGATTTGCTGGCTGATCTGCTTGACCGGGTTTGAACTTTTCAGGCCGACTGTTGTCAAGTAGTATCTGGTGAGTCAACAAGCGCTATTCTGGAATCCAGCGCAACAACAAATCATGGACGGCCGGGTAGAGAAATGCCCATTCATTCTTCAATCTTTTTTGCGATGAAAAAAAGAAACGGCTTATCCTTTGCGCTGGCAATTGCCAGTTTTTACCTGATGCTTCCTTTTGCGGGTGCTCAAAATTGCCCCGTCACGGTCAACGCCGGTACAGATGCAACCCTTTGTACGCCAGGGAATACAATGTTGAGTGCAACCGTTAGCGGGGGCGCCATACTTAGCTCACAATGGACACCGGCAACCGGATTAACTACCCCGGCCAGCCTGAACACGACGGCCAATGTTAGTGCGACCACCACATACAGCATTTTGGTGCGCAGCTTGTCGCCGACCAATTTGGTGGTCAACGGCAATTTCAACCAGGGCGACACCGGCTTCGATACGGATTACAGCTACGACAGCGGCGCCAGCATCGGCATCCTGGAAAATGAATACGCCATCGTTTCCAACTCCGGCCAGGCGCACAACCAGTTTGCCGATTGCGAAGACCACACGGGCGACAATCCCGGCAATATGATGACGGTGAACGGCTCCGGCCAGTCGAACGATGTTTGGTGTCAAACCATTACCATTCAGGCCAATACAGAATATTTGTTCAGCGCCTGGGCCTGTTCGGCGGTTTCTCAAAACCCGGCAAGACTGCGTTTTTCCATCAATGATATCCAAATTGGCAACGTCTACACAGCCTCCGCGTCTACCTGCAACTGGACGCAATTCAGTTCCAACTGGACGTCTGCCAACGCAACAACCGCCACCATTTGCATCGTGAACGTGAACACGACCGCCAGCGGCAACGACTTTTCTTTGGACGACATCAGTTTCCGTCAGATTTGCCACGCTACGGATGAAGTGACCATTACCGTGCCTGACCTCGACGCTTCCTGGACCAATCCCGGCGCGCTTTGCAACAATGCTGCTGCCGTGCCGTTGAACAGCCTGCTCAGCCCAACCGCCACCCCCAATGGGACGTGGACGGTAGACGGACAGCCCGCCACTACGCTGACCCCATCCGCGCTGTCGCCGGGCGGGCACAGCGTGCGCTACACCGTCACCCAGGGCGCCTGCTCCGAGGAGTTGACCCAGGCCATTACCATTCAGCCCGCGCGAACGGCGGGGCAGGCTCTACCGGCTCAGTCGCTTTGCGCGAATACGCCTTCGGCCATCACTTTAGCCAACCTCCTGCAGGGCGAAGACCCGGGCGGCATCTGGTCGGAAACGTCCACAACGCCTTCCTCCGGCAGTGCTTTTAATGCGGCTCCAGGCTCGTTTAATACCGCCGGGCAAGCGCCGGGTACGTATACTTTCCGTTATTTTATTGACGCTACTGCGCCTTGTGCAGACGTGGAAGCGACTGCAACCGTCGTCATCAACCCCTTGCCGGTTGCCGATGCAGGCGCTGATCAGGAGTTGGATTGCACCGTCGCCGAGGTACCCTTAGGCGGCCCGAATACCAGTACAGGCATGACCTATATCTGGACGGACGGAAGCGGCATCCCCACAAGCTTGCCGGCGTCGCCGATGGTGGACGTCACCAAACCCGCTACTTATACCCTGACGGTGACCAATCCGGCAACCGGTTGCAGCGCAACAGACCAGGTCACAGTAATTTCTACGGTGGCAGAAATCAGCGCGGAACTGAACATTACACAGGTTTCCTGTGATCAACCCAATAGCGGCGCCATCGAAGTGGTGAATACTGCCGGCGGAGAAGGGCCGTACCTCTACCAACTCGACGGTGCAGGATTGAGCAGCCAGCCCCTTTTCAGCAACCTTGCTCCCGGCGATTATACCATTTTGGTGCAGGATGCAAACGGCTGTGAAACTACCCTGACGCAAACCCTGAGTGCGCCTTCAGAAATTGCCGTGGAACTGAGTGCATTCGGAGGCAGTACGCCGACCATTTCGCTGGGCGACAGCATCCGGCTAACCACTTTGTCCAATATCCCCCCCGACCAAATTGCCAGCATTACGTGGACGCCGGCAATACCTGGTTGCACCAATTGCCCTGACGCCTTTGTGCAACCGGTTGAAACAACGACTTACCAGGTGGTCGTTACCGACCTGAATGGTTGTTCCGCAACCGATGAATTGACCGTTTCCCTGTTACGCCGTATCCGCCTGTTTATTCCCAATGCCTTTTCGCCCAACGACGATGGCTACAACGACCGCTTTTTTGTAAACGCCGGCAACGATATAGCGCTTATCCGAACCTTTCGCGTATGGAATCGCTGGGGCGGTCTTTTATTTGAACAACAGAATATCCAGGCGAATGACCCGAATTATGGTTGGGATGGAAAAGCGCGCGGCCAGATGATGACGCCGGGCGTTTATGTCTATTCCATCGAATTGGAACTGGTGGACGGGGAAGTGATCCAGGACAAAGGCGAGGTAAGTTTGGTGAGGTAGACCGTATAGTGACCGGGTGACTTGAAGTCTAATGTCGTCAACTTAACGGGGAATAACCACGAAGTGGTTGAAAGTGAATAGCCCCCGATGCAATCGGGGGACATGGATGAGCGAAAGGTAACGCCCAACCCCGAAAGGGGTTGAATGTCAATACGCTACACCCCATTTTTAACATTCAACCCCATTCGGGGTTGGTTCCCCTCCCCACTTCCATCTTTCCCCGAATTGCATTCGGGGCTATTCAAATTTGACCCTTTCAGGGTCGGTTACGTCGTTAAGTTGACGACATTAGACTTGGAGTCACCCGGTCACTGCCTCGAAAACAAAATCAACATAACACTGTTTAGTCGTAACTTTAACATCTATTCTTACAGGCAGGCATTTAACTACCCTGAATTCGTTGATTCAGACTATTCAAAAAGACTATTTTTGTTGCACGACTTCCCCTTTTTTTTAGACTACATACAAGTTGCGCAACTGTTATGAACGTACTCCAGTTTCTACTCTACGGGTTAATTGGATGGATTTCTGTACCGGAATCTCCCAAATCCCCCCTTGCATGCACGCTTTCCGTGACGACGAATCCGAGTAATATCACGATTTGTAACCCGGGGGAGACCATTTCGCTTAATGCTGAGGTCAGTGGGGGAATTCCCCAGTTAATTCAATGGACGCCAACAGCCGGCGTGACCAACCCCAACAGTGCAAACACCACTGCCATAGCAACCGGCAGCGGGGTGTATCAGGTTACGGTCAGCGCAATTTCCACCGATAACCTGATCATCAATGGCGACTTCAATGCCGGAGCAAGCGGATTCACCAGCGATTACATTCCCGGCACCGGCGGCACATTTGGGTTGTTGAGCCTTGAAGGCCAATATGCCGTTTCAACCAACCCGTTGCTGACGCATACCAATTTTGCCAGTTGCAACGACCACTCCCCCGGCACGGGCAATATGATGGTCGTTAATGGTGCAGGTGTTGCCAATCAGGACGTATGGTGCCAGAACGTGAGCGTTACCCCCAATACCGACTACGGTTTCAGCGCCTGGATTGCTTCGGTAGTTTCTTCTTCTCCTGCGCAATTGCAGTTTTCGGTGAATGGCAACATCATCGGCGGTACTTATACGGCATCCCCGGCAACGTGCAACTGGACGGAATTTTTCCAGGTCTGGAACTCCGGCCCTACTGGTATGGCACAGATCTGCATTGTCAATCAAAATACTGCTCTGAGCGGAAATGACTTTGCCATAGATGATATTTTCTTTTCTGAAATCTGCGAAGCTACCGCTACGGTGAATGTAACCCTGGTTCAGACCAATCCCACCTGGTTTCCACCCAATAACCTCTGCGAGGGTTCTCCTCCCATTGTACTCAATTCGCTGTTGTCTGCCGTGGCTACCCCGGGCGGGAATTGGACGATCAATGGTTCTCCGACGACTATATTTAACCCCGGAGTACTTGGGCCTGGAATTTACCCGGTGACCTACTCGGTTGGTCTGCCGCCATGCACGCAAATGCAGACTCATCTGATCGAAGTCTTGCCACTTACCAATGCCGACTGGAATCCGCCTTCCAATCTTTGTGCAACTTCGCTGCCAATCAACCTGAATTCGCTACTGGCTCCCAGCGCTGTCCCGGGCGGCGTGTGGCGGATTAACAACGTGATTTCTACCTTTCTCGATCCTGCGCTACTTGGCCCCGGGAATCATACGATCACCTACTCGGTCGGGGCGGCTCCCTGTGCTAATATGCAAACGCAGGTCATCACCATATTGCCCGTACCCAATGGAAACTGGACGCCACCATCGGGTTTGTGCAATACGAATGCTTCCTTTGCGTTAAACACCCTGCTTAATCCCGGCGCGCAATCAGGCGGAACCTGGACCATCAACGGAGCACCGGCAACCATCTTCAACCCGGCTACCCTTGGTGCAGGCAACCACACGGTGAGGTACACGGTTGGGGTTGCTCCCTGCGCGACGGTCGTTTTGAATACGATCACGGTTGGGCTCACCCCGGCAGCACCGCAACCCTTATGTCAAACCATCAGCCAGAACCAGATCGTCTTTTTCTGGCCTTTGGTCACCGGAGCAACCAGTTATGTAGTAGAAGTATTGAGCGGCCAAAGTGGCACATTAAGCACCAATACTTTTACGGTCAATAATTTATCTCCGGGAGAAACCGTAACCATCCGGGTGAGAGCTACCGGCACCGGCGGCTGCGTAAGTGCCTGGAGCGCTTCGGTTTCCTGCACGAGTACCTCCTGCCTGCCGCCCGGCGTTACAGTGCAGGATGTTGCTCCGCTGTGTTTCGACAGCCTGGCACCCGACATTACCTTATCGGCAACAACGCTTCCGGCAGTTGGGGGAACCGGCGTTTGGAGCGGGACTGGAATTTCGGACACTACCGCCGGAGTTTTTGATCCCGTGCTGGCGGGTCCCGGAGTGCATACGGTGCGCTACACCTACACTTTTAACGGTTGTTCAGGGAGCGATACGACCCAGGTCACGGTGCAATCGCCTGCAATATTAGATATGGCATTAGATACCACCATTTGTGTCAATGATACGGCAACGGTGGTTTTCACCGGAATGGCCTCCGATACCGCTGTTTTTGTATGGAATTTCAACGGCGCCACGGTCGTATCCGGGACAGGAAGCGGCCCATACCAGCTTATTTGGGATACGCCAGGCATCCGGAATGTGCAATTAATCGTAACCGACGGCGCCTGCCCGCCGGATACCCTTATCCGAACCATCGAGGTTGAATCCCTGCTTGCCCCCCCGGAAATATTTTGCCGGACAACGGTCTCTTCGGTTGAATTTTACTGGAGCCCGCAGCCGGATGTTTCGGGTTATACGGTTGACGTGCTGAGTGGCCAAACCGGAAGTATGCCTTCTGATACCAGTTTCTTCGTGGATAATTTACTGCCCGGAGCGTCTGTTCAAATCGCATTATCTGCGCTAAGCGCGATTACCTGCCCCGATACTTCCGCGCAACGCACCTGTATTGCACAGGATTGCCCGGAAGTCAACATCACCCTTCAGACGCCTCCCCCGATCTGCCTGCTTCCCAATACCGGCATTGTACAACTGACTGCGGAAGTAACCGGCGGCCCCGGAACCGGCGTCGGTATCTGGCAGGGAACGGGTATTCTGGACTCGTTAGCCGGTACGTTTTATCCAACATCCGCTTTAAATGGCGACAATTTTATTACTTATACCTATACGGAGGGAAACTGCATATACAGTGCAGAGGCCACCATCCGGGTCAACCACCGGCCAACTTCCTTCTTTGAGTTGGATTCAGCTATTTGTCAAAATCAAACTGCAACTGTGGTTTATAACGGAACAGCACCGCCGAGCGCTACTTTTTTCTGGAACCTCGACGGAGGCACAGTCGTCAGCGGCTCGGGCATTGGCCCAATTGTGGTAAGCTGGCCAACGCCTGGAATTAAGGTAGTCAGATTAGTCGTTGAAAATGAAGGCTGCTCTTCTGTGCCTTTTTTCCAACAAATCCAGGTAGATCCTTTAGTAGAAATCCCACACATTCAGTGTATTCAAACATTGAGCAGTGTAGAATTTTTCTGGAACGACGTTCCCGGCGCTTCGGCTTATATCATCAACCTGATTCAGGGGCCTATCGGGATGATTACTTCCGATACCAGTTACCTCATGAGTAACCTTTTGCCGGAACAGCCGGTTGTTATACAGTTGACGACCGTCAGCAACAATTTATGCCCGGGAAATGTACAGATAAGCGACTGCGAAGCCGCGACTTGCCCCGATGTTGTCCTGGATGCGCCTGCTGTTTTTACTTGTTTCGACGGTATGCCCGATACCTTGCAATTGAATGTTTCGGCAACCGGGGGCGCTGGCAATGGCGTCTATTCCTGGTCAGGAGAAGGCGTCTTTAACGGGCAGCAAAATCAGTTTCTCACCCACGCAGGGATGACGGGACGAACCATTCCGGTTGCTATTCTCTACCAGGAAGGCGCTTGTTCTTACCGGGATACGCTTGAGGTTCAGGTTAATCCGGTGCCTACTCCCGATTTCACAATCGCCGGATCGCCCTGCGAAAACGTGGAAACCACTGTCACCTATACCGGTATTTCCTCCCCACAAGCTGTATTTATGTGGGATTTTGGCACGGATGCTGTTGTTGGGGGCAGCGCAACCGGCCCCTATCAGGTTTCCTGGCCTGATGCAGGGATGAAAAATATCCGTCTTCAAATTGAGGACAGTGGCTGTACTTCTACCCTGCTGGAACAACCGGTTGAAGTCATCGAACCTTTAGTTCCTCCTGTGATCAGTTGTGAGGCCACGTACACAGAAATTACGTTCACCTGGCAACCAACACCGGGCGCTACGAGTTTTGAAGTCAATGTGCTGGATGGAATGCCCGGAACACTGACGTCGGATACCACTTATTTCATCCAAAACCTGCAACCGGGAGACCCCGTGATCTTGGAGGTTGTGATGGCAAATAATGGCCCCTGCCCGCCGGTAGCCACCCAACTTACCTGCGAAACAGACCTTTGCCCGGCAGTGACTTTAGCCGTTGACCCCGTACTCCCAATTTGTTACGCTGGCGCCGCAGATACTTTAGACCTGACGTTTACCCTTTCCGGCGACAGCCCGCAGGGCATATTGCAATGGTCAGGCTCCGGCATTGCTGATGCCAACGTGCCGCAGGTGGTTTTGAATGCAGGTATGATCGGACAATCAAACACCCTGACGGTGACTTACCAGGAGTCGGTTTGCGTATATTCCGACGACCTCAACTTTGAAGTCCGGCCCATACCCGTTGCTGCCTTTACGACTGATCCCTTGATTTGCAGCAGCGATGAAAGTACGGTCTCCTTCAACGGCAGCGCGACCGGCAATGCGACTTATAACTGGAATTTTGATGGCGGACAGGCAATGCCCGGCGCTGGTGCAGGGCCCCATCAGGTGCAATGGACGAATGCAGGGCAATACGATGTTAGTTTATGGATTGCCGACAACGGTTGTTTTTCTGATACCTTCAGCCTGACTGTTCAGGTAGACGAACCGTTGCTCCCCCCTACCCTTTCCTGTACGCCGGACTACGACAACATGACGGTTACCTGGTCGGGGGTGGCTGGTGCAGACGATTATGACCTGCAACTGCCCGCCGGTGTAAGCGCGAATCCTTTGTCGGATACTTCGGTCGCCATTCTGAATCTGCAACCCGGCACGACGCTGGATTATACATTGACTGCTCTGGGGAATACCATCTGTGGCCCGGTCTCCGTGACGGGTTCCTGCACAACGCCGCTTTGTCCGCAGCGAGGCCTGTCCTGGAGTACGACACCGGTTATTTGTCGTGGCGGGTCAATTTCCATCGCCATAGACCTGCTTGGAAGTGGCAGTACGCCCTGGCAGGTTGCCTTCAGCGATGGCGTGAATACCACCACCCTCAACCTGCTCAACGATACGACCCTCCAACTCTCGCCAGTGGCAACGACCACTTATTCGATCACAGGAATTACCGATCCTTTGTTGCCGATTTGCGACATTGGATTGCCCGGCACGCTGACTGTGGTGGTGAATACGCCGGTAGAAGCGGGCGTGGCGCTGCCTGCTCCGGCGTTCTGTACCGGCGAAACCGGTTTGGTGGCGCTTGGCGATTTGCTGCAAAACGAAGATGCAGGCGGGGTTTGGACGGAAGTCTCCACCCAGCCTTCTACCGGTGGCGCGTTTAATGCGGCGGCTGGCACGTTCAATATTGCCGGACAGGCTGCCAGAACTTATCGCTTTCGTTATACTTTGACTGCTCTTGCGCCCTGCGTTTCTGATTTTGCGGAAATGAGCGTCACCATTCATCCAACGCCGGTTGCCGATGCCGGCACGGACCAATCCTTAGACTGTGCAACTGCCACAGCGCCTTTGGGCGGCCCGCAAACGACGCTCACGCCCGGCTTGACGTACCAATGGCAATCCAACAACGGCGCTGTTGTAGCTGAACCCAACCAACCTTTAACTGCCACCACTCAAGCGGGGAGTTTTACCCTGATTGTTGCCAATCCGGCGACCGGTTGCCGCGACGAAGATATTGCAGTGATCAACAACAATACCAATAACCTTAATTTAGCTGCCCAGGCACTCAACGCGACCTGCCTGAATGCATTCGGCTCGGTTGTGGTGGATTCTGTGACAGGCGGAGATTTACCGTATGTTTTTTCGCTGAACAACGCGCCTTTTGTGGCACAGCAGGTTTTTGCGGGGTTAGCGCCGGGAGATTATACCTTAACGGTACAGGATGCAACCGGTTGTGTTGCGGAAACGAACCTGCGGATAGAAGCAGCCACCGAACTGGCGGTTGAACTCATCGCCCACTTAGCTGAAGAGCCCTATACCATTGACCTTGGAGAAAGCGCCGACCTGACGGCCTTAGTCAATATTCCGCAGGATCAGGTTCAGAACGTTCGCTGGAACCCCGATACGCTGGGTTGCGTAGGTTGTCTGGAGCAAACGGTACAGCCTTTTTACACAACCGCCTACACGGTAACCGTGACGGATGTGAATGGCTGTACCGCGTCGGACGACTTGTTGCTGTACGTGCGCCGGGAGCGGGAAGTATTCATCCCCAATGCATTTTCGCCCAATGGCGACGGGTTGAACGATGTGTTTATGGTTTTTGCCGGGCGGCAGGTGCAGGAAATTCGGTCTTTTTTAGTCTTCACCCGCTGGGGGGAAAGCATTTTCCAGGCCAATAATTTCCAACCCAACGACCCCGTGTATGGCTGGAATGGCCTGTTCCGAAACCAGAAACTGAACAGCGGTGTTTACGTGTATTTTGCCGAAGTGGAGTTTATAGATGGCGAGGTATTGATTTTTAAAGGGGACGTGGTGTTGCTGGATTAAGAACCCCCAAGGCTTGGTTAAAAAAAAGAGACCTCCTGAATTCAGGAGGTCTCTTTTTTTTGTTTTCGTACAGGCGCCGGGCGACCGCGAGGGTCGCCCCTACCGGTTACCCCACAGACACTACTTACTTCACCTGAAACACGCTATCGTCAATCCCTTTATTGATCTCCACCGATTTCACTTCAAAAACCAGCGGGAAGGGCGCCAAACCAACCGTTTTCAGGCGATATGGTACTTTCACGCCGTTGATTTCGCGGTAGTCTTCGTAGTCACTGGTAGAACTGGTCGGGCCTTGCGGGCCTTCCTGAGTTTCGATGCTTCTGATTTTCAGGCCGGTTGCTTTATCAAAAAAGTCAATCGTCTTTTTGCCGGAAGCGGAAGTAATTTCAATTTTATAGGCGTCTTTGCCCTCAACAGGTTCTACGCCCTTGAGTTCCAATTTAGCGCCATTGGTTGCGTATTCCAATTCCGAAAACATGGCAGACTGGTCTTTCAATTCTTTAAGGCCGGCTTCGTCCATCGGTTGTGCCTGGCCCATTGCTAAAACTTCGCCTTTCATACCGTCGAATTTGGTTTGGTTCAATACCATACCACTCATATCCACCGTCATGGCCATTTTGTTTGGCGCTTTCCGCTGGATGGTCATGCCGATGGTTTGGCCCTGTGCAGAAGTCGTCATGCTCATGCTCATGTCCTTCACGCCCATCAACGCTTCTTTGCCGCCAATGGCTTTCAGGTAGCTGTCAATCACCGATTCAGCCGTCATGCCCGTGGGCACAACCGCGCCATCCATGTTGATTTTGGTGCCATAGATGTCGTAGAAATGCACTTTCCCATTAGCCGAAAATCCTTTGAGTTTTTCTGCGCTCGCGTCTTTATCGCCAACTACGACAATGTTGGCGTTGGCCGGCTTGATGTATTTTTTGGCAGTTGCCAGAATGTCGTCGGCAGTAACGGCTTTCAGCCTTTCCAGAAAAGTCGCGTAGTAATCTTTCGGCAATTTGTACAAAGAAGTATTCAATGCAAACTGAGCAACCGTTTGTGGGCTTTCCAACGAGCGGGAAAAAGAACCGGCAATTGCATTTTTGGCTAAATCCAATTCTTTTTGGCTCACCTTTTCTTTCGTCAGCAATTCCAATTCGTACAAAAACTGCACGACGGCGCTGTCCGTGACTTCGTTGCGCACGCTGGCTTCTGCATTAAAAAACCCGGCGTAGCGATCTTGCTGAAGGGTTGAATAAGCGCCGTAGGTATACGCTTTTGTTTCGCGCAGATTTTTGAACAAACGACCACTGAAGCCGCTGCCCAAAATCGTATTCAGCACCTGAGCCTTGACAACATCCGGAGTGCCTTGTTTGAGGTCTACCGGGTAGGTCACATAAATCAGCGACTGCACAGCGCCGGTTTTGTGTACAAAGCTGACCTGCGTAGCGGCAGGCTGTTCCACTTTGGGAATGGTTTGCGCCGGAATGTCTTTTTTCTTCCAGGCGCCGAGATGCTGCTGGGCAATTTTTTTGGCCTCTGCAATCGTAATATCCCCAACAACCACGAGGTATCCCTGGTTGGGGCGATAGTAGCTGTCGTAATAGCTTTTACAATCCTGCAGCGTGATCTTTCCAACGGTTTCTTCCGTTGTCAATTCCCCGTAAGGGTGCACTTTGCCGTAGTTCAGCACTTGCGACACATTCTGCGCGATGGTAGCCGGATCGTCTTTGGAAGTAGCTAAGCCGGATAACGTCTGCGTTTTCAGCTTACTGAATTCTTCTTCATTGAAGGCCGGATTCAACAGCACGTCTGCCATGATGGCAATCAGTTTGTCTTTATGTTTGGTGAGAGAAGCGCCGAAAACACCATCTGCGCTTGTATTGAGGGTGGCGCCAAGGAAATCCACCGCTTCGTCAATCTGAGCTTTGGTGCGTGTCGTCGTGCCTTTGCTGAGCAACTGGCCGGCAATATCGGCAGCTCCGGCAATGTCGCCTTCTTTGAACGGCGGCACATCAATAAATAACCGAAAAGAAACCCGGGGCAGCTTGTGATTTTCCACCACAATCACTTTCAGGCCGTTTTCCAGTACAAATTCCGTGTGCGTGCCCATTTCGATTTTCGGCGCAGGGCCCGAAGCAGGCGCTTTTTTTCGAAAATCATTGTTTTGAGCGGAAAGTTGCAGCGCCATGCCCGTTACGAGCAGCGCCACTAATCCATATTTTGAAAAGATTTTCATCTTCATGTTTATTTTTAATTTTGGTAATTTAAGGTCTGTTTTTATAGTCCGATAGCTGCGTTATCCTCGGCCCAAAATTGGTCATTTACACGAGTAAAATCCCATTTTTGGGCCTTCACATGCCTTGCTCTCGAACTCTAAAAAACAGACGCCGAGTAAATGGACAAAAACTTAAGGTTTCGCTGATTTCGGCAGGTAAAACAAAGAAACGCGGTTGTCTTTGTTGAAATACTGCTTGGCAACGCGCTGAATGTCTTCCTTCGTCACTGCCATGTACCGGTCAATTTCCGTATTGATGAGGTTCGCGTCACCGTAGTAAACTTTGTAATTGGCCAAGCTTTCCGCAATGCCGATGATCGTGGAATTGGATGTTACAAAATCATTTTCCATCTGGTTGCGTAGTTTCTGAAACTCCTCATCCGGAATCAGTTCCTTTTGCACCCGTTCCATTTCGGCGTCCATGGCCATTTCTAAGTCTTTCACATCCACCCCCATATTGGTGATGCCGAATGCAATAGACAAGCCAGGGTCTTCCATCGAAAGTGGGAAGTTGCCTACAAACAGGGCTTTCTGCTGCTCGTCCACCAAGGAGCGGTACAGGCGCGAGCTTTGCCCTTGCGACATCAGCGTGCTCAACATGCTCACCGCGTAGTAGTCTTTGGTGCCCTGCGCCGGGATGCGGTAAGCGTGTACCACTGCCGGCAACTGGATGTTGTCGCGGATGGTGTCGCGGGTTTCACCGGTCAGCGCAGGTTCTTTAATCTCGGGGCGGTAAACCGGCTTTTTGCCTTTCGGAATGCCACCGAAATATTTGCTCACCAATTTTTTCGCGGCTTCGATGTCAATGTCGCCGGCGATGGAAAGCACCGCATTGTTTGGTACATAAAAATCAGCGTAGAATTGCTTGTAATCGGCCTCTGTTGCCGATTCCAGGTCTTTCATGTAGCCGATGATCGGCCACTTATACGGGTGTTTCTGGTAGGCTTTTTCAAATACTTTCTCCACGATGGAGCCATAAGGCTGGTTGTCAATGCGTTCGCGGCGCTCTTCTTTCACCACTTCGCGCTGCGTTTCTACGCCTTTAATGTCAACTTTTGCATGCAACATGCGCTCCGATTCGAGCCACAGCCCCAATTCTAATTCATTGGAAGGCAATACTTCATAGTAGAACGTGCGGTCCCAACTGGTATTGGCATTCAGGGTACCGCCCGCATTTTGCACGTATTCGCTGTACTGTCCACGCCCGATGTTCTCCGAGCCTTCAAAAAGCAGGTGTTCAAAAAAGTGCGCAAAACCTGTGCGATCTGGTTTTTCATTTTTAGAACCTACATGGTACATCACCGACACGCCGACAATCGGGGTCGTTTTGTCCTGGTGCAAAATGACGCGCAAGCCATTGTCCAGCGTGTACTCCACAAACTGGATTTTGTTCATCTGCGCCTGAAGCGACCATGCACCCAGCAAAAGCGCGCATAGCATCAGCATTCTTAGCTTCATAGTACTTCTTCTTTTTAAAGGTTTGAAAATCGGTGCAAAATTGGCGAAATATCCCATGCTTTTTATCCCCCTTTCGATGGGATTTATAAAAGCATAGACAGACGCCACTGCTTTGGGTACGACGAGGTGATTTCCCCGACCGCTGATTACAGAGTGTTTCAGTTTTTTTACCACATAGGCACATAGTTGTTTTCACATAGGCCACATAGGCGGCTTCCCTGTGCTATGTGTCCTATGTGAAAACAACTATTGTGAGCTATGTAGTAAAAACCCTTATGTGGTAAAAAAACCTATGTAGTAAACAATTAATCACACTCCACTCTCATGAAAGTTTCCTCCCACGTTGCGGAAGCCGGGTCTTTCATTTTCAATTTGCCGTCCGGGGTTTCTTCCAGTTCGCCGGAAGCTTTCATGGCTTTGTCCCCTTCGATCTTAAACATGACCACTTCCACCTGGTTGGATCCTTCGATGATGTAGTTCCAGGTAGCCGTAATTACATTGCCGTCTTTGGTTCCTTTGAACGTGCCGTGCGCCCCGTCCTTTTCAGCAAAGGAGTAATCGAGGATACCGACGATGTCATCGTAATATTCTGTGTATTGGAAGCTTATCACGGAGCCGTCGGGCATCCGTTGTTCAAAACAATGCACAGGAAATTTTGCTTTCGCAGTGGGTGCTTCCGGCGCAGCAGGCGCTTCTGGTGAAGCTGGTTTTTCCGATGGCGTGCAGGCGCTCAACAACAGGCCGATTGCGAGCGGGAGTAGGTTCAGGTGCTTCATGATTGTTGTGTTTTTAGGCGCGCAAGCTACTAAGGATAATTGAAAATTGACGATTACATGAATGATGATTGAGGATGTTGGAATACGAAATCATCGAATGATCCGGAGTCCCACATCATCAATCATCATTAGTCAATTATCATTCATCAATTATTGACTTCATTCCTCCACCAGCACCCCAATCTTCGAAGGCCGCGCGGCATCGTGGTACACCCGCTGGGTGGCTTTGATAAAATCGCTGTCGCTGCAATTGTAGATGTCTACAAATTGCTGCGGGTTGCGGTCGGCGATCGGGAACCACGAATATTGCACCTGCACCATGATGCGGTGTCCTTTTTTGAACGTGTGGCAAACGTCGGGCAGGGTGAACGGCACGCGCTCCACTTTGCCGGGTTTCATCGCTTCCGGTTTTTCAAAACTGTTGCGGAAACGACCGCGCATGATTTCGCCGCGCACCAGCATCTGGTAGCCCGACATCGGCACTGCCGACTTCGGATCGGCGGGCGTGTCGTCGGGGAATACGTCTATCAGTTTCACCACATAATCGGCGTCGGTACCGGTAGTGGACACGAACAAATCCGCGTTCAGCGGGCCGGTCAGGGTCATGTCTTCCGTCAGCACGTCCGTTTGGTACACCATCACATCCGGGCGGCGGGCGGCAAAACGCTGGTCGTCGTCCATGTATTCGGCGGTGCGTTGGAGATGCACGTCTTCGGTGTAGGGCACCGGGCGGGCCGGATCGCTCACGCATTCGTCGTAGCTTTCTTTGGCGGTCGGCGCGTCAAAAGCAAGCTTGCCGTTGGCGTGAAAATACAGGTTGCGGGCCGTGGCATTGCGCGGCGGCCAGGCGTCGTAGCGCTTCCATTCGTTGGCGCCGGTAGCAAAAACGAGCGCTTCGGGCAAGTCCGCTTTCCCTTTGTCTTTCAGGTAATAATTGAAAAACGGCAATTCTATATTTTGGCGGTAATAGACCGACACGCGGCTGCCAAAATCCACATTCCCAAGGCGTTGGCCGGTTTCGCGCGACCAGCCGCCGTGTACCCAGGGGCCCATCACGATGCGGTTGTCGGCGCCCGGGTTTTGCTTCTCAATGGCCTGGTAGGTGGCCCAGGCGCCAAAGCAATCTTCAGCGTCGAACAAACCACCGACGGTCAGGACGGCGGGTTTCACGTTCTTCAGGTGCGCACGGATGTTTCGGGCTTTCCAGAACTCGTCGAGGTTGGGGTGCGACATCAGGTCATTCCAGAAGCCGACGCCTTTCATGTATTTGTTCGTGAAGTTTTTCAACGCGCCCATTTCTAAATAAAATTGATAGTTGTCCTGGGTTGGAAACTCGAAACGCGGGCTGCTTTCCGTGGTCGGCTTCGGGCGCGGTTGGCCAAAGGAATAATAAAAGGCAAAACCATCCATGAGCATGAATGCGCCGTTGTGGTGAAAATCGTCGCCAACGAACCAGTCGGTGACAGGCGCTTGCGGCGAAACGGCTTTCACCGCCGGGTGCGCATCCGGAATGGAAGCCGAAGCATAAAACCCGGGATAAGAAATGCCGAAAATCCCCACGCGGCCATTGTTGTTGGGCACGTTTTTGAGCAGCCAGTCTACGGTATCGTAGGTATCGCTGCTTTCGTCGGTGGCGTTTCCGGTCTTTTTTGGGTTGTGCGGGCGGATGTCCACGAAGTCGCCTTCGCTCATGTAGCGCCCCCGAACGTCCTGGAAAACCAAAATATAGCCTTCGCGCACTAAGTGAATGTACTGCAAGAGGCGACTGGAATATTGGTCTTCTCCATACGGCGCACAGGAATACGGCGTCCGGACCAGTAGGAAGGGATAGGGTTTCGATTGGTCTTTGGGCGCATAGATGGCCGTGAACAGCCTGATGCCGTCGCGCACGGGGACCAGGCGTTCGGTTTTGGTGTAATGGGCACTGATGAAAACGGAGTCTTCGAAAGTGCCGGTTTGGGCCTGGGTGAAGACGGGTAATGCCAGAAGGAGGAATGCTCCGGTGATCTTCCGGCAGTTGGTAACCAATAAATGAAAGTATGTGGTCATTTCGTTGTGATTTAAGAGAATGAAGGTAGGGATTCTTTGAGGAATTAACAAGGGGGGAGGAAACTGAGGTGCTTTTTCTGGTTGTGGGAGGTTGATTAAGAGCTTGTTCAAATTTCCATGATCGAGCGAAAGCGAGGAAATTTTGTTTTAGACGAGGCAGATTTTGCAGACATAGCCGGCAGCTATGGCGAAAAAATCTAACGAAGTATAAAATAAAATTTCCCGCTTGCAGCCGATTGATGGAATTTTGAACATGCTCTAAATGGTCATTTTTCTCTACTTTTGTAAGATGTCTTATAAAGTCTAACAAGCTATGGAAATCAAGCAAGAAATCGTACAAATCGTCAATAAGTTGCCCGCCGAAGTTTTGGGAGAACTTTTGCAATACCTGCGCCACGTGGAGAAATCTACACCGGAGAAAATGCGGCTTTCGCTAAATTTAAATACGATTTTAACTGAAGACCGAGAACTACTTGAAAAGTTGGCTCTTGATGAAGCGAAAGCAAAGGTTGAAGATTCAGGACGCTCGAAAACTTTTGATCCAATTCGATTGGATACGAAAGAGTTCAAATTTAGCCGGGAGGAAGCGAATGAGGGGTGATGGTTTGGGAATTTGAGAGCTTTGATTATTTTTACATAGCTAAATAATACCAGACGAACCGGATGCCTTTCCCCCTTGCCATTTATTGGAATATCAATTGCGTAAGGCAGACTATTCGGTTGGCTTACTCAATTGGGCTTTGGGCATTCCTTGATGACAAAGCGTTTTTTTACGCAATGGGCTGCCCGACACACAAAGTCAGCCTTTCTCAAAACTCAAAGAGCCATTTTTTGCCATCGCACCGATAAAAATGATAAATAATAAAGAACTTAAAAGTAAAAGTTCATGGAAATCAAAAATTCATACAGCGATTTATACACAGATATATGTAACCTTGTAGAAGAGGCAAGAACTCAGGTTGCGAATACAGCCAATATAACCATTACTCTTTTATATTGGAAAATAGGGAAACGGATTAATAAAGATTTGCTAGATGGTAAAAGAGCTGAGTATGGAAAACAAATTGTGTCGCAGGTTGCGTCACAATTGCAAATGCAATTTGGTAAACGTGGATTTCAAGAAAGGAACATCCACAGAATGATGCAGTTTGCAGAGCTTTTTCCCGATTATGAAATTGTGTCGCAGGCTGCGACACAATTGAGTTGGTCTCATTTTATAGAGTTGTTGGTACTTAAAGAGGAACTTCAAAGAGAATTTTATCTTACCATGTCTATGAATGAAAATTGGGCCAGAGACACACTGCGTAACAAAATAGACGGGATGCTCTACGAAAGAACATTAATCAGTAGCAAGCCGGATGAGCTGATTAAAAACGAGTTAGCCAATTTACGAAATGGAGCATCTTTTTCACCAGATTTAGTATTCAAAAGTCCTTATTTTTTAGATTTTGCCGGACTAAGCGGAACCTATAGTGAAAAAAACCTGGAAGACTCCCTAATCATAACAATAGAGCAGTTCATCATGGAATTGGGGACAGGATTTTCCTTTGTAGAACGCCAAAAAAGATTGATTATTGATGGTGAAGATTTCTACATTGATCTGCTTTTTTACCACCGAAAACTGAAGCGACTGATAGCCATAGAACTCAAATTGGGCAAATTTAAAGCCGCCTACAAAGGACAAATGGAATTGTACCTTAGATGGTTGGATAAGTACGAAAAACAACAAGGTGAAGAAACGCCTTTGGGATTGATCCTGTGTGCAGAAGGTGGACACGAACAAATAGAATTGCTTCAGCTTGAAAATACAGGCATTAAAGTGGCACAATACTTCACCGAACTGCCCGATAAACAATGGTTTGTCGACAAACTGCACAAAGCGAGAGAACTGGCGAAAAGAAATATAAAAACAGATAACGAGGAATAATGAGGCACGAAATACACATTGAGTTGGGGGATTGAATAAGGAAGTGATAGCCTTTGTCATAGATGAAGCGAAAACAAAGGTTGAAAATTCAGGACGCTCGAAAACTTTTGATGCCATTAAATTGGATACGAGAGGGTTTAAATTTAACCGGGAGGAAGCGAATGAGGGGTGATTGTTTTGCAATTTGAGAGCTTTGATTATATTTACATGGTTAAATGGCACCGGATGAAACAGATGCTTTTTCTTCCCTGTCATTTATCTGGTTCAGCAGATGCGTAAAGCAATCCAATTTGGGGCTTTAGGCAATTGATGTTTGGGCATCGAGGGTTGACAAAGCTGGTTTTTACGCAATAGGATTTATATCGGAGGAGTTGATGACAAACTATACCATACAATTCAATAAATGATTCACACAGAAAACTATAATCAATGAGCAGAATAGATAACAAAGAAGATAATCTTAAAGTCCTCGAATCAATAAGGTACTCTACTGTTAGAATTGAAGGCTATGAGAAAGATGGTGGAAAAATTACTGGAACTGGATTTATTTTTCGTTTCTATGAAGATTTACCAGTATTAATCACAAATAAGCACGTGATTGATGGATTAGATGGTGGAATGTTTTATGTCTGCAAATCGAAGGATGAGAAGAATATGATTCCAAGCGATACAGAAAAGATAGCCTTTGCCTTCAAAAAAAGTGACAACCACTTTAAATATCATCCTGACCCAGAAGTTGACTTATGTGCTATGCAGATTGGGTCTCTTTTTAATGCTGCAAGAGATCAGGGACAACATCCATTTTATCGAGTAATGAGCAAAGATCATCTTCCTAGGGAAGTGGATGTATCTATTTTAGAAGCAATAGAAGACATATATATGATAGGATACCCTAACGGCATTTGGGACGAATACAATAACAAACCTATAATAAGAAAAGGAATTACTGCCACAAAATTTTCTTTAGATTATAACAATAGGAAGGAATTTCTCATAGATGCCGCATGTTTTCCTGGTTCAAGTGGCTCACCTGTTATTATATACAAGACAGGTTACTGGGACGCCAAAGGAAACTACCATCAGAAGCCATTTATTTTTTTATTGGGAGTATTATATGCTGGCCCCCAGCATACTACAATTGGAGAAATTCAAGTGATTACATCACAAACATCTAATGTGAAAGCAATTTCTATGATTCCTAATAACCTAGGATTTGTAATAAAATCACATAGAATAATTGATTTAGAGAAACTTTTTAGTCCAAATGAGAGAATGGATGTTTTAACGCATCAAGATAAAGTAATAAATTACTTTAAAAAATAACTGTATGGAAACAGTATAGCCACATCAATGCTCTTGACGTCGCACTGCGTGGCTACACACATTGAAAAATACATTGCTAATGACTAAATACGAAAAAATATATCAGCATCTGCGCGAGGAATTTTCCGATGAGGAAATTGCCGCAGGATACGTATTCCCGGATGATTTGGATCAAAAAGAAAAAGAGGAAATTGAAGAAGAATTCAAAAAATTGAGATTAAAATTATTAAGAGAAAGGACGGAGGAACAACGGCTGCTTTCAGCGCTTATGAGCATGAAATTGTTGATGCGCGATTATTTTGAAAGAAGCGATTTTGAAGCGGAGTTTTCATTTTCCAAACAATTGGAGCAATACATCAGGATACTTGGCCGGAGTCATAAAGCATTTGCAGCAGAGATTGACCTGCACCCAACAAAATTGAGCAGGCTACTGAATGACCGGGAAAACCCCAATGTAGAATTGGTATACCGATTAGAAATCCACTGTGGAAATATGATTCCTGCCATCTACTGGTGGAAGTTGTATGCAAAAAGAATTGAAGCCGATGTCCGAACAGACCATGAAAAGCGAAAGATAGAAAGTGAAAAAGTCAGGAATCAGTTGAGATTCAGGGCATGAAGTTATGTCATCCACCAATCTCACCGCTATGTTTATGAATTGGCTGGGGAGTTACACATAAATGGTCATTGAAAACCTTGAAACAAGTAAATCAAAATTGTTATGAGTAAAAAAGAAGCCATCCAATTATACGAAGATAAAAAAATACGTACTGCTTGGGATGCAGACCAAGAGAAATGGTACATATCAATTATTGATGTGATTTATGTACTTACTGAACAATTGAACTATCAGGGTGCAAGAAACTATTGGAAAGTGCTTAAGCATAGACTTTTAAAGGAAGGGAATGAAACGGTTACAAATTGTAACCAGTTGAAAATGGAAGCTCCCGATGGCAAAATGCGTTTGACCGATGTAGCCGATACCGAGCAACTTTTTAGACTTATTCAATCCATACCATCACCTAAGGCTGAGCCTTTTAAACTGTGGCTGGCACAAGTAGCCGCAGAGCGGTTAGACGAAATGCAAGACCCAGAGCTAAGTATAGACAGAGCTTTGGAGCAGTATTTAAAATTGGGCTATTCGGAAAGCTGGATTAATCAACGGCTTAAAAGTATAGAAATACGCAAAGAACTCACAGACGAATGGAAAAGCCGAGGCTTAAAAGAAGGCCAGCAATTTGCTACCTTAACGGATATTATCACCAACGCTTGGGCAGGCAAAACCACCAAAGAATACAAGGTGTTTAAAGGCTTAAAAAAGGAAAACCTGCGAGATAATATGACCAATACCGAATTGATATTAAATATGCTTGCAGAAGCATCTACCAAAGATATCTCGGCAGCAGTACAACCAAAAGATTTTAACGAAAGCAAAAAAGTAGCTCAACAAGGCGGTAACGTAGCAAAAGTTGCACTAAAAGAACTGGAGTCTAAAACAGGCAAAAAAGTGGTAAGTCCACTGAATGCCAAAACTGTATTGAGCATCGCAAAACCTAAAAAGAAAAAGGATGAGTAAAAAAGAATTTTTTCCACCCCGACCGTCCACAAACCCCACTATTTATGTTTATGAATTGGTGGGAGTTGATACGCATTCGGGTTTACTCAAAATCGGCTTCA